>Ga0315276_10001031_pt1 | contig 24696 bp, 20 predicted proteins | sample YL17G05_0_MG_FD_204542 | JGI IMG/M metagenome (GOLD analysis project Ga0315276, IMG submission 204542) | Sediment microbial communities from Yellowstone Lake, YNP, Wyoming, USA - YL17G05_0 | ecosystem: Environmental > Aquatic > Freshwater > Lake > Sediment | place: USA: Wyoming | collected... | reverse complement strand
GCCTGATCGATTCCGTCGACATGGTGAAGTTCACCAAGAACGGATCGACCTCTGTCACCGCGGCGGTCAAGCTGGCCAGGGCGTTCACCGGACGGGACCTTGTCGCGCGCTGTGCCGAGCATGCGTTCTTCTCGTACGACGACTGGTTCATCGGGTCAACCCCGGTGACGAAGGGTATCCCGCAAGACACGATCCTGAAGACGAAGCTGTTTCACTACAACGACCTCTCGTCCCTCGAGGCCCTGGTTGGCCAGTACCCGGGCCAGTTTGCCTGTGTGGTCCTCGAACCGGCGGTCACCGAGGAACCCAGGGACGCATTCCTGCGCCAGGTGCAGGACCTGTGTCACGCGCACGGCATCGTGTTCATCCTCGACGAGATGATCACGGGCTTTCGCTGGCACATGAAGGGCGCGCAGCACGTGTACGGCGTGACGCCCGACCTGTGCACCTTCGGCAAGGCGATGGCGAATGGCTTCTCGGTGTCCTGCGTCGCCGGCCGCCGCGAGCTGATGCAACTCGGCGCGATCGAGCCGGAAGGCCAGGAACGGGTGTTCCTCCTGTCGACGACCCACGGGGCCGAGATGTCGGGCCTGGGCGCCTTCGTCGCCACCGTGCGCTTCATGCTCAGAGAGGGCGTCGTCGAGCACCTGTGGGAGTACGGCCGCCGCCTCATCAGCATGATGCGAGGGCTGGCCAAGGCCCACGGGGTCGAGTGGAGCTTCAAGATTGACGGCGTGGCCTGCTCTCCCTACTACGTCACCCTCGACCGGTCGGGCGCGAACTCGCTGCCCCTGCGGACGCTGTTTTGCCAGGAACTGATTCGCTCCGGCGTCATGATGCCGTGGATCGCGCTCGCGTATCGACACGGCGACGCCGAGTTGGCGGCCACGGAAGAGGCCGTCGACCGGGCGCTGGCCGTGTACCGCAAAGCCCTGGACAACGGTGTCGAGCGGTACCTGGAGGGCCCTGCCATCCGGCCGGTGTTCCGGAAGTACAACTGAGTCAACGACGACTCGACACGAAGGCTTTGCATGAAGATTATCGGGCTCAACCACGGGGAGATCGACTCGTCGGCCGCGCTGGTGGTCGGCGGAAAGGTCGTGGCGGCCTGCTCCGAGGAACGGTTCAACCGCCAGAAGAAATCCCGGGCGTTCCCTCAGCAAGCCCTGCAGTTCTGCCTGCGCACAGGACGCCTGGAGCTCCAGGGCTGCGACGCTGTCGCCCAGGCATGGAACCCGGGTGAGAGCTGGCTCAAGTACAACCCCTTGATCTCAGCACACCGGATCCGCCGTGAGGACAACTTCTACAGCATCCCCGATCACCTGTTTTCGTTCTCCGGACGCCGACCCCTGGATTGGTCGGCGATGGACTTTCCAGCGGGCGCTGGCGTGCCCCGGATCTATCACATCACTCACCACAGGGCTCACGCCGCGAACGCCTTCTTCCTGTCGCCTTTTGACGAGGCGGCGATCCTGACCTGCGACTGGCGCGGCGAATTCGAGTCGACGACGTGGTGCGTCGGCCGGGGCAACCGGATATCCGTTCTCGATCGGCTGTCTGTTCCGCATTCCCTGGGCATGTTCTACGCGACGTTCACCGAGCTCCTGGGGTACCGTCCCGACAACGACGAGTGGAAAGTCATGGCCCTCTCGGCGTTCGACGTCGACTGCCGGCGCGCGTACCGGAAGCTGAAGGGCACTTACACGCTGCTGGACAACGGACACTTCGAGCTGGACCAGTCCTACTACAAGGGCGCCCTGCTGGATCAGCCGCGGCTCTACACGAAGAAGCTGCAGGATCTCCTCGGTGGCCGGTGCGGTAAGCCAGGCGAAGACATCACCGAATGGCACTGTGTCGTGGCCAAGGCCATGCAGCAGGCGGCCGAAGACATCGCCACCCACGCACTCCGGTATCTTCACAAGGCGACCGGGAGCCGGAACCTGGCCGTCAGTGGCGGGTTCTTCATGAACTCCGTGTTCAACGGAAAAGTTCTCGACAACACGCCGTTTCAGCGGTTCTATGTCTCCTACGCGCCCGGGGACCTGGGGAACAGCGTCGGGGCGGCCCTGTACGCAGCCCACTGCATCCATCACGAGCGCCGGCGTGAGTCGCCACGCCTGAGCTACCTCGGCCCGGAGTATTCGGCCGCCGACATCGAGCAGTGCCTCGAGCGTCGCAGACTCCGCTACGAGCGTTGCCGTTCGATCGAACGAGACATCGCCCGCCTGCTCGCCGAGGGGCAGATTGTCGCCGTCTTCCAGGGCCGCATGGAGTTCGGGGAGCGTGCCCTCGGCAATCGGTCCATTCTTGCGGACCCTCGTCGCGAGGACATCAAGGACCGCATCAATGCCAGCATCAAGTACCGGGAGAGCTACCGCCCCTTCGCGCCGTCGGTGCTGCTCGAGGAGGCCCACCACTACTTCGACGTCCCCAAGGGGTTCGACGCGCCTTACATGGAGCGGGTGGTACCGGTCCGTCCCAGATTTCGCAAGGTCCTGCCGGCGATCACTCACGTGGACGGGTCGGGTCGCATCCACACGGTGCGCAAGGAACACAACCCCCGCTACTATCGCATCATCGACCAGTTCCGGAAGATTACCGGCTTCCCGGTCGTGCTCAACACCTCGTTCAATATCAACGGCGAACCCATCGTGGCGTCGCCCGACGATGCCCTGAATACGTTTTTCAACAGTGGCATCGAGTACCTCGCGCTCGGCGACTTTCTCTTGTCCAAGACGCCCTGACCTGGGGCGTTTCGCGTGGCGGCACACCCACGGAGTCCTGCATGAAATGCCTCGTCGTCGGACTCGGGTCGATGGGCAAGCGGCGGATCCGAAACCTCAAGGCACTCGGGATACCCGACGTTGCCGGGTTCGACCCTCGGGCAGACCGGAGGGACGAGGCGGCACAGAAATACGGCGTCGTGACCTACGCCGGACTCTCCTCGGCGCTCGAGCAGTTCCGCCCGGAGGTCCTTGTGATTTCGACGCCCCCGCAGCACCACATGACGTATGCGTGGGCGAGTTTCGAGCGCGGTGTCCCGTGCTTTGTCGAGGCGTCGGTCGTCGAGGCGGACCGCATCCTCGCCCTGCACAACGCCGCAGCGGCGTCGCCGGTCCTCGTCGCGCCTTCGTGCACGATGCGGTACTTCCCGGGTCCGAAGAAGGTTAAGGAGCTCTTGCGGGCCGGGGTGATTGGCCGCCCTCTCAGCTTCAACTACTACTTCGGTCAGTACCTTCCCGACTGGCATCCGTGGGAACGGGTCGAAGACTTCTACGTGTCCAGCCGCGAAACGGGCGCGTGCCGGGAGATCGTGCCCTTCGAGTTGACGTGGCTCAACGACGTCTTCGGCGAGCCGGAACCGCTGGCCTGTGTGCGAGCCAAGCTGTCGGATCTGAACGCCGACATCGACGACATCTATCACTGCATCGTGCGCTATCCAGACCGCGTGCTCGCCAACCTGACGGTCGAGGTGTTGGCGCGGCCCCGCGCCGTTCAGGACATGCGTGTCGTGGGAACCGAGGGCTACCTGGTGTTCGATGCCCACGCGCATTTCGTGCGCTACGCCAGCGTCGCGAGCACGGAGTGGACGCATGTCGATCTCGGCAGCGGGAAGGTGGAGACCGGCTATATCTACGCCGAGGAGCCCTACATCGCGGAAATGCGTGACTTCACCGACGCGGTGAGGCAAGGCGACAAGCGTCTGTTCCCGAATACCCTGCTCGACGATTACCGCGTGCTTCAGACGCTCTATCGCCTGGAAGCACTCGCGGCGGAATCGTGACGACAGACGGGAAAGAGGCAAGAGACGGCGTGGTGTGGAAGACCGTGGCGAAGCGGACGCTCAACGCCCTGGGGGTAGACGGGCGCCGGGCCTATCTCCGGCTGTCGGCTGCCAGTCTGGAGAAAGCCATCACCGAGCAGGGTCTTCGACCGCTCAGAGACCAACTGCGGGACATCGTGCCAGATCTTGGCCACCAGTACACCGCGGGGTTCGACCCGGTCGAGTACGCGCTCTACTGGGAGCGCAACATGCGAGGCATGCATGCGTTCCAAGTTCACTGCCTGCTTGAGGCGGTGGCGCACATTGGGCGCGAGGGCCAGACGGTGGTCGACATCGGTGATTCGTCGGGTACGCACCCCCGCTACCTTCGGGCCCTGGCACCGCCCGGGATGGTCGCCCGCACAATCAGTGTCAATCTCGACCCGGTGGCGGTGGAGAAGGTCCGTGCGAGCGGCAGCGAAGCCATCCACTGCCGCGCTGAGGATCTCGACCTGGGCCATGAGCCGATCGACCTCTTCGTGAGTTTCCAGATGCTGGAGCATCTCACGGATCCGGTCCGTTTTTTGCGTCGCCTGGCGATCAGCAAGAACGCAGCGCCACTCCTGGTCACCGTCCCTTACCGCCGATCCAGCCGTTTTGGAGGGGGCTTCTTCGAACACGCTGTCCACCTGCCGCCCGAGCGTTTGACGGCGGAGTCCTTCCATGTGTTCGAGCTATCCCGCGAGGATTGGATCCGACTGGCCTGGTTCTCGGGCTGGCGGCTGGTATTCGACCGCGTCTACTGGCAGTATCCCAAACGGTCTCTGCTGAGGCTGACGGCGCCGTTGTGGCGCGCATGGGATTTCGAAGGGTTCCTGGCGTTGTTTCTGACGCCAGACCTGTCCCTCTCGAACCGGTATGCGGGCTGGTAGACAGACGCGACCGTGGCTTCGGGCCGCGTGATCCGGCGTGACCGGTCGCACGGTTGATACTCAGGGCGGCACCGCATGTTTCTCGTGACCACAGCCGATCAGCGCTTCTGGAAGTCCGGCGAGCGAGTGCTGTTCCTCGGCGAGTGGTGCCGTCTCCATCGTGAGCGCCAGGCGTGGAGCCACCTCGATGCCGAAGTGCTTCCGTACCACTGGGACGATCGGGAGCGTTTCCATCGGGACTTCCTGTACGGACGCCAGGTGTTCGCCAAGTACCTGTCGGCGCTTGCCGTTCGCCTGAATTCCATCCACGGGGTCGACCACTCGGAGCGATACTGGCGAACCGTTGTCGGGTGGTGGCTGACGTACTTTGTCGACATCCTGCTGGATCGTTATCAGTCGGTGTGCGAGGCGCGTGACTCCGGCAAGGTCACGAACACGTGGGTCGAAGACCCAGAGCCCGGAGCATGGACGCCACGGGATTTCACGGAGTTCCAGCTGTGGTTCACGCTCGACCAGTACAACCATCAGCTGTACGGCGACCTGATACGCCTTGACGGTCGCATTCCGTTCGAAGTCGTCACGGTGGGCCCACACGGCGTGCTGCCGCGTCCCGCCCAGGCGGAATCCTCGGCGCGGTGGAAACGCGCTCTCAAGGCCCTGCTCTGGAAGTACACGCGGGCCATTCCGCCGCGATGGAACCAGGTCGTGTTCGTCGAGAGTCACCTGTCTCAGCGAGATCTGCTCCGCCTGCAGTGGCAGTTGGGGCAGTGGCCGAGCCCATCAGGCCGCCTGACAGAACCGATCGCGTTCCCGTGTGACGACAGCAAGCGTGCGGCACTTGAGTTGTCCTGCGGACGCACGCCGTTTGAGCGTGCGCTGGACCGGTTGATCCCGAAGCATATTCCGCGCGTGTACGTCGAGGGCTACCACGAGACTCGCGAGCGCGCATTGTCCATGTTCCCGCGCCGCCCCCGCGTGATCTTCACGGCGAATGCCTACAGCAGCAACGAAGCGTTCAAGCTGTGGGCTGCGGAGAAGGCTGAGCAAGGCGCCAGGCTCGCCATCTGGCAGCACGGCGGGGTGTACGGCACCGCTCGGTGGTCGTCAAATGAAGAGCACGAACTGGCCGTGTCTGACCGTTTCTACAGCTGGGGGTGGACTCCTGATGGCGACACCAGGACCGTTCCGGTGTGCCTGGGCCGCCTGAACGAGCTCAAGCACACCCTCACGCGAAACTCCACCGGGCCGATTCTCTGGGTCGCGCTGTCCGCGCCGCGATATGCCTACCTGCTGTACAGCTCTCCGACAGGGCCGCAGATGTTAGACTACCTCGCCGAACAGCGACGCTTCCTCGATGCGTTGTCCCCGGACGTGCGGCGGATCCTCTTGTTGCGTCTCTACATGCACGACTACGGTTGGCACGAGGCCGGCCGATGGGCCGAGTGGGCACCAGACCTGAAGACGTCTCAGGGTGAGGCGACGATGTACGAGCAACTCGGCCGGAGTCGGCTGATGATCGCGACATACAACTCCACGACCTACCTGGAAACGTTCGCAGCCGACTTCCCGACGATCCTGTTCTGGAATCCTCGACACTGGGAGTTGCGTCCCCAGGCGGAACCCTTCTTCGACCGGCTGAGGGAGGTCGGCATCCACCATGACACGCCCGAGTCCGCCGCCGCCAAGGTCTGCGAAGTCTGGAGAAACCCGGATCTGTGGTGGCAGAGCGCTCCCGTGCAAGCCGCCCGCACGGAGTTCAGCGAGCAGTTCGTCAGGACTCGTTCGACCTGGCTCACCGATCTCGGAGATGACTTGAGCGGGCTGTGCACATGACGGCGGGCAGATCAGATCTGGTAGAGCTCCCGGCGCTGCAGGGGCCGGCGTCGCTCTCGTTGAGGTGAATGCGCGATGCTACAATACCCGACCAATCAAGAGCGGACGGCGGAGTACCTCGAGAAGTTCGACCGCCGCCGGACGCTGATGCTCTTGATCGACGACCCTGCGCCCGTCATCTACGACATCGGAGCCAACACGGGCTCGTCCCTCGACGAGTTCATGTCGTGGTGGCCGCGCGCGGAGGCCCACTGCTTCGAGCCGCAGACGGAGTGCTGGGCAGAACTGGACGAACGCGCGGGACGGTACGACCGGGTCGTGGTCAATCGGTGCGCGGCAGGAAGCAGACCGGGCAGCGGAACCACCTTCTATACGCACGACATCGGGACTGGGCAAGCCGGGTTCCACCGGGTCAATTTCGCGAGTCTGGATTCGATCGCACTTCGCCGGACCCTGGACACCGGACGCGGCCAGGACCTGGCCGAATATCGCCGTTCCATGAACCACGAGCGCCAGGTGGAAGTGGTCCGTCTCGACGACTACATGACCGGACACCGCACCGCGAGAGTCAACCTCCTGAAGATCGACACGCAGGGTTTTGAACCGGAGGTGCTCGAAGGGTGTGGCAGCCGGCTCTCCGACGTGGATGTGGTGCTCGCCGAGTTGATGTTCTACGACTACTACGAACGCAGGCTCTCGTTCTCCGATGTCGAGAGATTCCTGCATCCCGCCGGCCTCCGTCTCTACGACATCAGCCACATCTCCAAGAACCCGATGAACGGGAGGACGGACTGGGTGGATGTCATCTACGTGAATGACCGCAAGCAGAGCAGGACTCCCCGTGCTGAAAACTAGACTGCGCAGCCACGCCGTGACGCTGGGTTCATGGATCACCATCGGGCATCCGGCGGTTGCCGAAATCATGGCCAGGGCCGGCTTCGACTGGCTGGTTGTCGACCTCGAGCACAGCATCCTGTCAATCGCCCAGGCCGGAGAGCTGATTCGGACCATCGACCTCTGCGGCGTGACACCATTGGTCCGCCTGACGTCCAACCAGCCGGATCAGATCAAGCGGGTGATGGACGCCGGTTCACATGGCGTGATCGTGCCGATGGTGAACACCCCGGAAGACGCCGCCAAGGCCGTGGCGGCTACGCGTTATGCCCCTCGGGGCTCCAGGGGGGTCGGGATTGCCCGGGCACAGGGCTACGGCGTCGGGTTCCAGGAGTATCTCAAGTGGCAGGCCGATGGCCCGGTCGTGATCGTCCAGATCGAGCACGCGGACGCTGTCGAGCGGCTCGATGAAATTCTGAAGGTCCCAGGGGTTGACGGGTTCCTGGTCGGACCTTACGACCTCTCCTGCTCGATGGGATTCCCTGGAGAGTTTGAGCGAGAGGAATTCCGCGGGGCCATGAGGCGTATTCGCGAGGCGGGCCAGCGGCTGGGCTGTCCTGGCGGGCTTCACATCGTGGAACCGGACCCGGCGCAACTGGACAGGGCGCTGGGCGAGGGATACGTGTTTATCGCCTACAGCGTCGATTTCCGGATTCTGGATGCCGGCGCGCGCGCTGGAGTCGCGACGATGAAGGCGGCCCTGCCATGAACGCCATCGGCATCGTGCCGGCCCGCCTCGGATCGACCCGTTTCCCCGGAAAGCCCATGGCCACGATTCACGGGATGCCCATGGTGGGGCACTGCTACCACCGCACCCGCCTGGCCCCCGGTCTCGCGCGGACCTACGTGGCGACCTGCGACGAGGAGATCGCCGACTATGTGCGGGGCATCGGGGGAGAGGTGGTGATGACCGCATCCACGCATACGAGGGCCACGACGCGCACCGCCGAAGCCATGGAGTGTGTCGAGGCGGACATGGGTGAACACGTCGACGCCGTGATCATGGTCCAGGGTGATGAACCCCTGGTGCGGCCCGACACGATTGCCGAGGCGCTTGCCCACCTGTCGGACCCGACCGTCGACATCGTCAACATCATGTCCCGCCTTCGCACGCTCGAGCAGTTCAGCGACAGGAACAACGTGAAGGTCGTGGTGAATCACCGCCGCGACGCGCTCTACTTCTCCCGGGAACCCATTCCCTCGCCTTGGAAGGGCTGGGACCACCTGCCCAGGTACATGCAGACGGGCGTCATCGCCTTTCGTCGGGAGGCGCTCCTGCTGTTCAACCAGACGCCGGAGACCTCGCTCGAGCGTATCGAATCGGTGGACATGAACCGTGTCCTCGAGACAGGGGGGCGGATTCGCATGGTTCTGACTGACACCGAGACGCTCGGTGTGGATACTCCGGAGGAGCTCAAACTGGCCGAGGCGATGATGGAGGCGGACCCAATCCTGCTCGGATACCTTCACGGTGGAGAAGCCCGGGCTCGAACGTGATCGACAACGACCCGTGCCCTCGCCTGACCCTCTGGGACTCCCAGGATGCTCCGCCTGACGACGGGAGCCCGGTCTACGGCTGGAACGGTCACGCCGAAACCGGCTCCGTCCATTCCCTGCTGCGGTATGCGGAACAACACGGTGAGCAGCTTCGGCGCAAGTACCTCGCGTGGGTCCACGACGTGGGTGCATACACAGTTGACGGCACACGCCTCATCGATCACCTCGCACTTGAAGACGGTCTCAGCTACTGGTGGATGACGCTGCTGGTGGAGCAGAGCCCCTGGAAGTCCCCGGCCATTGTCGATGCGATCCGTGTCCTGGCCTTCGAGGAAATCGTGCTCGATCGGCGTCCCGCGGTCGTCACCCTGGTGAGCCGGAATCGGGCCCTCCATGAAGTCGTTCGAGGGCTGTGCCGGGGGCTGGGCATCGCCTATGAATGGAAGCGTGCGCCGGGCCGTCCATGGCGACGGATGAATGCTGGACAGGCGTACCGCGCATGGCCCTACTCCGTCCGGGCGCTCATCGGTCTCGCCCGCCAGTTGTGGATGCAACGTCCGTTCACGCGCCTGGGTCGGCCGTCCTGGTCCGGCGGCGAGCGCAGCGTGTTCTTCTGCTCGTACTTCGACAACATCGACTCCACGTCCGCCGGCCAGGGGCGGTTCCTTTCGTACTACTGGGACGGGTTGCCAGACCTGATGCGCCGCGCGGGGCGCTGCACCAACTGGCTGCAGATCTTCGTGCCGGACCCGGTCGCTCCGGACGGGGACGCGGCTTCGCGACTCGCGCGGGGATTCAACCGGACGACGCACGAACAGGAGACACACGGCTTCGTCGAGTCCTACCTCGGATGGCGTGGCGTGCGTCGGGTTCTGGTCCGTTGGCTTCGGCTGGTCGTCTTCAGCTGGCGCCTTCGCGCGGTGCGACGCGCATTCTGTCCGCAGGGGTCCCATCTGTCCTTGTGGCCCATCATGCGCCAGGACTGGTTGAACTCGATGCGGGGTCCGGCGGCCCTGAGAAGCCTCGTGTGGATCGAGCTCTTCGATGCGGCGCTGCGCGATCTTCCGCATCAGAAGCAAGGCGTGTATCTGCAGGAGAACCAGGCCTGGGAACGCGCGTTGATTTACGCGTGGCGCAAGCACGGCCACGGCAGGCTCGTGGGCGTGGCGCACTCGACCGTTCGCTTCTGGGACTTGCGCTACTTTGCCGATCCCCGCACGGCCCGGCCGTCAGGACCACACGCGCTCCCGCGCCCGGATGTCACGATTCTGAACGGCGAAGCCGCCCGTCACTCGTACTGCGCGGTCGATCGTCCGGATGAAGTCATCGTCGCCTGTGAAGCCTTGCGTTATGGGTACCTGAACAGGGCGCGGGCGGAGCGGCAACGGGCGCCCCGCCCGGCCGGGGCCCCGAGGATCGTGGCGCTTGGGGACATGCTGGAGGCGTCCACTGTGCGGCTGCTGCGGATGCTGCAGGCCGCGGCTCCGCTCATGCCGGTCGAGACGGTCTTTGCGATCAAGTCCCATCCCAACCACGCTGTCAGCGCACGCGACTACCCGGACTTGAACCTCGAGGTTGTCACCGATCAACTGGAGACGGCCCTTCAGGACGGCGACGTGGCCTGCGCCTGCAATACCACGTCAGCCGCCGTCGACGCCTATCTGGCTGGTGTGCCCGTGGTGGTGATCCTGGACGACACCACGCTGAACTTCAGTCCGCTGCGTGACTGGCCAGACGTTCGCTTCGTCAGCGCGTTCGAAGAACTCGCAGAAGCCCTGCAAACCGTGCGGCTGGGGCCCACCCTGACGCCTGACGCCCACGCCTTCTTCGATCTCGATCCCGGGCTGCCACGCTGGTCCCGTCTTCTCGCGACATGAGGGTATTGTTTGTCCGGCACGGGCTCTTTCCCGGGTACCTCGCGCCCGAAACGAAGGAGTGGGCGAAACACCTGTGGCGGCGCGGGGTGCACGCCGAAGTGGCCGTGTTGGGTGAACGAACGCCGGAGAGCGCGGCTGACCCGCTGGAGTTCCCCGTCCACTGCATCGATCCATCGAATACCTTTCTGGCGTACCGGGCGCTTCGGCCTCTCGTCGAGCGGGCGGACATCGTGCACTATGTCCTTGGCAAACGGCTGGAGTTCATGCCGCTCCTTTCCCGTCGGCCGAAGTTCGTCTTCAACCACATCAGCGTGTCCGTGACAGGCCGCGCCCTGGAGGATTGGGCGATCAACATGGGCAAACGGCTGCAGCCGTTCCTGGCCGACCACGTCGTATTCACCGACGAGGCTCTGGCCGCCGCCCTCAAGCCGATCCGGAGAATCCCGACTAGTCTGCTGCCGGTCGGGTACCCCGACGACCTGTTCTTTCCGTGCCCGCCACCCGTGCCCGACGGCGGGAAGCGGTTGCTGTATCACGGCGCCGTGCGGCCATTGCGGCGGCTGGACGAACTGGTCAAGGTGCTCGCCCGGCTGCCAGTCGAATTCACCTTGACCATTGTCGGCGGCGGATCGGCGGCGGATGACTCGTACCGGCAGTCCCTCGGCGGCCTGGCGGCGAGTCTTGGCTGCGCCGATCGCCTGCACCTGCTCAAGAAGCCGCAGGCGGAGATTCGTCCGCTCATCGAGGGGGCCTACCTCTGCCTTGGCTACGTCCCGATGCTCGAGTGCTACCAGGACCAGTTCGTGATCAAGACGATCGAAGCCCTGGCCTGCCACCGCCCGGTGCTGGCGACCGCGACCCGGTTCACGACCAGTTTCCGTGAGGCGATGGGCCACGACCGGCTCCTTCTGACCGACGGGACCGTGGACGACATGGTGGCGAAAATCCTGGGGGCGGATGAGTTCGTCCGGCGGTTCCGCGCTCCAGACAACCTGGCCACGCTCGCCGAGAACCTCGCCCCGTATTCGTTCCGACACATCGTTGGAACGTCCCTGGTGCCGCTGTACGAGACGATGCTGGGCAACGCGTGACAGGAATGTCGTCGACCGGCAGGTGGCATTTCGCGAGGCTGCGGGCGCTGCTGCAGCCGCCGAACGGCATTGCACTCAACCGGTGGACGACCGACCAGGGGCGCCGGCTGTCGGGTCGCATCGTCAACATCGGATCCGGGATGGACGACCGCCTCTTCGGGCGGTGGGTGGTGAGGGTTGACGCGTTCGCGCCACGCCCGACCGTTCGCGCGGACCTCGAGCACCCGCTGCCGTTCATGAACGAGGCATTCGACGGAGCCGTCTGCACCGAAGTGCTGGAACACGTCCGCCATGCCCAGGCGCTGCTGGAGGAAGTGTGCCGCATACTCAGGCCCGGCGCCCCGCTGGTTATCACGATCCCGTTCGTGTTCCGGTACCACCCGGATCCTGGAGACTACTGTCGTCTGACGCCGGCGGGGCTCGGGGATGAACTCGGCCGCGCCGGCTTCGACGTGCAGTTCCTTGGGGGAATCGGCGGCCGGTGCACAGTCGCCTGGCTGATGGTTGAGAGCCTCCATCCGCTGCTGAAGACGACGATGCGCCTGCTGTGGTTGCCGTTCCGACCGTTGTTCTCCGCCCGAAAGCCGCGACACGGCACCTGGTCCACGTGGGCGCCGCACGCCGTTGCCGTCGCCACGAAGCGGGCGGACCGCTCGCGCGCGCCCGGTGGCCGTGGGAGTGCGGGACCATGACCCCCGTCGTCAGCGTCCTGCTGCCGATCTATGGCGGCGCCGCCTATCTGCGGCGGACACTTGATGGTCTCATGGCGCAGTCATTCCGCGATTTCGAAGTGATAGCCGTGAACGACGCCTCACCCGACGACAGTCGCGAGATTGTGCTCTCGTACCGAGACCCGCGAATCGCCCTGCTCGACAACCCCATCAATGTCGGCCAGACGGCGTCGATGCAGCTCGCGCTGGAACGAGCCCGCGGGCGTTACATCGCCAGGCAGGACCAGGACGATGTGTCGCTGCCGGAGCGGTTCGAACGGCAAGCGCAGTACCTGGAGAACCGACCGGACATTGGCGCCGTCGGGACGGACCACTGCGTGATTGACGAAGACGCCGCCCAGGTACCGGGGATGAGCACGTCGTACGCCGAAGAGACCGTGGCCGAAATGGGGTGGCGGCTGCTGTGCACGGACCGTCTCGTGGATTCGACCGTGATGTTCAGGACGGACGTCGCCCGCCGGATTGGCGGCTTCGACCTGCAGTATCGATACGCGCAGGACTACGACCTCTGGGCGCGGTTGAGCTTTACGACTGGCGTGGCCAGGCTGCGCCAGTCGCTTCTGCAACTCCGGATTCATCGATCGAGCGCCTCCGTCAAGTACAGCGAGGCGCAGGCGCTTGAGGTCGCCGGCATCGTCCAGCGAAACCTCAACCACGTACTGTCAGAGCCCATCGATCTGGCGACGGCCAGCACGGTCCACCGGGCCCTCTCAGAGGATCCCTCACAGAGCGACCGTGCCGACGTCTGGCGGTGCGTCCGTGTCCTGGAGAGCACCCTCGACCCGTACTGTCGCCAACGGGCGCTCGGCAGGCGTGACCGGGTCTCCGTCGCCTCCGCGTACTCTGAATCGCTCGTCAAAATCGGTCTCCGGCACCGGCGCACCCTGGGCGCGACCATGGCGGCGCTGCTGACGAAGGCCGGGATGAAGAGCCCCGCGCTGTTCCTGGATCCGGGCACGCTCCGCCGCTGGTGGAAGCAGGGCCGACAGTCCAGCGCGTATCGAGCGGCCGTCCGGTCACTGTCCTCGAAGTAGGTCCGTATGAAGGATCTCAGAATCGGAATTGCCGGCTACGGTGTCGTGGGAAAGCGTCGACGCCACTTCATCGACCTGCATCCGCGACTCCACACCGTCGCCGTGTGCGACAGGGTGTTCGAGTCGCACGGCGCGCTGCCTGACGGGGTGCGGTTCTACCGGGACTACCGCAGCCTCCTCCACGAAGACCTGGACGCCCTGTTCGTCTGCATGACCAACGACATGGCGGCCGAAGTCACGATCGCCGGGTTGGAGCGGGGCCTGCACGTCTTCTGCGAGAAGCCCCCGGGGCGCAACATCGACGACGTCGCGGCGGTGGTGCGGTGCGAACGACGCCACCCGGGCCTGAAGCTGAAGTACGGCTTCAATCATCGCTACCACGATTCGGTTCGCGATGCCCTGGCCCTGGTTCGCAGCGGGGAACTGGGCCCGGTCATCAACCTTCGCGGCGTGTACGGCAAGTCGAAGATCATCAGTTTCGAATCCGACTGGCGCACCAGGCGCGCGCTGGCCGGCGGGGGGATCCTGCTCGACCAGGGGATCCACATGGTCGATCTGATGCGCCTGTTCGTTGGCGACTTCATCGACATCCACAGTTTCGTGTCGAACGGACATTGGCATCACGACGTCGAAGACAATGCGTACGCCCTCATGCGGACCGCGGATGGCGTCGTGGCGATGCTGCATTCGTCGGCCACGCAGTGGCGGCACCGTTTTACCCTCGAGATCACGCTCTCGCGTGGCATGATCATCCTGTCGGGGATACTCTCGGGTTCCAAGAGCTACGGCGCCGAAACGATCACCGTCGCCCGTGTCGGGGATGACGACGCCGGCGACCCGCTGGAAACGACCGTCCGCTACAATGCGGACACCTCGTGGCGTGACGAGATTGCGGCGTTCGCCGAGGCGGTCATCGAGGACAGGCCCATCGCCGATGGCGCAGCCATGGAGGCACTGAAGACGATGCAGTTGGTCTTCCGGATCTACTGCGCCGACCCCGACTGGAAACGGCAGTTCGGCCTGAACGCCGACGTGCCGGAGGACATCGGATGAACGAAATCGAGCGGCTCTTTGCCCGCACCGGGACGGGCGCGGCGTTTGCCCGCGCATACCTCTCGTACGTGCAGCAGGTGCTGTCCGGCATTGACGCCGACGCGGTGGCCCAACTCATCGAGATCCTGTTGTCGGCGCGCGATCGTGATGCGCAGATCTTCCTCCTGGGCAATGGCGGCAGCGCCGCGACCGCCAGTCACTTCGCGAATGACATCGGCTTCGGCAGCCGCAGCTGGACGCGCCCGTTTCGTGCGACCAGCCTCTGCGACAACGCGGCCGTCGTCACGGCGATCGCGAACGACTTCGGTTACGAAGCGATCTTCGTCACGCAACTGAAGACCGCGATGAGGCGAGGGGACGTCGTCGTGGCCATCTCGGTGTCGGGCAACTCGCCGAACGTGGTGGGCGCCGTCGAGTACGCGAACGCCCATGGCGGGGTCACGGTCGGCCTGACGGGGTTTGACGGCGGGCGCCTCAAGGAGATCGCGCACCTCAACGTCCACGTACCTACGAACGCCGGAGAGTACGGGCCTGCGGAAGACGGCCACATGGTGATCGATCACCTGGTGGGAGCGTTCCTGATGCACGCGTGCCGGGCCGGGTCCGGAGAGAACCCGTGACGACGAGGTGCGACGAGACGGGCGGACTGGAAGGACGCGTGGCGCTTGTCACCGGCGGCACGCGCGGCATCGGCGCGGCGATCGCGCGGCGCCTGCGGCATGACGGCGCGACGGTGACGGTCACCGGGACGCGCGAGGAAGGGCGTGGCCCCGAGGGGTGCGGGTATCGCGCGGTCGACTTCGCCGACCACGCCTCGGTGGATGCGTTCGCCGCCGACATCGGAGATGCCGGCGTGGACATCCTCGTCAACAACGCCGGCGTCAACAAGATCGCCCCGTTCGCCGAGATCGATCTGGCGGATTTCGACCGCATTCACTCGGTCAACCTGCGCGCCGCCTTCGTGCTGTGCCGGGCCGTGCTGCCATCCATGAGACAGCGGCGATGGGGACGGATCGTCAACGTGGCGTCCATCTTCGGGGTCGTGAGCGCCCCGTTCAGGGCGTCGTATTCCGCCAGCAAGTTCGCTCTCGACGGTCTGACGGCGGCCCTCGCCGCGGAAGTGGCGAAAGACGGGATTCTGGCGAACTGCGTCTCGCCGGGTGTGATCGACACCGAGTTGACGCGATCGGTGCTCGGCGAATTCGGCATGAAAGACCTCGTCTCGCGCGTGCCCGCCGGGCGCCTGGGCACGCCTGACGAGGTCGCCGCCCTCGTCGCGTGGCTGGCGGGACCGGAGAACACGTTCGTGAGCGGGCAGAACGTGGTCATCGATGGCGGCTTCACGCGTGTCTGACCGTCTCGACATCCAGTCCCACGCCAGCGTTTACACGGTGACCTTCGATGACGGGGCCCTGGAGCGGCTGGATGCCGGCGTGGCCCCCGGCCTGCACTTTCTGATCGACGCGCGGGTAGCCGGGCTGTATGAGGGTGCGCTCACATCGGTACTGGCTTCGCCCTCGGTCCTGTTGATCGAGGCCAGCGAGGCGAGCAAGTCGCTCGACCGCTTTCCGGCGTACGTCGACCATCTCGTCGCTCGCGGCGTGCGGCGTAATCACACCCTGGTAGCCGTCGGCGGCGGCGTGCTCCAGGACATCACCTGCTTTCTCGCCGCGACGCTGCTCCGCGGACTTCCATGGCAGTTCTATCCGACCACGCTGCTGGCCCAGGCTGACTCCTGCATCGGATCCAAGAGCTCGATCAATGTCGGCCGGCTGAAGAACGTCCTGGGCACATTTACACCGCCCACGGCCGTGTGGATCGCGGACCCCGTTCTTCGCACGCTTGCCGGGCAGGACATCCGGTCCGGCGTGGGCGAGATGCTCAAGGTCCATGCGATCGAGGGTCCGGATTCGTTCGATCGGATCGCCGGCGACTACGCACGGCTGCTGGACGACGTCGGCGTGCGCCGTCGCTATGTGTACCGGTCGCTCGAAATCAAAAAACGGCTGATCGAGCAGGATGAGTTCGACCGCGGCGTCCGGAACATCATGAACTACGGCCACAGTTTCGGTCATGCGATCGAGTCCGCCACGAACTTCGCGGTGCCGCACGGGATAGCGGTGACCATGGGCATGGACATGGCCAACTACGTGTCAGCGCAGCTCGGCGTGGGCGCCCGGAAGCACTTCGAACGGATGCACAAGCCGCTCGCCCTGAACTTCGCGGGGTTCGAGGGAGCCGACATCCCCGAGGGGGCCTTTCTTGCCGCGCTCTCCCACGACAAGAAGAACACCGATCAGCAGTTGACCGTGATTCTGCCGGACCACGAGGCCCGCATCGGTCGCTGCACCAGGCCCATGGACGAGGCGTTCTGCTGCGCGTGCCGGACGTACCTCGCCGAGGGGCGCACACGGTGAAGGACATGACGCCCGTCGCGGTCGCCTCGCGGTCGTTCTCGCGGCATCCCGTGCTCAGAGACGAGTTGCTGGCCGGGCATGGCCACGTCACGTTCAACGACCGTGGCGAGGCGCTGCACGGCGCGGCGCTGATCGCCTTTCTGCGTGGCCACGTCAAGGCGATCACCGGGCTCGAACGCCTGGACGAGAGCGTGTTCACCGCGGTGCCGGAGCTGCGCCTGGTGAGCAAGTACGGCGTCGGGGTCGACACGATCGACGCCGAGGCGATGGCGCGCCATGGCGTCAAGCTGGCGTGGACGCCGGGCGTCAACCGGCGTTCTGTCGCCGAGTTGACGGTGGCCTTCATGATTGCGTTGATGCACCGCGTGCCCGAGGCCACACGCATGACCCAGGCCGGCGTCTGGCGGCAGATTGTCGGCCGCCAGCTCTCCGGCCGCGCCGTGGGCATCATCGGGTGCGGCAACGTGGGCAAGGATGTCGTGGCGTTGCTCCGGCCGTTCCAGTGCCGCGTGATGGCCCACGACATCGTGGACGATGGGCCGTTCTACCGGCAGCACGGCGTGACGCCGACCGCCCTCGCGGACCTGCTGCGAGAGAGCGACATCGTGACTCTCCATGTCCCGCTGGACGATTCAACGAGGAACATGCTGAACGCCTCCCGCCTGGGCCTGCTCAAGGCAGGGGCAGTGCTGATCAACACCGCGCGCGGCGGGTTGGTAGACGAGTCGACGCTGAAGACGATGCTCCAGCGGGGACGGCTGGCAGGAGCGGCGTTCGACGTGCTTGGCGCAGAACCCCCCGACGATCTGAGTCTCCTGCACCTGCCGAACGTCATGGCCACCCCGCACATCGGAGGAAGCACCGAAGAGGCGATTCTCGCGATGGGACGCGCGGCCATCAAGGGCCTCTCGGCGATCTGATGCTGGCGGCGAGTAGCCGGGGCAAGGCCAACGCGCGGATGGGGTGCCGTGATCGCTATCACCGCCGGTGGACCGTCCCTGCACGTCACCAGCGAGATCCCGGCACCTTGGTGGTCCTTGTTGCGCTGCCGTGCTTCACCGACGCGCTGAACCCCGTTCTTGCAGCAGTGTCTGAAGATGCGCACTTCCAGCTTCTGGCGTAGCGTCGGCCAGGCGGCGCGGCCGGCCGGGCAGTTCGTCCAGCGAGTCGGGACCGGCCATTGGACCCGGTACACCGTATTCGCCGGGACCAATACGACCGCGGACCTCGGGGTGATTCTCTCGGCGTTGGTCGGTCGCGTTCCGATTAGCGATGGTCCCGCCATCGAGACGTACGAGCGTCGGTTCGCGGAGGCGGCGGGCACGACCTACGCGTTCAGTTTTGCGTCGGGCCGCATGGCGCTGTACACGTTGCTCAAGGCGCTGGGCGTCGGTCCCGGCGACGAAGTCATCGTTCCTGCCTTCACGTGTGTCGTGGTCCCGAACGCCATCCTGTACTGTGGCGCGAAACCCGTCTTCGTCGACATCGAACCCGATACGTTCAACATTGCCCCAACCCTGCTCGAAGAGAAGATCACTCCCCGCACGAAGGTCATCATCGCCCAGCACACCTTTGGCCTCGTCTCGGACGTCTCGGCAGCCACAGCGATCGCGGCCCGACACGGCATTGTCGTGCTGGAAGACTGCGCTCACGCCCTGGGCGCAACGCTGGACGGCCGGCCAGCGGGATCTCTCACAACGGCGGCGTTCTTCTCGACCGATCACACCAAGCTCATCAGCACGGGCGCGGGTGGGATGGTGACGACCAACGACGCGGGTGTCGCCTCGCGCGTGGGCGAGATCTACCGCAATTGTCCGTTTCTCCCAATTGGTCGAGTCCGCCGGCTCCTAGGGGCGCTGGCGGGCGAAATCGTGTTGCTACATCCGAAGACCTGCCAGGCCGGACGGTACCTGCAGGCCGTGCTCGGGAGCCTTGGCTTGAGGCAGGGGTTCTTCTCCGACGAACTGCTCACCACCCGGCCGCACGCATACCCGTACCCGGCGCGGCTGTCGAACGCACAGGCGGCCATCGGCATCCGGCAACTGGCCACGCTGGCCGACAATGTATCGTGGCGTCGCAACCTCGCGTCGTTGTTCGACGAGGAACTCGGACTTTCGGTGTCTCGGGTGGGGCGGGAAGCGCGCCGTCACGTGTTCCTCAGGTACAGCTTCCTGGTGGCCGACCGCCACGCGTGGGAGCGTCACTTCGACGCGGTGCTCGACATGAACCCATGGTACACGAGCGTGGTGCATGGCCGGTCCGACGAGAGCCTGCACGAAGTCGGGTACCAACGGGGGGCATGCCCAATCGCGGAGGACGTGGCCGCCCACTGCGTCAATCTTCCGACTCACCTGCGCGTGAGGGAACCTGAGATCCTCCTCCAGTTGCTTCGAGCTGCCCGACAATCGCACGATCCGGCGCTGCGTCTGCGCCCGCCCACCCGCTGCCTTGTCCAGTGAGGGCCCCCAATACCCCCACAAGACACTCCGTGAAGAGGAAGTCCGCATGATACCCGTGCAACGTCCCTGCGTCGGCCAGGAAGAACTCAAACTGGTGAGCGAGGTGTTCGAGTCTCGCTGGCTGGGGATGGGATCCGTTACCAGGACGTTCGAAGACCGGTTGGCCTCCTTGCTCGGCGTTCGCCATGTGGTGGCCGTCAACACCGGCACGTCAGCCCTCCACCTGGCGCTCAACGCTCTTGCCCTGAAACCAGGCGATGAAGTCATCGTACCGTCGCTGACCTTCGTGGCGACGGTGCAGGCCATCCTGCAAGCTGGCGCGACGCCCGTGTTCTGCGAGGTGTCGCCCGAGACGCTGAACATGGATCTGGCCGACGCGTTCAACCGGGTGACCCCTCGGACGAAAGCCTTCCTGCCCGTCCACTACGGCGGTCTTCCGTGCGAGATGGACGGTCTGCTCTTGTTCGCGAGGGAACACGACATCCGTATCGTCGAGGACGCCGCCCACGCCTTCGGGTCCTCCTACAAGGGACGACCCATTGGAGGCCTCGGCGATCTGACCTGCTTCAGCTTCGACCCGATCAAGAACATCACCTGCGGCGAAGGCGGCGCGGTCACCACCAACGACGATGAACTCGCCTCGCGCCTGGTGCCGGCACGCATCCTGGGGATCGACAACGACACATGGAGTCGCTACCGGAACGAGCGCAACTGGTTCTACCAGGTCGTGGAACCGGGCTTTCGTTACCATCTCTCGAACATCAACGCCGCCATCGGGTTGGCGCAACTGGACCGACTCGACGCCTTCAAGTCGCGCAAGCGGGCGATTGTGCGGCAGTACGACGAGGCATTCGGCGCGGTGGGCGGGCTTGCGCTGATTCGCCACGACCTGGACGAGGAGTTCCCTTTCTTCTACATCGTGCGGGTCCTTGACGGCCGGCGTGACTCCCTCATGACGCACCTGAAAGGGCGCGGCGTCGGCAGCGGCGTGCATTACATCCCGAATCACATCCAACCGCTCTTCTCCAAGTATGCGATGCCGCTACCGGTCACCGAGCAGGTGTTCGAGGAAATCGTCACGTTGCCGCTGTACGTCGAGATGACCGACGATGACGTCGCACTCGTGGTCTCCGCAGTTCGGCATTTCTTCGCCGCCGCGCCGGTGTGAGAGAGGCTGAACGTCCGATGTGTGGACTCGCAGGATTCTGGCAGAGCCGACCCGCAGGCAGAGAAGACCTGGAGGGCCTTGCCCGCCGGATGGCGGCAACCCTCAGAAACCGGGGTCCGGACGATTCGGATGAATGGGCTGACGAGCCGAACGGCGTGGCCCTGGCGCACCGCCGTCTGTCCGTCGTCGACCTCTCGGCGGAAGGTCGATGCCCGATGGTGTCGGCCAGCGGTCGCTACGTGATTACCTACAACGGCGAAGTGTACAACTTCGCCCTGCTGCGGCGGGAACTCGAGACGGCGGGCCACACGTTCAGGGGCCAGTCCGACACCGAGGTGATCCTGGCCGCGATCGACCAATGGGGAGCCGACCGGGCAATCGACCGCTTCGAGGGGATGTTCGCCTTCGCGCTGTGGGATCGGGCGGAACGGCAACTCCTGCTCGTGCGGGACCGCGTGGGAATCAAGCCGCTGTTCGTGTACCAGGCAGACTGCGTCGTGGCGTTCGCATCCGAACTGAGAGCGTTGCGACAACACCCGGCGTTCGTGCCGGAGCTCGATCGGGGCGCCCTGCTTGCCTACCTCCGGTATCGCTATGTCCCCGCACCGGGCACCATTTACAGGGGGGCCGTCAAGCTCCCGCCCGGCCACGTGCTGCGGATTTCGAACCCGGCCCAGCCGCTCCCGAGTCCGCGCCCGTATTGGTCGGCCATCGAGGCGGCGGCCCGAGGCCTCGCCGACCCGCTGAGGGGGTCCGCCGAGGAGATCGCGGACGAACTGGCGGCGGTGTTGCGGCGCGTCGTGGGCGCGCACATGCTCTCGGACGTGCCGTTGGGGGCGTTCCTGTCAGGCGGCGTCGATTCCTCGGTTGTTGTCGCCTTGATGCAGAGCCAGTCGAATCAACCCGTCAAGACGTTCTCGATTGGTACTGCGGCCAGGGGTCACGACGAGTCCGCGGCCGCCGCGGCCGTGGCCCGGCGGATTGGCACCGATCACACGGCGTTGTGCGTCGGCGCCCAGGACGCCTTGGAGGTCGTGCCGACGCTGGCCGACATGTTCGACGAGCCATTTGCGGATGCCTCCCAGATCCCGACGTACCTGGTCTCCCGCCTGGCGCGCCAGGCGGTGACGGTGTCATTGTCGGGAGATGGCGGAGACGAACTGTTCGGCGGATACAGCCGCCACCAGTGGGTGCCACGCCTGTGGCGCGGAGGCGCGCGGATGCCGCCAGCCCTTCGGCGATCGCTGCAGGCCGGAGTCCGGGCGCTCGCTCCCGAAAGCTGGAACCGAATTTTCGCCGCCGTCGAACCGATACTGCCGCGCGCCGCGCGCATCCGCCTGGCCGGAGACAAGCTGCACAAGATCGCCGGGCTGCGCGACTTTTCCTCGCCCGATTCGGTCTACCGGGCGGTCGCCTCGACGCACGATCACCCCGGACGACTCCTCGCGACAACCGGGCCGCAGGCACCGGACCACATCCTTTCGGCGCTGAACGTCATTCCGTTGTCCGACCAGGTCGACCGCATGATGCTGTGCGATCTGATGACGTACCTGCCCGACGACATTCTCACAAAACTCGACCGGTGCAGCATGGCGGTCAGCCTGGAAGGGAGGGTGCCTCTGCTCGACCACCGCCTCGTGGAGTTTGCGTGGAGGGTGCCGCAGCGCGTCAAGTGGCACGACGGCCGCGGGAAGTGGCCGCTGCGGCAGGTGCTCTACAGGTTCGTGCCGCGCGAACTTGTGGATCGTCCGAAAACCGGATTCGACGTGCCTCTGGACGCATGGTTGCGCGGCCCTCTGCGACCGTGGGCGGAACGCCTGCTTGACCCGGGTCGGCTCCGGCGGGTGGGCTTATTCGACCCGTCAGCTGTCCAGCAACTACTGGGGGAGCATCTGTCGCGCCGGCGAAACCGGCGTGATGAACTGTGGGCGCTCCTCATGTTCGAAGCGTGGCGGGAGCGATGGGACCCCGCGATCGGCTGAGGGCGCCGGGCCGTCCTCCTTCACCCTCGAAAGCCGACCGAGTGCAACCCGCGCGCATCCTGATGGTTGTCAATGCCGAGTGGTACTTCCTATCCCATCGGCTGGCGCTCGCACGCATGCTCCGGAACCGCGGTTACGATGTGACCGTGGCCGCTGGCGTCGAACGACAGCAGCAGTCGTTGATCACCGACGAGGGCTTCCGCTTCGTCCCGATTCCGATCAGGCGCGGTGAGCTACGTCTGTCCGCCGAGGTACAAACGGTCGTCAGCCTCTGCAGGCTCTACCGCACGGAACGTCCCGACCTCGTGTATCAGACCACCATCCGGCCCATACTCTACGGGTCGTTGGCCGCCAGGCTGACGGGAGTCTTCCGTGTAGTCAATGCCGTCCCCGGACTGGGATATACCTTCAGCGCGACGGGACTTCGTGCCGCCCTCAGGCGACCAGCCGTGGCTGCGGCCTACCGGTTCGCGCTTTCGGGACGGCGCACCAGAGTGATTTTCCAGACCCAGGACGACCTGCGCCGTTTCATCGAACGCGGTCTGGTTCAGGAAGAGCGGTCGTTCGTCGTCAAGGGATCGGGCGTCGACCTGGACAGCTTCATACCGAAACCCGAACCGGACGGACCGCCCCTCGTGGTCCTTGCCTCTCGCCTGCTGTGGTCGAAGGGACTGGGCGAATTCGTCGAAGCTGCCAGGCGCCTGCGCGAGAAGGGGGTGTCCTGCCGCATGGCCATTGTGGGGGTGCCCGACGTCACCAATCCCGACGCCGTGCCGAGCGCCACATTGGAGCGCTGGCGCGACGCCGGAGACGTCGAGTGGTGGGGGTTACGGTCGGACATGGCCAACGTCTTGAGCCTGTCCGCCGTGGTAACGCTGCCCAGCTACTACGGCGAAGGCCTGCCCAAGGTGCTGCTCGAGGCGGCGGCCTCGGGCCGGCCCATCGTGACCACCGACTGGCCAGGCTGCCGAGACACGGTCAGGCACGGCGAAACCGGGTTGCTCGTGCGGCCACGCGACGCCGGGGATCTCGCGGCAGCCCTTGAACGTCTGGTGCGCAACCCAGGAGAACGGGCCGCCATGGGCGCAGGCGGGCGTGCGCTCGCGGAGCGGGAGTTCGCAGAACGTCTTGTCGTCGGCCAGGCGGCCGACGTCTGCGCGAACATGCTGTCGTGCTGATGGAGCCGCACTCACCCCTGGCCTCGATGCCGCGTGTCCTCGTCACCGGGGCCGCGGGCGCGGTCGGCCCGGCCGTCGTTCGCGCGTTGGTCGCCAGGGGAATTGGTGTCCGCGCCTTCGTCAGGCACGATGGCGACCGCCGGATCCTGCCATCGGTTGTCGAGGTGCGCGTCGGCGACCTCACCGATCCCGCTGCCGTCGAGGCGGCCGTCGCTGGCGTGGATGGTGTGGTGCACCTGGCAGGGTTGCTCCATCTCGTCCAGGCTCCGGCCGACCAGGCGGATCGGTACTGGACGATTAACGTAGAGGTCACGCGTCAACTCGTGGCGGCTGCTCTCTCACACGACATCGCGCGATTCGTTCTGGCGTCGACCATCGCGGTGTATCCGGCCGGAGCGGTCCGCCCCGTCAGCGAAGAGACACCGACCGCTCCCACGACACCCTACGGCCGGACGAAGCGTGCCGCCGAGGACATCGTCCTTGGGGCGCGTGGGGCAGAAGGTTCGTCGCCGGGAACGGTCCTGCGGTTCGCGGCGGTCTATGGCCCTCGTGTCAAGGGCAACTATCGCCGGCTGGTCCAGGCGCTCGCCGCCGGACGGTTCGTGCCTATCGGCAGGGGCGACAACCATCGCAGCCTCATCTACGTGGATGACGCAGCCGACGCCACCGTGCTGGCCCTGACTCATCCCGCGGCCGGCGGCCGCGTCTTCAATGTGTGTGATTCCGAGAGCTACGCCGTGAGGGACATCATTCAAGCCATCTGCGAGGCGCTCGGCAGACGGCCTCC
>Ga0315276_10001030_pt1 | contig 24705 bp, 16 predicted proteins | sample YL17G05_0_MG_FD_204542 | JGI IMG/M metagenome (GOLD analysis project Ga0315276, IMG submission 204542) | Sediment microbial communities from Yellowstone Lake, YNP, Wyoming, USA - YL17G05_0 | ecosystem: Environmental > Aquatic > Freshwater > Lake > Sediment | place: USA: Wyoming | collected... | reverse complement strand
TGAACACCACGGCTGGGCGCTTCTCGAGCACCGAGGCGGTCACCAGCGGGGCCGCCGCCAGCGGCACGACCAGCACCGGGAAGCCGAGCACGCCGACCAGCGATTCGGCCGCGGCCACCACGACGGCCGTGAGCAGCGCGAACAGCGCGAGCATGGAGTTGTCGCGGTAGACCGCCGGCAGCTCCATGCGCAGGTAGGTCACGAAGGCGGCCATGAAGAGCAGCATCAGCAGCGCGCGCGCCAGCGGCGGGTAGAGCAGTTCGCGCGGCTCCTGCTGCGCGGCCTCGAGGTTCTCGAGCGAGCGCAGCCGATTGAGCATCTCTCGCGTGAGCTTCTGGTTGGCGTCCACGATGAGCTCATCCTTCTTGACGTAACCCAGCAGCGCGGGCACCGCCCCCTGCGCCTGTACGCGGCGCCACTCGGTCTCGGCCCGGTCGGCGACGATGTTGGCCTGCAGGAACGGCCCCGCCAGGTCGGTCACCAGCCGCACCCCGCGCGGGTCGTCCGGGAAGGCGGCCTCGGCGCGGCGGACGATGAGCGCCAGCGCCTCGCGCCGGTCGTAGAGCAGGCTCACCGAGTGCGGCGCCTCTGACTCGCCGTCGCGCAACTGGATCGAGAGGACGCCCTGCACCGTCCCGTTGCGCTTCTCGGCCACCACGCCGGCGCGGTAGAGGTCGTTGAGCCAGCTCCCCAACTCGCGCAACGCCCGGCGCGCGCGCCCCGGCGCCGAGAGCGCGATGGCGCTCTCCTCGCTCAGCGGCACACCCAGCGCGCGCACGCGGCCCGCGCGGTCGGCAGGCTTGATCCCGGGCGAGAGCACGACGCCGAACGCCTTCTCCTGGAACGCCGCCAGCCGCGCCAGCATCTCGCCCGAAACGCGCGTGTCCACCACGAAGACGGGCGGCACGGCCGCCGCGGCCTGTGTCTGCTCGCGGCGCAGCACGGACTCGTCCTTCTCGACGCGGAAATCGTAGGGCGCCACCACGCGTTCGCGCATGATGTCGCCCTCGCGGTAGTGGAAGCGGTCGCCTCCGCCCCGCAGCCCGGGCAGCAGCGCGGCGAGCGCGAGCAGCGCCGCGACGAGCAGCAGGCGCACGCCGAAGTAGCCCCAGCGGACACGGCGGGCCCGGTCGGGCAGCGCAGGCGGTTCCTGGATGGTCATGGCGTCGGCGACCGGTCGGGACTCAGGGCGATGGGCCGCGTCCGGGCGCGGCGGGGTCGCCCGTCGCGGGGGCCGGCGAATCGGCGTTGGCGGGGCTCGCGTGCTGCGCCCCGGCCTCGAGGCTCTCTCCCACGCCATCCTCCTCCATGCCGTTCACCCGGGCATGATACAGCTCGAAGGCCTGCAGGATATCGCGCACCAGCCGGTGGCGCACCACATCCTCGGGATGGAAGTAGACGAACTTCATTCCGGCCACACCGCCGAGGATGGTCTGGATGCGCACCAGCCCCGAGGACTCCGGACTCTTCAAATCGATCTGCGTGACGTCGCCGGTCACCACCGCCTTGGAGTTCACGCCCAGGCGCGTCAGGAACATCTTCATCTGCCGCACCGTCGTGTTCTGCGCTTCGTCGAGGATGACGAGCGAGTTGTGCAGCGTGCGGCCGCGCATGAACGCCAGCGGCGCGATCTCGATCACGCCGAGTTCGATGTAGCGGCGCATCTTGTCGTACGACATCATGTCCGAGAGCGCGTCGTACATCGGGCGCAGGTAGGGATCCACCTTCTCCTGCATGTCGCCCGGCAGGAACCCGAGGTTCTCCCCCGCCTCCACCGCCGGGCGCACCAGCACGATGCGGTCCACGCTCTTGCGGCGCAGCGCGTTCACGGCCGCCGCCACCGCCAGGTAGGTCTTGCCGGTACCCGCGGGGCCGATGCCGAAGACGATGTCGAACTCCTCGAGCGCCTTCATGTACTCGGCCTGCGTGGGCGTGCGCGGGCGCACCGCGCGCCGGTCGAACGCGTAGCCCGGCGCACCTTCATAGGCCTCGGCGAGCCGGGCGCTCTTGCCCTCCTTGCCGCTGGAACCGAGCGCCGTCGCAACGTCGGCCTCCTCGACCACCTTGCCGCGCTCCGCCAGGCCCACGAGTTGCCGCAGCGCGTCAGCGGCCGCGGTCACCGCCGCGTCCTCGCCCGAGACGGTGATCGTGCCGTCGCGCAGCGTGATGCGCACCGGCAGGACGCGCTCGAGGTGCCGCACGTTGGCGTCGTTTTGCCCCAGCAGGGTGATGGCGTCGAGGTGCTCGATGGGGAACTTGCGGACGATCACGTTGGGGGCCTCCGGCGCGCCCGTGCGGGACATGGGCTGGTCACGATCATAGCGGCCGGCGGCCGCGGAGCCGGGAGAGACACGAAGCCCCTGACCCTGAAGACCCGGGGGCGGGGCGGGGCAAGAGTGAGGATGGCAGTCCGGCGAACAAGGCTGGTCGTGGTCAACCTGTTATGGTCCAGTGACTTGGCTCACCCCTGGAAGGAGCTGCCCACCTCGCGGCCCGGCGGCCAGCCCGGAACGACGAATCGACCGTAGCATGGGGGTCCGGGAGCGTCAATCCTGATGTTTTGGGCTGTTGTTCACGGCCGTCCAGCGCTTCCTTCAAGGGTATCGGCAGGTACGCGGCCCGGGCTGAGGGCCCCTGCGCTGGCTCGCCGGGGCGCAGCTCGGGGCCTCTGGATTTGGTGTTGACACCACGGCAGGCGCCGGACATACAATTCACGTGTGGGCGCCGCCCCACGCGCCTGCGCGGGTTCCTTGGATTCACCGTTGAGCGCGGCGCATCTTGCGACCGCGCCTGGGAGCTCCCACCGAAGGGGAGTGCAAGGCATAGCGAGCTCCGTCCAGCCGACCGGGCCGCACCGCAGCAACCCTCATCAGGCGCGCGAGGGCGATTGAGGCTCACTCGGATGTCCCTCGGGTGGGTGACCTCATCAGGCCCATGCATCCGGGGTGCGTCCCGGTCGCCCGCGCGGCAGGGACGGGGAGACCCCCCCGCCCAAGGTGACTCCATGTTTGCGAGCAGCATCCTGACGCGGCCAGGGCGGAGCGGGCGGACTTCAGCGCGCACTTTCGCACACTTCACACAGGAGCGTACCCGGCACCATTCGCTACTCGTTCTGCTCATCCTGTTCCTGGGACTCTGCCTCTCGGCGACCACGCTTCACGCCTGCGTCGGCGCCAGCGGCGCGCGCCCCCTCGTGAGGACCGTACCCAGCCTGCGCGCGACGCCGGTCATCCATCCCGGCGCGCTCGCGACCTCCGGGATCGCCGCGGCGTCCGTCGAACCCACGCTCGTCATCCTCTGCCAGTTCAGCGACCAGGCCGGGGCGACCACCCAGGCCGACTGGGACTCGGCGATGTACGGCCCCTACGTGGTTGGGGAACGCAGCCACCGCGACTACTACAATGAGGTTTCCTACTACCTGGCGGGGGTCCGCGGCCTCGACCTCCCGCCCGCCGCCGAGACGTCCGCCCCGAACAACAACGGAGTCGTCGGCTGGTACGACCTCTCCTGGACCGACCCGAACACCCTGACGACCTACAACACGCATCCCGGCAACGTATTCGGGAGCGACTGGGAGAACCGGGCCAGCCAGGCGATCGCCGCCGCCGCCGTGGTCGCGGCCAGCGCCGACGTCAACTTCGCAGCCTTCGACCTCAGCGGGGACGGCGTCATCGCCTCGAACGAGCTTCACATCACGATCATCCTCGCGGGCTACGAGGCCTCCTACGGCAACAACCCGACCCCGGACACCTGGCGGCACCACTGGTCGGTCGGGGGGATCCCGGGCGGCGTGGTCATCGGGGGCATCACGCTGCTCAAGGGTCCTCTGGGCGGCTACTCGATGCTCGGGGAACTCGACCCCAACGCCGCGATGATCAAGTACGGGCTGATCTGCCACGAGACGGGGCACGACCTCGGGCTGCCGGACCTCTACGACCCCAGCGGCCGCAGCGAGGGCATCGGCGAGTGGGGCCTGATGGGCAGCGGGGACTGGTGCAACACTGCCGTGCTCGCCGACTGCCCCTCGCACCTGGACCCCTGGTGCAAGTCCCAGATGATCTGGCTCATCCCCAGCGTGGTCGCCACCGACCAGCTTGCCGTCAATATCCCCCAGGTCGAGACCAATCCCATCGCCTACAAGCTCTGGTCGCGCGGCCTTCCGGGGGTCGAGTACTTCCTGGTCGAGAACCGCCAGCGCGTGGGCTACGACGCCGGCCTCGTCCGCAACGGGCAGGCCGACGGGCTGATCATCTGGCACGTGAACTACGCCAAGCACAACATGGGGGACAACGAGGAGGAGAACGAGAAGCTCCTCGACGTCGAGTGCGCCGACGGGCTGGCCGGGCACATCATGAACGCCGACGACCTCGACGCCCGGGTCAACCGCGGGGACGCCACGGACCCGTGGTATCTGAACAATGACGCGGACTTCTACACCAGCTCCGCGCCCGACAACCGCGACTACCGCAAGCCGGACAACTTCAACACCAGCGTCGAGGTCAGGAACGTCAGCGCCAGCGGCAACCCCATGACCGCGGACCTGAAGGTCGGCAAGACCAGCTTCATCGCCTCGCAGACCTACACGGGCAACGGTCAGGCGGGCTCCTTCAACCTTGCCAACGCCGGCAACACTCTGAGCGCCTACTACCTGGGGTACGACTGCTGCGGCAACACGTACGTCTACGAGGACAATGGCGCGAACGCCTGGGTCCTCGTGAACACCTGGGACTTCAACGTCCCGCGGTACGTCTCGTTCATCTCCGGACAGGAGGTCCGCCAGCAGGCCGCGGCGTGGACGGGGAAGTTCCGGCTGGCCTCGTACGCGCTCTGCGGATCGGGCTGCGACCCGGGTGACGCCGGCTACGACGTGGACGTCTACGACAATGCCGGGGGGGGCGCATCGTCACCCGGGAACGGGCTCCTCTATCCTGGCTGGAACATCGGGTTCCGGGACGGACTGGCCGCGGAGTTCGGGAGCATCACGTCCTCGAGCTGGAGCTTCACTCCGGACGCCGTCGGCATGGCGCTCAACCAGTTCCCACGCCGCGCCGGCTCGAGCGGCGTCCTGTCCCTGCACCTAACGTCGCAGCACCAGCCGAGCGTCTACTGGGAGAGAACGCGGCTGGAGTTCACCGTGGTGAGCGTCGCCCGCTCCGGCATCCTGACAGTCAGCTGTCCGGCGGCGCAGTACCCGACGCGGACCGTGAACGTCACCGGCGCGGGCTACTACCAGGTGGACCTCGGCTGGATCCACCCGACCATGCCGCCGGGGGTGGTCGAGATGACGCTCTCCGTGGCCGCCGGTCCCAGCGGCGCCGACTTCATCTGGGACTGGCTCGACTTCGGGACGACCGTGGCGCCGATCCGCAACATCTCTGAACCGGACGGCGGGGTCGTGGCGACGGGCACCCCGGTCTTCGACTGGACCGACATGCTGCCCGCGACCGGCTACGAGCTCCAGTTGGACGAGGACCCCGAATTCCTGACCCCGGAGCTGGACGTGACCACGGCTCCCTCCACCTACACCCCGCCAACCGCCGTGGCCGACGGGTTCTACTACTGGCGCGCGCGGGGCATCGTGCCCGGCATCGGCATGTCGGAGTGGAGCGTCCCGTGGCGGCTCCGCATCGACACCCAGCCCCCCGAGTTCGCGGGCACCACGAATTGGACGGACACGGGCCTCCCGGGGCCGTACCCGGTCACCTCGGCGGTCACTGACCTCGGAGCGCAGGTGGACTCGGCGTCCCTGTACTACCGGTTCAACGGTGGGACCTGGGGGCGTCTGACCATGCATCGGGGCGGCGGTGGTGGCGGCGCCGTCTACGAGGAGGAGATCCCTCCCGCGCCTGGCGGAGCCACCATCGACTACTACCTGGGCGCCTGCGACTTCGCCGGGAACACGGGGACGGACCCGGGCGGAGCTCCTGGGGCGTTCTACACCTTCCAACGGACGACGGGCGTGGAGCCGGGCCTCGAGAAGCCGGGCACCGTGATGCTGGCCCAGAGCAGACCCAACCCCTTCGCGCGGACGGCGGCGATCCGCTACGGGTTGCCGCGGGAGATGACGGTCTCGCTCGACGTCTACGACATGAGCGGGCGAAGGATCGCCAACCTGGCCTCCGGAAGGCAGCCCGAGGGCTTCCACACGGTCGTCTGGGATGGCCGGTCCACATCGGGCGAGCGGGTCCCGAGCGGCGTCTACCTGTATCGCTTGAAGGCCGGCGACGTGGTTCTTAACAAGAAGATGCTGTTCATGCATTGATCGGCGGCGACGCCCGGCGGGGCGCTTCCGACCTCACGACGGCCACCCGGAATCCGGGTGGCCGTCGTGCATGGGCGCGCTCGCCCCCGGGTTCGCCCGCCCGTCCGCGTCTCCCGTTCAGGGCGCGGGCGTCTCGTACACCGTCTCGCCCGCCACCACGGTGCGCAGCACGCGCGTCTTCGCGATCCCGGCGGGCACGCCGAGGACTGGATCGTGGTCCACGACGATGAAGTCGGCCTGCTTGCCGATCTCGAGCGAGCCGAGGTCGCGGTCGCGGAAGGCGAGCCACGCGCCCCCGATCGTGAAGCTCTTGAGCGCCTCGCCCGCGGTGAGGCGCTCCTCCGGCCGCCAGCCGCTCGGCGGGCAACTCGCCGGCGAGGTCACGCCGCATGATCGTGGCGTAGAGGCCCAGCATCGGGTTCACGCTCTCGACCGGGAAGTCGCTGCCATCGGCGAAACGCGCGCCCGCGTCGAGGAACTGCCGCCAGGCGTAGGACCACTTCACGCGCCCCGGGCCCAGGCGGCGTTCGGCCCACGGACCGTCCGAGGTGGCGTGCGTGGCCTGCATGGAGGCGACGACGCCCAGCCGCGCGAAGCGCCGGACGTCCCCGGGGCGCACGACCTGCGCATGCTAGACGGCCCAGCGCAGGGCGGGGCGCGGCTGCCCGCCGAAGGCGCGCTCGAACGCCTCGAGGGTCTTCGTGTTCGCGAGATCGCCGATGCAGTGGACCCGCACCTGCAACCCCTTCGCCCGCGCCCGCACGGCCACGCGCGCGAGGCTGTCGGAGGGGAAGGTCTCGCGCCCGATGCCCGCGTCACCGACCAGCGTGAGGCCGTACCGCGCGCACTCGCGCATGGCGGCGAGCAGGCGCTCCTCGCGCTGCGCGGGGCTGAGCGGCGGGATGAGCGCGGTGACGAGGTCCTCCGCGTTGTCCACCAGCACCCCCGCGGGCTCGCCGCCCGCGTCGTGCAGGATCTCGCCCCCCGGCGGATCGGGCGTGTCGCGGGTGATGCGCGCCAGCTCGAGCGCGCGCCGGTTGACGAGCAGCGCGTGCCCGTCCACCCGCGCGATCGCCACCGGATGTTCCGGCACCGCGGCCGAGAGCGCGGCGTGCTGCGGGAAGGACTTCTCCACCCAGTCGTTCTGGTCCCAGCCGCGGCCCTGGATCCACTCCCCTGCCGGCGTGCGCGCCGCGCGCACGCGCACCGACTCGAACACCGCCACGTACGACGCGGTGCCCGTGACATCCACCTCGGCGAGCAGGTCGCCGAGCCCCAGCACGTGGCCGCGCGAGTCCACCAGCCCGGGCAGCACGGTGAGGCCGTTCAGGTCGAGCACCCGCGTGCCCGCACCGATCAGCGGTGACACCGAGGGCCCGTCGCCGATCCGCACGATGCACCCGTTGCGGATGGCCATGGCGGTGAGGGGCACCCGGCCGGGGGACGGGTCGCTGATGCCGGCCGCGCCGGTGTGGATGACCTCGCCGCGGACGACGAGGTCGGCGGGCGGCAGGGGCGGGCCGGCCGGACCGCCGCCGTGACCCTGGGCCAGGACGACGAAGATCAGGGCGATCACCGCGGCGTGCATGGCATCCCTCCGGGTCGGCACAGCGAGGGCGCGAGACTACGACGCACCGACGCCCGTGCGGCACCACGAACCCGCCGCGCTCCGCCGCCGCGGCTTCCGGCTGAGTCTTCGCCGCAGAAGTGGTAGCGTGGGTCGTCCGCCCTGGAGTCGTCGTTCGGTGAATGCCCGGAGGTCCCGCATGCGCCACATCCTTCTCGCCATCGCGTGTTCAACGACTCTGGCCGGGTCTGCGGCGCGGGCGGCGGAGCCCGTCACCGCGGAGCTCCCGGGCCTCGAGATCATCCGTGCGGCCGATCTCATGAAGACCGTCGAGTACCTGGCCTCCCCGCGCCTCGCGGGACGCCTGGCCGGGAGTCCGGGATACATGACGGCGGCCCGCGAGCTGGCCGGGCGCTGCCGCCGGATGGGTCTGAAGCCGGGGGGCGCGAAGGGCTACTTCCAGCCGCTCGAGGTCGAGTACGCGGAGATCGACACTTGCCGGCTCGCGCTCGTGCTGCCCGACGGCGCGACGCGCGAGCTGAAGCTCGGCCCGGACTTCGTCGCCCGCGGTCTGACCGGCTCGGGCGCCTTCACCGCGCCCGTTGTCTTCGCGGGCTACGGGGTCTCGGTGCCCGAGCGGGGCTACGACGACTTCGCCGGGATCGACGCGCGCGGCAAGGTCGTGCTCGCGTTCAAGGTCCCTCCGCCCTTCCCGCTCGACTCGATCGGCTGGGGCGACCGCGTCATGCCGCGGTACCGGGGACGGGTCGCGGCCGAGCACGGCGCGCGGGGCCTGCTCCTCGTGGCGTCGGCCGACCCGGAGGGTCTGACGAAGCCCATCGGCAGCGTGCTCGAAGGCCCGGGGCCACAGGACGAGCACTTCCCGCGGCTGATGGTGGACGTCCCCGTGGCGCAGGAGCTGCTGGCCGCCACGGGGCTGCGGCTCGCGGACCTGAAGGCCGCGATCGACTCGACCCGGCAGCCGCAGTCATGCGATCTGGGCGCATCGGTCCGCGTGGGGGTGAAGGCCCGCTACCAGGCGAAGCAGCCCTCGGTGAACGTGATCGGCATCCTCGAAGGCTCCGACCCCGCGCTTCGCGACCAGTGCCTCGTGATCGGCGCGCACCTCGACCACGTCGGCAGCCAGGGCGACATCTACTTCCCCGGCGCCAACGACAACGCCTCGGGCGCGGCGGCCGTGATGGCGATCGCCCGGGCCTTCGCGCACGGCGGCGGGCGGCCGAAGCGCTCGGTCGTCTTCGCGCTCCTCTCGTCCGAGGAGTCCGGGCTCGGGGGCGCGAAGCGCTTCGTCGAGCATCCGCCCGCGCCGCTCGGGAGGATCGTCGCCTACCTCAACCTCGATTGCATCGCCGTCGGCGACTCGATCCAGGTGGGAAGCGGCAGGACCTCACCGAGGCTGTGGCAATTGGCGCGAGACCTCGACGCACGCGGCGCGCGCCTCACGGTCGCGGAGACCTGGGGCGGCGGTGGCGCCGACGCGACGCCCTTCGCCGAGAAGGGGATCCCGACCCTCTACTTCGCCTCGCACGTCTCCTACGCCCGTCTCCACCAGCCGGGCGACACGCCGGCGACGCTCAACCTGCGTCTCTACGAGGCGCTCACGCGCCTCGTCTACCGGACCGCGTGGAAGGTGGCGGAGGGAGAGTACGCGGGGGAGTGAGCGGCAGCGAGCGGAGCCACCCCCGCGCTCATTCGAGCGTCAACTCCGCACCCTCCACGAGCCGCGGCCGGAAACGCTCCAATGACTCGCGCACCCGGTTCTCGTCCGCGGGCGGGACCACGTAGAACGACACGCTGTCGGCGCCGACCACGACCGTAGAACCGCTCCGCCGGTGGGCGAATCGCAACAGTTTCGCCAGCGCACCCGAGGCAGGCCCGTCCGGGGACGCGGCAAGACGCAGCACGCCGACGCGCTTCCAGGACGCGGGCCGGTCCGGGAGCCACGAGTCATAGATCATGGCGACGACCGCGCCGTGCCGGCGGCACAGCGTGTCGGCCCAGGCCATGGCGCGGAGCTCCTTCCGCGCCTCGAGCACCTCCGGGGAGCCCAGGCCCCACAGGTCCACGACGAAATGGGGATTCCGGAAGGCGACGAGTCCCAGGTCATTGACCGCGACCGGAGCGCGCAGGACCTCGCGCGCGAAACGCCCCATGAGGTACTGCTGGCAATACAGCTCGTGCGTGGCGAACGGCGTGACGACGAGCCCGTAGAGCGACCTGCCGGAGGCGAGCGCCAGCACGGCGAGCGCAATCGCGCCCGCGAGCCTCGGGCCAGCCCTGAACCAGCCCCGGATGCGCTCCCGATGCACCAGGGCCGCGGCCGTCACGGCGGCGGCGAGCACGTAGATCTCGTAGCGGTGGAACGCTCCGAACCTCCCGAACAGGCTGTGCCCGAGAATGGCGAGCAGGATCACGAGCGCGAGTCCCCGCGGACCGCGTTCACCGCGCGCCAGCACCCGCCCGAGCAGCGCCAGGCCGAGGAGCAGCAGCCATGGGCCGCTCCAGGTCTGGAGTAGGTTCTGCACCAGCCGATCCAGGACCCAGACGGGGTTCGCCTTCGCCCCCATCTTCATCAGCACGCTGCTCGGCAAAGGCGGGAGGCCCTGCCCGATCAGGAACAGCGAGAACGTCGCGAGCAACCCGGCGAGGCTCGCCAGGGTGACCAGTGCCGCGCGGCGATGTCCCATGAACCACAGAAAGCCGAGTGCAGGCAGGGTCAGGACGAGATTCTCGTAGCGGACGAGCGGCCCCAGCACGAGCACCGGCCAGAGCCATGCGCGCGGCCGGCCACCCCCCGCCACCTCGAAGAGTTGCAGCACCGCGAGCAATGTGAGCAGCACCTGCAGCGAGTGCTCCAGGCCCAGGAAGACCAGCCCGACGGTGTTGAACAGGACCAGCAGCAGCACGCCCAGCACGGCATGGAAGAGCGCACCCGGGCGGCTCGCGGCAGGTCCCAGCACGAGCATCGACAGGCGCGGAATCACCACCGCCGTGCCGAGCGCGGCGAGCAGGTTGAGGATGAGCGGGACCCACTCGAACCGGGACCAGCCGCTGAACGGTGCGAGCAGGAACGGCCACAGGATGCTTGAAGAAGGCGAGCTGGCCTCGCCGGCATTGATGCCGTAGTGCCCCCCGTGCAGGCGCGCGGCAAGACCGAGATGGATGTAGGCGTCGTCGAGGGCGTAGAGCAGCGCACCGTGATTGAGCGTGAGGATCGCCCACAGCTCGAACCCGGCCAGCAGGAGCAGCGCGCCGACGACCACCCCGGTGACGCCGGGACGGCGAGGGTCCGTGGGCGAATCGATCGCGGTCACTGCAATTCCCCCGGGCACGGGACTCGGCTCCTCCACCGCGCGGACGAACAGTGGATCCTGAAGCGCGACTATAGGCAGCATCTCCGGGGTGCGTCCATCCGGCGGCGCGACCGGGTCCGCGCCCGACGGCCGTCCCGCCAGGGCTGCCGGCAGACGCGGGTCCCGGGTGATGTTCGGCGCACGGTACCGGACCCCAGCCGGGGTGCCTCCGGGACGGACGCCCGCTGCCACCGCTTCGGCTTCACCTGCCCGCTTTGGCTAGCTCGTGTAGCACGCCGGGAGAATGCGAGGCGGCCGCGAGATGCGAGGCAAGACCGCCGGCCACGACGGGAGCGCCCGCCGAAGGCGGGTCCAGGTCCGGCCCCCCTGCCCCGCCCCGCGCGTGGGTGCCCCGGAGCTGCCGGCGGGCTCGGCGCCCGGGATCGCGGTCCGATCGCGATCGCCGGGGCGGCTCATGATGGGGCGGGTCAGATCCCGCGCGCCTTGCGCAGGCGGATGCTGCCGTTCACCGTGGAGAGGTCGAGCCGCGGCCCGCCGCGCCCGATGGTGCCGCGCAGTTGGTGGCCCATGAAGCCCGCCCGCCTGACCGTGATCGGGAAGTCGGTCTCGATCCCGCCATTCACGTTCCGTGCCGTGACTTCGGCGCCGGCGTCCTCCGGCAACTCCAGCGTGATGCTGCCGTTCACGGTCGAGAAGTCCAGCGACTTGCTCACGCCCATCGACCCCAGACGGGCGCGGACCGAGCCGTTCACCGTCGTCGCCTCGGCGCGGCCCCGCGTCTCCAGCGTCACCGAGCCGTTCACGGTGTGCGCCTCGGCGTCGGCGTCGAGACCGCGGGCCTCCACCTCGCCGTTCACCGTGTGCGCGGCGAAGCGCACGCCGGCCGGGACCTGCACGTCGAAGTCCACGGAGACGTCGTTGTCGTGCGTGGTCATGTGGCTCCCGCCATGGGGCGCGCAGGTGTTGCGATGGCCCCGCACGTCCGGGTAGCGTACGCACAGCGTGACGCCGTCCGCGTGCTCGATGACCTCGACCGTGACCTGACTCGGGTCGCTGCGCCGGGCATGCTTCCTGGCATGCGCCACGACGTCCTTCCCGGCGGCGTCCGTGGCCCGGATCGCCCCGTTCACACCCTCGATCTCGAGGGTCCGGCCCGGCGCCAGCCGCCAGGACCACTCGTACTCCATGGTCCCGCGTTCGGAGTGGCCCCCGATCGTGGCCGCCGGCGTCTGCGGTGCGGCCAGCGCATCGCCCGCGGCGAACCCCACCGTCGTTGCGGCCACGACCGCGAGCACTCCGAGGCTCCTGCAAAGGGATGGGTTCACGAGACTGCGGCACCGGGTCCTCATGATGGGTCTCCTGTCGTGCTTCACTTGTCCCTGCGGACTTCGATCACGCGCTGGCGCCCGGCGGGCCCGCCCGCGCTCGCCAGCCGGATGAGGCCGGAGAACGACTCCAGGCTCAGTTCGGCACGGCCGTCCCCGAGCGTGAAGTCGAATTCCTTGCCGAGCCCCCTCACCGACGTGAACGTGGACTTCGACTGGACCGGGAGGCTCGACCTGAACTCCCCGCTGTAGGTGTTCACCAGGACCGCCACGTCGGGGCGCTCCGGCATGACCACGGTCAGGTCGCCGCTGTGGCTCTCGAACCGGTAGGAGCCACCCGGGCTGAGGGTGCCCGAGTAGCTCAGGTCACCGCTCACGGTCGAGGCCTCGACCGCGTCCGAGACGATCCGCTCAAGGTCCACGTCGCCGCTGACGGACTCGACGCGCACGCGGCCCTCCACGTCCCGCAGCGTCACCCCCTCGCTCACCGACCCGGCCTCGACCGAGCCGCGCACGCCGATGACCTCCACCGCGCCGTTGACGGAGTTGACGCGGATCGTGCCCCGGCCGCCCCGGACGCTGACCGGGCCAGTCACGGCCTCGGCGCCCACGTCGCCCTCCACACCCTCGACGGAGATCCGCGAATTCACCCCCGAGAGCCGCAGGCTCATCCAGCGCGGGACCGTCAGCCGGTAGTCCACCCGCGACGGAATCTCGATCTCCTCGATCCGCGCGTGCCGCAGGTTGTCAGGGTCGTGGATCCGGATGCGCCTGACCGTGCGCAACGTGACCGTGGCCGGACGGACGTCCACCTGGACACGCCTGCGGGGCGCGTGCTCGGCCTGGACCCGCATCGCGCTGCGGTCCCAGGCCGAGACCAGGATCTCGCCGGAGAAGTTGTCCAGCTCGAGCCGGCCGCGCGCCGGCACGGACAGCGTGGTGTCGGTGCTTTCCCGCTCGTCCACATCCGCCGGAGCGGAGCCGTGCGGACGTGCGACCGGCGCCGGGCGGGCCGGGACCTGCGGCGCCCGGGAAGCGCGGGCCCCGCCACCTGCTTCGGCGTGAGCCGCGGCGCTCGAGACCAGCAGTGCGATCAGTGCGAACCGAAGGATCATCGTCTTGTCTCCTAGCCGTGGACGGCGACGATGGCCGTCGCCTGCCGCAGCAGTGTCAGCTTGCGCACGAGTTGTGCGGCGAGGTGCCCCTTCAGGTAACGGTTCGCCGGGTCGGCGGCCAGGGCCTTGCGCACCTGCGCGGTCGCCTGGTCGATGATGAGCAGGTTCTGCTCGATGACCCGGACCGTGGCCGGGTCCAGTTCGCTGCGGTGCTCTCTCAGCACGCGCTCGAGGTCGGCGATGGCCGCGTCATAGCGCGCGGCCTCGAATCCCGCCGGCTGGACGACGGCGACGGCCGGGGCGGCGGCCGACGGACCGGACGGCGGCACGACGGCAGCGGAACGGCGAGAGAGCACGGTCCACATGGTCACGCTCGAGAGCAGGACGAGCAGCGCCGCCGCGGCGGCCAGTTGCGGGAGCGTGAAGCTCCAGCGGCGCGGGCCCCACGCTCCGGACCCCGTCGCGCGAGGTGCCTCCCGCCCGTGCCGGTCACCCAGGTCAAGCACGCGCGCCTTCCGCGAGGCGGCGATCCGCGCCTCGATGGCGGGCCACAGGTCCGTTTCAGGCGCACCCGTCTCGAGGGCTCCGGCGCGCCGGAGCACCGCGCGCAGCTCCTCGACCGTGCCGGCACAGCCCTCGCAGAGCTGCAGGTGCACATCGAGCGCCGCGCACTCGGCGGCGTCCAGGTCCCCGTCCACGTATTCCGACAGGCGATCAGTCCAGGCGTCCCGGTTCGGGCTCATCGCCCGGTCCCCAGGTGTCCGCGCAGCAGCATGCGCGCGCGGTGCAGCTGGGCCTTGGTCGTGCCCGAGGTGACGCCAAGCAACCCGGCGATCTCCTCGTGGCGGTAACCCTCGATGTCATGCAGGACGAAGATGTGCCGCGCACCCTCTGGCAGGCGGGCCACGGCGCTCTCGAAATCGATGCCGAAGTCGCGTGATCCCGGGCGGGCAGGCAGGTTCTCCAGCACGCCCTCCTCCCCGATGAAGCGGCTGCGCCGGGCGCCGAGTTGAGCCCGGCGCGTGAGCACCACGTTCACCGCGACCTGATGGAGCCAGGTCCCGAAGGCGGCCTCGCCCCGGAAGCTCCCGATCTTCTGCCAGGCTCTCACAAACACGTCCTGTGTGACCTCCGTCACCTCATCCGAACCCAGCATCCGCCGGACGAGACCGTGGATGCGCGCCACGTGGGCGCGATAGAGCCGCTCGAACGCACGGGTGTCCCCGGCCGCGGCCAGCGCGGCCTCGTGGAGATCGGTGGCCACCGGGGCCTCCTCTGGCGTTCCGCTGGCGCTGGTCACCCGGGACGACACTCCATGCAACCTCTTCGACAGCCCGGGCGGGCGGAAGGTTGGAAGGCGGTGACGGTCAGACGCAGCGGGGCCGGAGGGCAGAGTCGGGTCGGACCCGGCCCAGCCCGGGACCCCACTCCATCTCTACGTCTGCCGCCGGCCGCAGGTTGCCCGGCCCCCGGCTCCCAACCGTTCCTCCCCCGGCGGTGTCAGAGACGGAAGGAGCCACGAAACCATCCTTGCCCCCGCTGCGTAGCCACAAGTGACCGGGCTGACATTCGTGCCCCGCCCAAACCCTTCAGGAGCCGCCCATGAGACCGTCCGTCCTGGCCTCGCCCATCCTCCATCGCGGCGTGGGCCACAGCGCCCTCGTCATCCTCTTCGCCATCGCCAGCGCGCTGACAATCGCCCTCTTCGCACTGCTCGCCAACGCCTCGTTCCTGGCCATGACAGCCTGCGCCCAGCCTGCACGCGAGCGTTTCGTGCTGCCCGGCCAGCGCATCGAGATCTGCGACCTCGCGGGCGCGGTGCGCATCGTCCAGGGCACCGGCACGCGCGCCGAGGTGCTCGTGACCCGCGGCGGCCGCGACGCCGGCCGCCTGCGGATCGAGCAGGACGAGCGCGGTGACAGGTCCAGGCTGAGCGTCATCTTCCCGGACCACCGGGTGGTCTATCCGCGGCTGCACGGCTTCGGGCGCAGCACCATCGTGGTGACCGACAATGGCTGCTTCCCGCAGGGCCACGGGTTCGTCCTCGGCAACCGCAAGGTGACGGTCACGGGCGGCGGGATCGGGATGCAGGCCTGGGCCGACCTCGAGGTGAGGCTGCCACGGGGACACCGGACCACGCTGCACCTGGGTGTCGGCGAGGTCGTGGCGCAGGACGTGGACGGCGAGCTGACCCTAGACGTGGCAGCCGCGTCGGTCGAGGCCGAGCGCACGACCGGCTCGCTCGTCGTCGACACCGGCTCGGGCAGCGTGGTGCTGCGCGGGAACCGGGGAGACATCTCCGTGGACACCGGTTCGGGCGAAGTCGAACTCTCGGAGCTGAGCGGCAGCCGGCTGAAGGTGGACACCGGTTCGGGCGGGGTCACGGGCCGCAACGTCGAGGCCGAGGATCTGCTCGTGGACACGGGCTCCGGCAGCGTCGGACTCGACGACGTGCGCTCCGGAAGCATCAGCATCGACACCGGCAGCGGCGGTGTGCGCGTGGGGCTCCTGAGCGCGCCGCGTTCGCTGCTCGTGGACACCGGCTCGGGCGCCGTGACCATCCTGGGTCCCGCCGACCTCGGCGCCCAGGTCGAGCTCGAGACCGGCAGCGGCAGCATCCAGAGCGACTACGCCATGACCATGACGAGCAAGGACCACGGCTACATCCGGGGCACGATCGGCGACGGCCGCGGCCGCATCAAGGTGGACACCGGCTCCGGTGGCGTGAGCCTCCGCCGGCGCTGAGGATCTAACAGGGGCCGAAGCCTTCGGGCAGGCAGCCCCGGCACGACCACGGAATCCCCTGCCTGGTGATACACTCGCCACCGAGCAGGGGATTCTTCGTGCTGGATCACGGATCGATCGCCGGAGCTGGAACCCATGAAGCAGAGCGAACCCGCCGGGGAGAACCGTCGTTCGACGGCGGGATCCCTCCTGACGCGGCCGGAATGGATGATCCTGCTCTGCCTCTTCTCGGTCGCGCCGTTCCTTCTCACCTTCTGGGTCCATGGCGACGGCATCGCGTACGTCGCGTGCCTTCGTTCGGCGGTCGTGGAGCGGAACCTCGACCTCTCCGACGAGTTCGAGCACCTGGCCAGCCACATCCAGGCCGACGCCTGGGGCCTGCCCACCCTGTTCCTTGCCAGAAGCTCGCACCGGCCCGGCATCGATCCCACCTTCCATGCGCCGCGGCGTGATCCGGTCACCGGACGGGTCCCGTCCTACTTCAGCATCGGCCCGGCGATCGCGTGGGCCCCCGCATACCTCACGGCGCACGGGCTGACGCTCTTGCGCCGGGGCCCAGGCTCTGCGGAACGCGCGGACGGGTACGGCGGACTCTACTATCTCGCGATCGCACTGAGTTCGCTCGCGTTCGGAGCCGCCGGGCTCCTGCTCGCGTATCGATTCGCGGCCCTCCTGGCGCCACGCCGGGAGGCGCTCTGGTCGGTCCTGACCATGGCCGGGGCCTCGTCCCTCCTCTACTATCTCTATCTCGCCCCCAGCTACAGTCACGCCCTCACGGTGTTCACCTCGGGGGCGTTCTTCCTGTACTGGTGGAGGACGCGCCACGCGGACCGGGCGGCGACGTGGTGTCGCTGGGGTCTGCTCGCCGGAGTCCTCTTCCTCGCGCACTGGAACGACGTGGTGCTCACCATCCCGGTGTTCGCGGTCGAGGCGTTCCGGCTGCTCCGGGGAGACGGGACCCGCCGCGCGGGGGCCCCGGTCCGCCGTCTGCTCGCGTGCGTTTCGGCGGCGGGCCTGGGCTTCATCCTGACGGCATCGCCGCAATTCGGCGCCTGGCAGTATTTCCACGGCCGGCCCTGGGTCAGGCATTCCGCGGACTTGATCGGCTTCAGCCCCGGCGGGCTGTGGGGAACCCTGTTCTCCTCCAGGCACGGGCTCTTCGTATGGACGCCGGTCGCCCTGCTCGCTGTAGCCGGCCTCTTCCGCCTGTTCCGCCGGGACCGTGAACTCGCCGGGGTCTGTCTGGCAGCGCTCCTCCTGCTGGTGGCGTCCAACTGCACCGTGCGGGACTGGTGGGGCGGAGCTTCGTTCGGAATGCGAAGGCTGGTGAGCGGGACACCGCTCTTCGCCCTGGGGCTCGCGGTGTTCCTGGACGACCTTCGCGCGGCGCTGGCGCATCGGACCCGGCGCCAGGGTGAAGGTGTCGGGGCATCCGCCGCCGGCACGGGACCTGGGCTCCTCGCCCCGCTGGCGTTCTTCGGCTTCTCGGTCTGGAACCTGTTGCTCCTCGCCCAGTATGCTCTGGGGATGATCAGCCACACGGGACCTGTCTCCCTGGCGACCATCGCCGTGAATCAGCCCAGGGTCGTGGCCATGGTGGTCCGACTCGTAGGGGAGGTACTCGAGTGAATGACGTAGTCCCTGGCCCGGACAGCCCTCCCCCGGGTTCGTGGAAACCGAGCCGCCAGGACCTCGCCGTCCTGTGCGTCCTCGTGACCGGCATCGCGATCCGCTTCATCGCGCTGGGGCAACAGAGCTTCTGCAGTGACGAGGTCTGCACCGTCACCGACGCCCGGGAACAAGGCGGCAACACCCTCCTGGATACCATCTTCAATCCGCACGGTCCCCTCTACCTCCTGATCCTCCGGGGCTGGATGCACGTCTTCGGGCAAGCCGAGTCCCACATCCGGATCCTTTCGGCACTTCTCGGCTCGGTCGGGCTCGTGCTCTTCTACCGGACGATGCTGCGACTGGCCGGACGGACCGTGGCGATCGTCGCCCTCATCATCCTGGCTTGCTCGCCCTTCTACTTGTTCTACAGCCAGGAGGCGAGGAACTACACCCTGCTCTTCAACATGGGTCTCTTCGCCGTCCCCGCGTTCCTGAATGAGCTCGAACGGCGCACACGGAAGAGCTTCATCGTGGCGATCCTGACGACCACGGCGACCTGCCTCTCGAGCCTCGCGGGGTTCTTCGTGCTCGTCGTGGACGGCATCTACGTGCTGACCGTGGGCCGGCGCCTGCGCTACCCGCTGCGGCGGTTCCTTCTCCTGGCCCTGCTCTCCACGGTCATCCTGTCGCCATGGATCATCCGCGGCGCGGCCCGGACGATCGGGCCGCTGCACCTGGGCGTTCCGGAGGCAGGCAGCGACGTGCTGGCGGTCAAGGGCGAGTCCCCCGCGGGAGTCCTCGGCATCCCGTTCACGCTCTACGACTTCTCCCTGGGGCTGTCTCTCGGACCCTCCGTGGACCAACTCAAGTTCCACAGGTTCGCTGCCGCGATTCCCTACCTGTGGTATCTGGTTCCCGCGGCGGCGCTCTTCGCGCTCACCGCCCTCTACGGATTCCGCAGGGCCGGGGCTTCCATCCGTTCGTTGCTGTGGCCCTGGCTCTCCCTGCCGATCCTCCTGATGGCGGGACTCTCGGTGCTGAACCTCAAGGCCCCCAATTCACGCTACGCCTTTCTCTCCTTCACCCCCTACCTGGCCCTGCTCGCAATCGGGGTGAGCTCGATCCGGACGCGGACGCTGCGGGTCCTGGTGCTGGCCGCCATCGTGCTCTACTCGGCCCTTTCCAACTACCAGTACTTCACGAACCGCGAGCATTGGCCGACCGATGCCCGCTCGGCCGGAGGACTGCTCACCCGCGAGGCCGGTCCCGGCGATGCCGTCGTGGTGTACGCCCTCGACTACCCCCTGCTATATTATGTCCCGGACTCGATGAGCTTCCGGCGGCCCGGCTCGAACGCCTTCACCGACGACCGCACAATCGGCGCCTGGCTCCGCGCGAACACCGGCGGCAAACGGCGCGTCTGGATCGTCCAGTGCCAGAGCTGGTGGATCGACCCGGATGACCGGTTCCTGCAGGTCTGTCGCGACTCCATGGCCCTGGAGCAGGAGTGGCGGTACACCAAGCTGCCGGTCTATCTCTTCGTCAAGAAGACCGGCGGCCCCGCGGCGGGAATGGCTCCGTGACGTGACCGCCCGGCAGGGCGCCCCCCGAGGAGCCACCCGCTGGCCCGGCGGCGGCCTCGGACCCTGTTCCCGGCGTCATGGTTCGGTCAGACGAAGCCCTACAGGACAGGATGGGGTCGGATGGAAGAGGACATCGGCAGCTCGACGGCGGGCGCACGGTGGTCATCACCACGACCGTCGGGACCCGACAGGTCCGGTCACGATCGGGAGTTCGTCGTCCTGGCGCTGATCTGCCTCCTGGCGTTTCTCATTCGCCTCGCCTACGTCCTCACCCTGCAGCCGAGGTTCTTCTGGTTCGATGGCGAGCACTACTCCCGCCTGGCCGCCGGGATCCTCGAGCACGGCTCCTACCTGAATGATCGAGGCCGTCCGTCGGCCTACTGGCCTCCGGGCTATCCACTCTTCATGGCCGCGGTGTATGCACTCTTCGGCGTGAACATCGTCGCCCTACGCGTGGTCCAGTGTCTGATCGGCGCGGGCACGGTCGCCGTGGTCCACCGCATCGCCAGGAGGGTGCTGGACCGAGACGGAGCCTGGCTGGCCGCGCTGGCGACCACGCTGTATCCGCTGTTCATCTACTCCGCGGGCGCCGACATGCCGGTCACCCTGCAGATCGCCCTGATCGCCGGCGGTGTGCTCCTGACACTCGTGGCGGTGGAGCAAGGCTCGGCACGGGCAGCGCTCGGCACGGGCCTGCTGGGGGCATGGGCCACGCTGGTCGCCGGTTCCGCCCTGCCGGCGTTCCTGCTGTTCGCCCTGTGGATGGCCTGGAACCGGGACGGCGCGGTCCGCCGCAGCCGCTCGCGAAGCATCCGGCTCGCGCTCGTCTGCCTGCTTCCGATCGTCGTCATCCTGGGCGCCTGGGTGGTCCGCAACCAGCGGGTGTTCGGGCACCCCGTGCTGGTCTCCACCAATGGCGGATACAATCTCTGGCTCGGCAACCACCCGGGCGTGAAGGCCTCGACGGGAAACCGGACCGAAGTGCCGGGAATGGAGGAAGAGGCGCTGCGCTCCTGGTCCCTCCCGGGCAACGAAGCGACACGGGACTCCGCGTTCACCCACGAGGCTCTCGATTACATCGCAGCCGACATCCCGCGCTTCCTGCGTCTCTCGCTGAGCAAGTCACTGGAACTCTGGGCCCTCTACCGGAAGCCGATGACCGAGGATCGGCCGCACCTGGGACTCGAGAAGCTCGCCAGCCTCCTCTCCTACGGGCTGCTCCTGCCCTTCGCCCTGGTGTGGCTCTTGGTGTCTCTGCCCAGGAACCGGGTGGCGGTCCTCGTCCTGCTCCTCTTCCTCGTCTATTCGCTGGTGCACGCAGTCATCCTGTCCAAGGTGCGGTTCCGTCTCCCGCTGGACTCCTTCGTCATCATCTATGGCTCGGGCGGGATCGTGGCCGCGGTCCGCGCCCTGGGCGGCCGCCGGCGGGCGAGGCCGCGCACGGGGCCCTGACCCGGGAGGCAGCACATGGCCGAGACGGAGAAGAACGCACCCCGGGATGCCCCGGCGCCGAACCCCCTGACGGGGATCCCGACGCACACGCTGGACCCGGCTGCGCCGGGTGGCCGCCGCGCCCGCTCCGCGGAGGAGATCGAGCGCGAGTGGTACGAGACGGTCTACCGGGGCGCTGGCGACCGGCTGCCCCAGCTCACGGTGCGTGCGGTCACGATGGGCGCGTTGCTGGGCGGCGTGATGGCGCTCACCAACCTCTACGTCGCGCTCAAGATCGGCTGGACCTCGGGCGTGGCCATCACCGCCTGCATCCTCTCGTACTCCATCTGGCGCGGCCTGCGCCTGCTGATGCCGGGCGTGGTGCGCAGCGATTTCAGCATCCTCGAGAATAATTGCATGCAGTCCACCGCCAACGCGGCCGGCTTCTCGGTGGGCGGCACCATGGCTTCGGCCATCGCCGCCATGCTCATGATCACCGGCCGGCAGATGGGCTTCTGGACGCTGTTCGGCTGGAACGTGTTCCTGGCCGTCATCGGCGTGGCCATGGCCGTGCCCCTGAAGCGCCAGATGATCAATTTCGAGCAGCTCCGGTTCCCCAGCGGCACGGCGGCCGCCGAGACGCTGCGCAGCCTGCACTCGCGCGGCGGCGCTGCGCTGCTCAAGACGCGCGCGCTGGGCCTCGCCGGCCTGCTGGGCGCGGCCGTGGCCTGGCTGCGCGACGCCACGTTCACCTTCATGCCCTGGAACCTGCCGGCCGCGCTCCCCTTCGGCAGGCTGAGCGTCTCCGGCATCCCGCTCGCGGGGCTCAGCCTGCGCTGGGACATGGGGCTCATCACGCTCGGGGCCGGCGCGCTGATCGGCTTCCGCGTGGGCTGGAGCCTGCTCCTGGGCGCGCTGGTGAACTACCTCGTGCTCGCCCCGATGATGGCGCGCGCCGGCATCATCACCGCCGCCGATCCCGCGCGCGGGCCCGGCTTCGGCGACATCGCGCGCTGGAGCCTGTGGACCGGGGTCCCCATCATGGTGGTCTCGAGCCTCGTCACGCTGGCCTTCGGCTGGCGCACCATCGGCCGCGCCTTTTCGGGGCTCGCGCCGCGGCGCCAGGCGGCCCGGGAAGACCCGCTCGCCGCCATCGAGGTCCCGACCTCCTGGTTCCTCGGCCTGTTCCTGTTCGGCCTGGTGGGCGTGGTGGCGATGCAGCGCCTGATCTGGCACATCCCGGTCGCCCTGGGTGTCGTCGCGGTGCTGCTCACCTTCGTGTTGAGCGCGGTGGCCTGCCGCGCCACGGGCGAGACCGACACCACGCCGACCGGCGCGCTCGGCAAGGTGACGCAACTGACCTACGGCGTGCTCGCGCCCCAGAACATGACCGCCAACCTGATGACCGCCTCGGTCACGGCCAACGCCTCCGGCTGCGCTGCCGACCTGTTGACCGACCTGAAGAGCGGCTACCTGCTTGGCGCGAACGCGCGCCAGCAGTTCCTCGCGCAACTCGCGGGCATCGTCCCCGGCGCGCTGGTCGTGGGGCTGGCCTGGGCGCTGCTCGTGCCGGACGCGGCAGCGCTGGGCGGCGAGCGCTTCCCGGCCTCCATGGCGGTGGTCTGGAAGGGCGTGGCTGAGTTGCTCTCACTCGGCCTGGCGTCGCTGCACCCGACGGCGCGCGCGGGCGCGCTCGCGGGCGCCGCGCTCGGGCTCGTGCTGCCGCTGCTCGAGAAGGCGTTCCCGCGGGCGCAGGCCTGGATCCCCTCGCCCATGGGGCTGGGCCTCGCCTGCGTCATGCCCGGCTTCATCTCGATCTCGATGTTCGCGGGCGCGCTGCTCGCGTTCGTGTTCGAGAAGGTCCGGCGCCGGGCGGCCGAGGACTACGTGGTGCCCGTCGCCTCGGGCCTGATCGCGGGGGAGAGCCTGATGGCCGTGCTCATCAGCGCCCTGATGGCCTTCGGCCTGGCGCAGAAGTAGGCACCCGGGCCCACCGCTCCGCGCGCCGCGCGAACACCGGCGCCACTTGTGAGACTCGGGAGACCCGGCCTAGACTCCGGCCCGTAGGTGACCCGAGCCGGCGTCCCGTTCGACGAGCGCGCGTGAAAGGACGGTGGAGACCATGGGAGTCCTCCTGCAGGCCTTCTACTGGGACTGCCCGCGGATCGAGAACTGCGAGCACGGTTGGTGGGACCTGGTGAAGCAGAGGCTGCCGGCCCTGGCGCAGGCCGGCTTCACGGCCCTCTGGCTGCCGCCGGCGAACAAGGGGGCCTCGTGGGAGTCCATGGGGTACGACCCCTACGACTATTACGACCTGGGCGAGTTCGATCAGAAGGGCGGCGTGCCGACCTGGTTCGGCACCCGGGCCGAATTGCTCGACCTGATCCAGTCCGCGCACGCCCGGGGCCTGCAGGTCTACGCCGACATGGTCTTCAACCACAACAGCGGGGCCGACGAACAGGAGCTCAACCCGCTCGACGGCCAGTCGCGCTGGACGAAGTTCACGCCCCGCAGCGGGCAGTTCCCCCGCGACTGGACCTGCTTCCACCCCAGCCGCTACGAGATGCGGGACCTCGAGACCTTCGGCGGCATGCCGGACCTCTGCCACCGCAACCCGCAGGTCTACGTCGAGCTCATCCGCTACTGTCGCTGGCTGCTCGAGGACGTCGGTTTCGACGGCTTCCGCTACGACTGCGTCCGGGGTTTCGGCGCCTGGATGATCCGTTCGATCCAGGAGCTGCGCGCGCTCCGCGGCGGCGCCAGCTTCAAGCCCTACGCCGTGGCCGAGTACTGGGACAGCGACCGGGCGATCGACGACTGGCTGGGCAGCGCCGACACCTTCGCGGAGAATCCCGCGGGCGCGTTCGACTTCCCCCTGCGCGGACGGCTCCACGACCTGTGCGACGTGCCGGGGTACAGCCTGCGCAACCTCGCCGAGCCGGGCGCGCTGGTGTGGGACCGTCCGTTCGAAGCGGTCACCTTCGTGGAGAACCACGACGTGGCGCGCAGCGCGCCCATCGTCCACGACAAGCTCATGGCCTACGCGTTCATCCTCACCCACGAGGGCTATCCCTGCGTCTTCTGGCAGGACTACTTCAACTGGGACCTCGCCCACCCGGACGACGCCAGCGGCATCGCCGCCCTGGTCCGGGCCCACGAGCGACACGCCGGCGGCCCCACGCGCGTGCTCCACGCGGACGACGACCTCTATGTCATGCAGAGGGAGGGCAGCGGCGGACAGGGCGGGCTCGTCTTCGTCCTGAACAACCGCGGCACGTGGAACGGCACGACCGTGCAGACGCGGTGGAGCAGCGCCCGCCTCGTCCCCGTCGCCTGGCGGGGCCACGACGATGCGGGGGTTCCCCAGGACGAGCAGACCAGCGAATCCGGCTGGGGCGACTTCCGGGCTCCGCCCCGAGGCTACGCGGTCTACGTGCCCGCGGGCTGAGCCTCAGCGGTACCGCCCGGAGCGATCACGTTCCGCGGGCGGTCGGAGTGATGGGCGGGCAACGGGAGCCGGCCGGCGTCACGGACAAGCGAATGCGCACCGGCCTGTAGAGCCCGGCGAGCGGCTGCTTCAGCCCGCCCGGCAGGTTGCGGATCTGCTCGTCCAGGGACGTATTCTCAACGCGCCTTTCGCGTGTCGATGCGGAACGGCGCGTAGAGCGGGCAGACCCCGACGAAGGCGGTGAGCAGCGGGACGATCCCGATCCAACCCCACGGGGTGCGGG
>Ga0315276_10001029_pt1 | contig 24708 bp, 18 predicted proteins | sample YL17G05_0_MG_FD_204542 | JGI IMG/M metagenome (GOLD analysis project Ga0315276, IMG submission 204542) | Sediment microbial communities from Yellowstone Lake, YNP, Wyoming, USA - YL17G05_0 | ecosystem: Environmental > Aquatic > Freshwater > Lake > Sediment | place: USA: Wyoming | collected... | reverse complement strand
ACCGTCAGCCTCGCCGTCGATCGTGCCGGCGGCGGAGCCGGTGTCGCAGTGGGACGCGGCCGGCGCGGGCGCGCCGGCGCCGGCGCGGGCGGCCGCGCGCCCCCGCCCCCCCCCGCGCCCCCCCCCCCGCCGGCCCGGCGGGGCGGCGGCGCGGCGCTGCGGGGGGGGGGGGGGGGGGGCGCGCGTCGGCGGCGCGCCCTGTGTCTCCTTTTTTTTGCGTCGCCCGCCGCCCCTCGCCCCCCCGCCCCCCCCCGCCCCGCACCGCTGGGCCCGGTTGACGCCGATCAGCGTGCGCGCCACGTCGCCCGACAGGACGTAGCCGCCGCCCATGGCGTACTTGGGGTAGGTGCGCAGGCTAGGGGGGTGCGGGCGGGGGCGCGGGTCGGAGGGCGCGCCGCGCCGCCGCGCCGGCCCTCCCGCCCCCCTCCCGCCCCCCTCCCGCCCCCCACCCTGTGTGGTTGTAGAAGACGGCGTTGTTCCATTTGTGCCCGGGCTGGAGCAGCACCTCCGACTCCTGGATCATGCGCCCGATGTAGAGCCTGGGGGCGGGGGGTGGGGTTTGGATTGTGGGGGCGGGGGGTGGGGGCGGTTTGGGGGGCCGGGGGTGGGGTCGCTCCCGGCCCACACCCCCACCTCTCCGCCCCGCAGTCGGGCGTCTCGCAATACGACCGCAGCAGGGACACCAGGGGCGGCACGTTGACGAACGCGTCGTCGTCCGTCTTGAGGACGTAGTTGACGTCGTAGTTTTCGACGGCGTACTGCGAGGGTTGGGGTTGGGGTTGGGGTTGGGGGTGCGGCGTCGGGAGGGTGCGGGCGCGGGCGCGGGGTGTCGCCTCCCCCCTCGCCCCACCTCGAAGATGAAGTACGTCTTGTACAGGATCGACTTGTAGTTTGTGCGCTCCTTGATGTAGATGACGTCACCGTGCTCGGCCTGCTCGCGGTCGACCTGGGGAAGAAGGGGGAGGAGAGTGGGGGGTCGGCGGCGAGCGCGGGTCCGCGGCCGCGCGGGGGCGCCAATTTGGGTCTCCTCGACCCATGCCGCCGTCCCCACACGTTTCGTGGCATCGACCCGGCACTATAGGAAAGAAGGCGGCGCCAGCGCCGGCCTGGGCGCGCCGCCGGCCCGCCGGCGGCGCCGCGGGCGGCCCATCCCCGGCTCCCACTCCCACCACCCCTCTCAATCCCTCCCCTACCTGCGTCGTGGCTTCATCCTCGGACAGCACGAAGCGCGCCACCGTGACCGGCGGCAGCTGGGCCGGCCCCGCCCACGCCTCCCGCACCGCGAAGCGGCGGTGGCGGTAACCCCGCCCGGACAGCACACCGATGAAGAGAAACACCTTGGGCAGCTTGCGGCCGCCGGCGCCGGGCACGGCGAGCGCGGCGCGGCCGGACGCGGCGTCGATTCCGGGGCGGGCGGGGGTGAGCGCCGACCCGCCGCCCGCGGCCGACCGGCGCCCGACCAGCAGCCCCGCGCCGGCGGCCAGGATGAGCAGGGCGAGCGTCGCCAGCAGCGGCGGCCCCGGCCTCCCCGAGCCCGAGAGGCGGCGCCGGGACCCGGCGTCGCGCTTGGGCGACGGGGCGCCCAGCATCAGGGCGGGCGGGTGGGTGGTGGGGCGGGCAGGCGCCTGCCCCGGGGGAGAGAGTGACCGCGCCCGCGCGGCGCGCGCGGGCCCACACTCGGCGCGCGGGCGGCCCCCGCCAGACCCGCGCGCGCTGGCGGCGGCGTGCGGCCGTCCATGGCCCTCGGCGGGGCGCCGGCGCGAGGCGACGCGAGGCGCCGGCGGTTGCACGGGGGCGGGTTGGGGTTCCGGCTAGGGCCGCGGATGCACCAGTCGTTGCACGGGGGCGGCCTCCCTCTCTCAACCGCGCCACCCCCTCCCATCACCGCACCAGGCGCGCCGCGGGTGACGCCCCCGCGTCGGCGGCGCCCCACACGATCGGGGTGAGCGGGGACCGGGGCGGCGCGGTCGCCCCGGCGGCGGCGGCGGCTTTCGGCGTCGGCGCGGCCCCGAGGCCCGCCACCAGCTCTGCCGCGGCACTCCTGGCCGCGTCCCGCCCTGCGCGCAGGGCGGCGCGCGCGGCGCCCAGGTCGCGCGCGGCCGCGGCGGCGTCGGCCCGCGCCGACGCCACGTCCGCTTCCAGCGACCGCGCCAGCGAGGCCAGGGCGTCCCGTTCCGCCAGTGACTCGCCCAGGGCGGCCGTCAAGCGGTCGCGCTCGGCCTCGGACGCGGCGAGCAGGGACTCGAGCGCGGCGGCGGCGGCCGCGGCAGGCGCGGGGGAGGTCGGCGAGGCGTGGAGCGCGTCCGACTCGGCGGACGCGTAGAGCGCCATGGAGTCGGCGGGCGCCAACCGACTCGGCGGCTCGGGCGACGCCGACGCGGCGCGCGCCGACGCGAACGAGAGGGAAGAGACGGACGCCCTCCCGGCCTCCTCCACCCGCCACTCGTCCTCGTCCAGCATGAGGCCGTCGATGGGGGAGCCAAGGGCGGGGAGAGGCGTGAGAGAGGGGCACGAGGCGGCCGAGGCGGAGGGGGAGTCGAACGCCATGAGGTCACTGCGCTCCGGCGCGACCGCGGCCGGCGCTGCCACGTCGGCCAGGTGGGCATCGATGTCGGCGCAGAGGGCTTCGAGGCGGGCGGCCGCAGACGGCGTGGCGCCGCCCGGCGTCGCGCGCGCGCGCGCGCGTGCGGCCGCCGCGGCCTGCCTCGGCGTCGGCGCCGCCCTGAAGTCGTCGACAGCCACGCCACCGCGCGCGGCGGCCGCCAGCGGCCCCAGCAGGGCGCGCAGGGAGGCGGGAGGGGAGCGAACGGCCGCATGCGCGCGGCGAGCGCGCGCGTCGCCGCCGTCACCCATGGCGATGCGGGACGGGCGCGACCGGTGCAACGAGGGAGGAAAGAGAGCAGGGCGCGGCCGCGCCGGTGTGTGAGCGGGCCGGCCGCGCGCGCCTCCGCCACACAGCCGCGCGGCCTCCACGCCCCGATGGCCGACCCGAAGACGTGGCGCCCGCCGCCCGGCGCGGCAGCCGCGCCGCCCGGCGGCCTCGCCCTGCTCAACACGCTCGCCGACGCCAAGACGCCCTTTGCGCCGCGGAGCGGCGGGCGCCGGGTCACTTGGTACGCGTGCGGTCCCACGGTGTACGATTCGAGCCACATGGTGAGCGGAGAGGGAGGAGGAGGAGGGGACGGCGGGCGGCGGGCGCGCGACGGCTGGCCCCTGCGTGGGCGCTGTTCCGCTGGCCCGGCCCTTCTGGAATGAGGCTGCATCGCGCATGAACGCGTGGGCATCGGCGGCGCGACCGCTCGGCGCGTGCCGCCCCTGCGCCGGCCGCCGCAGCCGGGATCGGGGCGCCGCGCCGGCCCCGGGGCGCCCGCGGCCGCGCGACGAGCGCCACACAACAGGCCGCGATCACGCCCTCCCCAACCGCACCCTTCCCCGGTCCTTTAGGGCCACGCGCGCACCTACGTCGGCATGGACAACGTGCGCCGCGCTTTGGAAGACTGGTTTGGCTTCGACGTGGCCTACTGCATGAACGTGACCGACGTGGACGACAAGATCATCCGCAAGGCGCGGCAGGGGTGGCTGTTGCAGGAGTTCCGCACGTCGGAGCGCGGGGCCGACGCGGCGTGCGTGCGCGAGGAGGTCGACAAAGCGCTGGCCGCCGCCATCGCCGACCAGCGGGCCAAGGCGGAGGCCGCGGAAGCGGCGGCCGCCGCCGGCGCGGGCGGGCGCGCGGCCAAGGAGCTCGCCGACGCGGCCGCGGCCGACGCGTTCAAGCTGGCGGCCCTGGAAGCCTCTGCGTCCGCCGTCGCCTCGTGCGACGGCACCGTGGACGCCCTGCTCGCCGCCGGCGGCGACGCCCTCGCCGCGTCCCTCGACGCGCGCTCCGGCGCGTCGGTCGCCGACCCCGCCATCTTCCGCGCCCACGCCGCCATGTACGAAGCCGAATTCATGGCCGACATGGAATCGCTGCGGGTGCGGCCGCCGGACGTGCTGACGCGCGTGTCGGAGTACATTCCCGAGATCGTCGCCTACGTGGACAGAATCGTTGGCGCCGGGTTCGCCTACCCCGCCGCCGGCGACGTCTACTTTGACGTCGCGTCCTTTCGCGGCGCCGGCTACCCGTACGGCAGGCTGCGGCCGTGGTCGGTCGGGACCGCGCTCGCGGCCGACGGGGAGGCGCCCGCCACCGCGCCCGGCGGCAAGCGGTCGCCCGCCGATTTCGCGCTCTGGAAAGCGGCCCGCCCCGGCGAGCCGGCCTGGGAGTCTCCGTGGGGCCCCGGGCGCCCCGGGTGGCACATCGAGTGCTCCGCGATGGCGACGGCCATCCTCGGCGACGCGATCGACATCCACTCTGGCGGGGAAGACCTCGCGTTCCCGCACCACGACAACGAGATCGCGCAGGCGGACGCGTTCGGGTCGGGCGGGAAGGCGTGCTGCGCGGGGCGCGCGCCGCAGTGGGTCAACTATTTTCTGCACGCGGGGCACCTGTCGATCGACGGCCTCAAAATGTCCAAGTCCCTGAAGAACTTTGTGACGATTCGCCACGCGCTCGCCCACGCGCCGGCGCGCGTGCTGCGGATCGTGTTTGCGTCCACGAGGTGGGACAGGCCGATGCTCTACTCCGACGCCGCCCTCGACGACGCCCGCCGCAAGGACGCCTGCCTGGCCCGCCTGTTTCACGTGGTGGCCGCGTCGGGGCGGCGGGCGGGCGGGGGCGACGCCGCGCGGTGGGACGAACCCGAGCGCGCGCTCGCGGCCGCGGTCGCCGCCGCGTCGGACGCCGCCCACGCCGCGTTTTGCGATTCGGTCGACACCAAGGCCGCCCTGGACGCCGTGCTGGAGCTGGGGAGGGCGGTGGCGGCCTACGCGTCCGCGTGCGCGCCGGCGCGCCGCGCGCCCCGCGCGCTCCTCCTGCGCCGCGCGGGCGCGCTGGCGACGAAAGTGTTGCGCGTCCTCGGCGTCTCCACCGCGCCCGCCGGCGGCGTGGGGCTGGGGGGCGAGCGCGAGTTTGGGGAGGGGGCGGCGCGCGCTGTCGACGCGGTGGCGGCCTTGCGCGACGCGGCCCGCGCCGCGACCCAGAAAGAGTCGGCCGACCGCGCCGCGCTGGCGGCCGCCGCCGCCGACGCGGCGGCCGACGCCGAGGCCCAGCTGGGGGTGAGGGTGGGCGGCGGCGCGTGGGCGCCGACCCCGGGCGCTTCCCCTCCCGCCGCCGAGGCAGCGCCCTTTCTGGGCGTGCTGGCGTCGCTGCACGAGGCGATTGTTGCTGCCGCCACTGCCGGCGACGGCGCGGCCGCGGCCGTCGCGGCGCGCGCCGCGACAGACGCCACACGCAACGACACGCTCGCCGCGGCCGGCGTCCGCCTCGAGGACGCGCCCGACGGCGGCTCCTGCTGGTTTCCCGAGGACCCGGCCGTGCTGGCGGCCGAGGCGGCTGCGCGGCGGTCGGCCGAGGCGGGGGGGAGGGCGCGCAAGGCGCGCGCCGCGGTCGACGCCGCGGCGCGCGAGGTGGCCAAACTCGACCTGGCCCGCCAGCAGCCGCGGCCTGAAGAGGCGCTGAAGGACAAGTACTCCAAGTTTGGGCCCGGCGGCGACCCCACGCACGGCGCCGACGGCGCCGAGCTCGACGCCAAGGCGGCGGCCAAAGCGAAAAAGGAGGCCGACAAGAAGCGGCGCGCGCGCGCGCCCTGGGACGACGCGCTGGCAAAGGATCCGCAAGCGTGGGAGCGGGCGCAGGCCAAGCTGGTGGACGCGAAGGAGGCGGCGGCCGAGGCCGAGGCGGTGGTCGCGGCTGCGGAAGCGGGGTGAGCGAGAGCGGCGGGGCGTTCAACGGGGGGTCTCCTGTGCACCACACTGTCGCGTCGGCGAGCGAGGCGGTGGACGGCGGCAGCGAACGACCTTTGCCTGCCGCCGCCGCCGCTAGCCACCGCCACACCTAGCGGCCCGCGGGACCCGCCACCGCCCATCCCCTCCCCCGCCATGGCGCCTGGTGGCAAGCGCAAGCGCGCCCCGGGCCGGGGCGGCGGCCGCCACGGCGCGGGCGCCAGCGCCGCGCCGGCGCCCAATCCTTTCGAAGCCCTGGCCGTGCGCCCCAAATTCGACGTCCTGGGCAAAAAGCGGCCGGGCGCGGTGGCCAAGGGGCCGCGGTCGAGGAATGACGCGGTGGAAAAGGCAAGAGGAGGGAGGGGGATGCGGCGGCGGCCCGCCGGCGCGGGGGCATTGGCGCGGCGCGGCCGCGCGTGGGGTTCTGGGAGGACGCGGCATGTGCATGGCGAGCGACTCAGGTGGCCAGCTTGGGCCGGAAGCACCCAGGCGCCGCGGCGGCCGGCCGACAGCCGAACCCCCTTCTTCTTTTCAGCGCAAGCGCACGCTCCTCGTCGAGTACGAAGCGGCCAAGCGGTCCAACACCTTCGTCGACCGCCGCTTCGGCGACGCGGAGGCGGGCATGACCGAGTCGGAGCGCGCGCTGCTGCTCCTCCAGCGGCAGCGCGTGCGCGAGGCGCGCGACGCGGCCTTCGCCCTCGGCGACGACGACGGCGCTGCCCCCTCGCTCACCCACTTGGGCCGGTCCCTCGCCGACGACGACTACGGCGCGGGCACGTACGCGGGCGGCGAGAGCGACGGCGACGACGGCGACGGCGTCGACGCGGACGACCACTTTGGCGGCGGCCTCTTCGACCGCGCGCCCGCCCGCGGCGACCCCGGGGAGCCCCGGCGCAAGACCAAGAAAGAGGTCATGGACGAGATCATGGCCAAGTCCAAGGCGGCGAAAGCGGCCAAGGCCGCCGCGCGCAACGCTGACGCCGGCGCGACGGCCGAGCTCGACGCCGCGTTTGCGGCCGTCGCGGCGGCGGGGGGGCTGGCGGGCCGCGTGCGCCAGGGCAAGGGTGAGCGTGTGGCTGTCCCCGCGGGCGACGCCGCGTACGACGCGCTGCGGCGCGAGTTGGCGGCGGGGGGGCAGAGGTCGGCGCCCGCCGACCCGCCCCCCGCCGAGGGCGGCGACGGCGGTGCCGACGCTTCCCGCGCCGCCGCCACGACCGCCGCCGAGGGCGGCTCCGCTCGCGAGGCCGCGCTCGCGGCGACCGCGGCGGGCGGCGGTTTCGCCGCGCGCCGCGCTCGCGCCGCGCTCGCGGACCTGGCCGCCGCCCGCAAGGCCGCCGCCCGGGCGCAAGGGCCCGGTGGCGACGACCTGGATGACGATGACGATGGCTCCGAGTCGGGCTCCGGGAGCGACCGCGGCGACAACGACGACGGCCCGGTCGCCGCCGGCGGCGCGTCGGCGTCGGGCGCCGCCCTGCGCCGCGGCGGCGACTCCTCCGACCAGCTGCAGGCGCGCCTTGCGGCGACCATGAAGGCCATGATGAAGAAGCACGGCATTGAAGCGCCAGAGGACGGAGAAGGGGACGAAGAAGAAGAGGGGGAGGAGAGCGGCGATGGCGAGAGCGGCTCCGACTCGGGCGAGACCGCGTCCGGCTCTGGCTCTGGCTCTGACGATGAAGACGATGGGGAAGGCGGCGCTGGCGAGCCCGCGGTCGAGAGCGAGGAAGAAGAGGAGGCGGCCGCCGCCGCACCTCCGTCGCGCGCCGACCCTTCGCCCGCCGACACTCTGACCCTCGCCGACTTCCGCGCCGCCGTCCTGCCCGCCATGGACGCCGCGTGCACCTCCGGAGACCTTGACCCGGTGGGGGACGCGGTGGCGTCGCTGCGGCGCGGCCCCGGCGCGGCGCGCGCGCGCGCGCAGGCGGCCCTCGCGCACGCTGTCCGCGCTTACGCGGACGAAGCGAGTCGCCCGGGCGGGTGTCGCCTCCCCGCACTGGATGCCTTGGCGCGCCAGGTGGGCGTGCTGGCGGCGGCGGCGCCCTACTACGCGTCGGCCGTCGCGCGCGCGCGGATCTCGCGCGCCGCCACCCGCCTCGCCGCCTCCCTCGCCACGGCCTCTGGTGCGACCGAGCTCGATGAGGTCGCCAAGGCCGACCCGACCGCGTGGCCCGACGGCCGGGACGCGGCCCTGCTGCGGCTGTGGTGCGCCGTGTTCCCTCTCGGCGACCGCGCCCGCGGCGGCCACCCCGTCGCCGGCCCCGGCGCCGCGCTCGCGGGGGCGTACCTGGCGCTGTGCCCGGTGGGGAACGGGCGCGACGTGGCGTCCGGCCTCTTCGTGGCCGCCACGCTCGCGCGCTGGTGCGCGGGCGCCGCCCCGCACCCCGCCTGGGCGCCCGAAGCCGCGGCTTTCGCGGCCGACGTCGTCGCCGCCAGCGCAGGTGCGCCCACGGTGGGGCGGTGGCGGGTCAAGGGGTGGCCGGCGGTCGCGGAGATGAAGGGCGCGGCGCCGCCGCTGCCCGCGTCTGCTGCGCTCGGCCGCCGCGCCGGCGCCTCCCCGCCGCCCGCCCCCGCGCCCGCGTCCTGCCTGGTGGCCGCGCTGGCGGTGCTGACCGAGGTGGCGGCGGGCGCGGCGGGCGCGCCGGCGGCCGACGCGGCGCTCGAACGAGCGCGCGCCGCGGTCGCCGCCCTGCTCTCGGCCGCCCCGCCGCCCAAGCTCCGGGAGGCCGCAGAGGTGACCAAGGCCGCGATTGAGTCCGCCATCGCCGCCACTCTGGCCACGCGCAAACCGCTCACCCGCCCCAAACGGGGCGCCGCGGCGGCCGGCGCGCAAACGCTCAACCCGCGCGTCGACGCGGATTTCGCCCCAGGCCGCGACGCCGACCCCGACCGCGACCGGGCGTCGCAGCGCGCCCTGAAGCGCGCGGTCGCTCGGGAGACGCGGGGCGCGATGCGGGAGCTGCGCAAGGACGCCGCCGCGGTCGGCGCGGCGCGCGCGGCCGACGCGGCGACCGCCAAGGCCGCGCGCCGGGCGGCGGGGCGGGCGGGCCTCGCCATGATGGAGGCGCAGGAGGCAGACTTTCGGTCGGGCGGCAACAAGGGCAACTGGAAGCGGGGAGGGAAGCAGAAGTGAAGAGAGAAAAGGAGGTGGAAGGCCTGTCACCCAAGCAACACGCACGCGCTCACGCCCCCACCCCGCGCCACCCCTCGACGCATAGCTCGCGGTCCTGGCGCTGGGCGGCTTCGAGGGCGGCTTCGGCGGCGGCGGCGGCGGGGAGGTCGCCGGCGGCGAGAGCGCAAACGTCGGGCCGTCAGGTCCAGGCCGCCGCCGCCGAGCGCGGCGCGGCCCACACGGATTCGACGAGGGCCCAGGCGGCGGCGCGCTGGGCCGCGACGGCGGCGCGCGCTCGGGGCGACGTCGCGGTGCGGCCGCCCGCGGTCGCGCCGGCGGCCAGGGCGGCGGGGGTGGGGCGGCCGGTCTCGTCCTCCGAAGCACTGGCGTCGCGGGAGCGGGTCATGGCGGGCGGGGAGGGACGGGGAAGAGTGCGCGGGCGCCTGCGGCCGCACTCTCCAACCCAAGGCAATCGCCACACGCGCACCCCCGCGCCCCCCCGCCCCTAGGCGCCGCGCCCCGGAAACACGGGCCCGGCGAGCTCGTGGAAGAGGCCGAGGTTGTCGCGCAGTTTGTGGATCGTGGCGCACCCGCCGCACGTCGCAAACACCGCCCCCCCCGCCCACGCGCGCGGGTTGACGGGGGAGTGGGTCGTCGCGTCGCACAGCTTGCACGTCCAGCGCAGGGTGCGCGTGCGGCGCGGGTGGCGCGGGGTGGGGAGGGGCGCGGCGCGGCCGGGCGCGAGCGCAAGGCCGGCCGCGGCCGCTTGCGGCTGCGGCAGCGCGGCCGGCGCGGGCCAGGAGTCGACGACCGCCCAGTCGGTGATGTCCAGGACGCCGTCCCACGCGCGCGCGACCGCGGGCGGGCCGCCGCGGTCGCGGCGCCGCACGGCGAGGGTGGCGGGGCGGCGTGGGGAGCGCGTGGGCGCCGGCAGGCGGGGCGACACGACGAGGCCGGGGCCGCCCCGGCGCGGGCGGGAGACGACAAAGCCCTGTCGAGGAGGGAGGGAGGGAAAGAGGCGTCGGGGCGCGCGGCGGGTCGAGCGCGCGCGTCGCGGCAGGGCGCCGCCGCCTCGCCTCGGTCGCCAACGCCGACACCGCTGCGCACGATGTGCGACCGCGTCCAGCGTCGGGAGGGGCGGACACTCGCGCGGCGCCGGCGGACACGCGCGCGCGCCCGCATGCCCCCCTCCCTCTCAATCCTCCCCTCCTCCCACCTCGCCAAAGAGCATGTCGAACTTGAGCGCCGAACTGGGGAGCCAAACCGCGCCAGGGAGGTGGCGCGGCGCGTCGTGAGCCGGGGGCGCGTCGTGCGTCACGGCGCGGAGAAGACGAGGGCGCGCTGCGGCCGGCGCGGTCGCGGGCCCGATGGCCGCCAGGCGGGACGCCATGCCGGCGAGGGGCGGCGAGGCGCGGGAGAGCGGGGAACGAGTGTGGCCGCATGCAGGCACGTGCCCGCCTCTCTCCACACCGCGCATGTGGGCCCGCGCCGCGCGCCCGCCTCGCCCGGCCGCCGCCCCTCGCCGCATGGGCACGGCCGCCACCGCGGCGAGCGACGGCGCGCCGCCCGCGGACGTCGACGCAGCAGTGCGCGCGCTGCACGCGGCGCCCGCGAAAGCGGTGGTGTACGCGACGGGGGGCGGGGCGCAGGTGGGAGAAGGGGGGGGGGGGATGCGGGGCACGCGACGCGTCGTTCGCCGCCCCCGACGACCTCCCCGTCGCCCCATCAGGCCCTCGCCTGGCTCCTCACAGTCCCCGGCGCTTCATCCACCCTCCTCGAGGCCCGCGTCCCGTACGGCGGCGTGCGCGCGTGGCAGGCAGCGCTGGGGGCTGGGGTGGCGGTGCCCGGCTCGCTCGCGAGCGCGGCCGGCGCGGCCGCACTCGCGCGGGCCGCGACGCGCGCGGCGGCGGCCCTGTCCGAGTTTGGGGACCCCATCGTCGGCGTCGGCCTCACCGCCGCGCTAGCGACCGACCGCGCGCGGCGCGGGGGGGACCGGGTGCACGTGTGCGCGCTGACCGGCGACGGCGCGCTCGCCACCGCCTCCCTCACCCTCGCGCCCTCCTCCGCCTCGCGCGCCGCCCAGGACGCCATCGCGTCCCGCCTGCTGCTGCGCACGCTGGCGGCGGCGGCGGGGGTGGGAGGGGAGCGGCTAGCGCTCGGCCTCGGCGACGGCGACGCACTCGACGAGGCGCGCACCCCGCCGCCCGCCGACCCGGTCGCCGCGCTGCTGGCGGGACGCATCGCCTGCCTCGAACTCTGCCCCGGCGCCCCGCCGCTCGCCGACGCGCCCCGCGGGCGCGGCCGCGTGTACCTGCCGGGGTCGTTCAACCCGCCGCACGCCGGCCACGCGGCCGCCCTCGCGGCCGCGGTTGCGGCCGCGGCGGCGGCCGGGGACGCGGGGCTGGCGCCCGCGTGCGAGCTGTCGGTCGTCAACGCGGACAAGGGGGCGCTGACCGAGCGCGACGTCCGCGCGCGCGTCGCCGCGTTCGCCGCCGCCTCCCCCCTCCCCCTCGTCCTCACGCGCGCCCCGTTGTTTGCCGACAAGGCCGCCCTGTTTGGGGAGGGGGCGGCGTTCGTGGTCGGGGTCGACACGGCCGACCGCATCGTCGACCCCCGGTACTACGCCGGCGGCACCCCCGCCGCCCTCGCCGCCGCCCTGGCCCCCCTGGCCGCCGCCGGCGTGCGCGTGTATGTGGCCGGTCGGGCGGGGGCGGGCGCGGGCGCCCCGTTTCGGACGCTGGCCGACGTCGCCGTCCCGCCCGAGGTCGCCGCGTGGCGCCTGCTGCGCCCCGTGCCCGGCTTCCGCCTCGACGCGTCCTCCACCGAGATTCGGGCGCGGGAGGCGGCCAAGGGAGGGGCGGGAGGGGCGTGAGGCAAGGGTGTCAGTGTGTGCAGCGACGCAACTCTCTCGTCCCTCTCTCCGCGTCCCCGCCCGCCCTCCTCACGCGCAGACCCGCCCCGCAAACGCCGCCGCGTCTCCCCGCGCCGCCACGTGGTAGTGGGCGAGGGCGGCGAGGGCAAAGGCGTGCATGAGGTTGTGGGAATTGCCGCAGAAATCAAACCTCCCCCTCACCCGCCGCCCCGCCGGCGGCCACAGTTTCTCGGGCAGGCGCATGACGTTGAGCACTGCCCCCGTGGCGGACAGGGCCTCGGCGGCGCAGTAGTGGAAGAGGGCGGCGCGCGGGCCGGCGCCGGCGACCGCGCGCGCGGCGAGCGCGGCGCCGCGCGCGGCCAGCAGGGCGAGCAACGGCGCGCCCCGCCCCGCAGGCGTGGAGGCGCGCGCAGCGGCGACGAGGGCGGCCAGGGCGGCAAGGGTGCAGGCCGAGGCGAGAGCGCTTCGGGCGGCACCCCCCGCGCAGGGCACGCCGCCGAGCGCGACAGCAACCGCGCCCGCGGTCGCCAGCCCAAACACGCCGCACACGTCGACAGCGAGGTAGCGCGCGTAGCGCGGGTGGTCGGCGGCGAGGGTGTGGTAGAGGACGGAGCCGGCCATGCACAGCGCGGGCGGGCCGTAATGCCACAGCGCGCCCCGCGCGCCCCCAGGCCACGCCCTCCACCCCCCCGCGGGCCCCACATAGACGGCAAGCGCCAGCAGGGGCACCAAATGGGACCATATGTTGGCCGTCTCGTTGTGGAGGTAGCCGCAGACCGAGGCGAGACACTGGCCCCTGCTCAACCCCGCCCTGTACCCAGACGCGACGTACGGGTTGAAGGCGAGGACGGGGGGGACTTGGTCGCGCCAGAGGAGGGGCGGGTGGCGGCGTCTGCGCGCGGGGGCTGCGACAAGAGGGCGGCGCGCGTCGGCGCGTCTCGGCGCCCGGCGCGTTCCTTCGACCCCCGCCGCCCAGCCCACGCGCTCTCACTGTGCTTGAGATGGTCCCAACCGTCGGCCGCCGGCCCCGCGGCGACGTCCGCGTCGGCGCCGCGGGCATGGGGCGCCGCCTTCAGGGCGCCCGAGGCGGCGGCGGCGGGCGAGGCCGAGCGTCGGCCCCGCGCCATGTGGCGGCGGGGGCGGGGGTGGGGCGGGCGCCGGAGTCGCGGTGTGGCCACGGCGACCGAGCGCGCGCTCTTAACACGGAAAAGGAAAGAAGAGGGAGCGCGAAGCCCCGCCCGCCGCCGGCAGAGCAGGAAGACAGCAACCGCGCCGCGATTCACGCACCGCTGCTACACACGCGCCCTCACCCCACTCCCTACCCCTTCCACGGCCCGCGCCGCGCGACCAACTCTGCGACCCCTTCCCCCAGCCGCGCCGCCGCCCGAGCACATTCCGCCGGCTCCAGGTTGGCAAACGCGGCCCGCACGCAGCCGGGCGCGCCGCACGCCGACCCGGGGATGAGGCAGACGCCGTGCGAGCGCACGAGCCATTCAACGACCGCGCCGTCGTCGGCCCCCGGCGGCAGCTTGGCCCACAGGTAGATCGCGCCCGCGCTCGCGGGCGACGCGCCGCCGCCGGCGGCGGCAAGCGGCGCGAGCGCGGCCGCGACAGCGGCGCGGTTGCCGGCGAGGCTGAGGACCTGCCTGTCGACCCACTGGCGCCCCGCGCCGGGGGCGGTCAGCGCCGCCAACGCCACGGCTTGCGAGGTTTGCGTGGGGCAGATGGGGATCGTGTCCTGCATCTTGAGCAGGGACGGGCCCAGCCCGGCGTCGGTCCTGTGCACCACCGCGCCCACGCGCCAGCCGGCCATGCCGTACGCTTTGGAAAATGAGGTGAGGTGCAGGACGTGGGGGGCGGACGCGGTGGCCAAAGAGGGTGGAGGGGAGGTGCTGAGAGGGGGGGAGGGGTCGGGGCCGGGCCATTTTTTTGGTCGCGAGATCCGCGTTCTTCCCGCCCACCCCACCCCACCCCCTCCTCGCTCACCCGTCGCCATACAGAAACGGGGCGTACGTTTCGTCGAGCACGAGCCAGCACCCCGCGGCCGCGGTCGCGGCTACCGCGCGGTCGATCAGTCCCTGCGGCAGCACCGCCCCTGTGGGATTGCACGGGTTGACCAGGACGGCCAGTTTGGGGGGGTCGGGGGAGGCGCACTGCGCCTCGAGCCACGCAACGTCGGGGAGCAGGGTCTCCGGGTCCGTCCCCCCGAGGGCCACGCGCGCCCCGCCGCCCGTCATTTGCAGGGCCATGAGATGGTTGAAATAGTAGGGGGCAAAGAGGATCGCCTTGTCGTTCGCGTCGAGCGTCGAGAGGACGACGTTGACAAAGCCTTGGTTCGCGCCCGCCGTGACCATCGCCTCGTGCCCCGGCCCCAGTCCGATGCCGGTCTTGAGATCTTGCAGAATGGCGTCGGCCAATTCGGGCGACCCCGCGGCGGGCCCGTACAGATGCGCGCCGCGGCCCGCCCCCGCCGACGCCGCCGCCGCCACCGCCGCCCCCGGCGGCGCCCAGTGCACCACGCCCTGGGCCAGGGACAGGACGTCAGGGCGACCGGCCGCCGCGATGAGGGCCTTGGTGGCGACGATGACGGGCGCGTCGGTCGCGAGCGCGCGGCGGGAAGGGGCAGGGATGGGTGCCGCGGCCGCTGCAGCAGCTCGGGGTGGTGGGCGGGCCCGGGCGCGCGGGAGGGGCGGCATCGCCCCCGTTTCCGAGGGAAGTGGTGAAAAGAGAGCGCGGTCGCCGCCGTCGACCGCGACCGAAATCACACAGCGCCGCTTTCCGCCGCCACCACCACCCCGCAACAGCAGTGCGCCAATACCGTGACACGTCATCACCTGAACGCGGCCCCTGGCGCGACGCCGAGCGCGTCGCGCGCAGCCTCGTACGCGCAGAACGCGATGGCCACGCCCGGCGCGACTTTGACGTACTCGGGGACGATGCCGGCGTAGAAGCCCGCCGGCCCGGCGCGCTTGAGGACGTCGCGGACGACAGCGGCGTAGGTGGGGCGGGGCGGGGTCGCGCCGCCGGCTCGTGCGCTCCCTGCCCGCGCCCCCTCCGCCAGCTGCATCCGCCGCCGCACCAGGTCGAGCGGGAACGTGGCGGTGGACGACAGCAGGCCGGCGGCCGCGCCGCAGGCGAGCGACATGAGAGGGGAGGGAGGCGACCGCGGCGAGCCCGGCGGGGTTCGCCGCGCCGCCGCGTCCGCCCACCTGGACCTGAGCGCCCCGTACGCCGTGTAGTTGAGCGCCAGAGACGGCCCCACCTGCGCCAGGGTCGCCCCCAGTCCGCGGTAGAGCCCCCGCGGCCCGTCGGCCGCGAGGATCGCGGCGAGCGCGGCCCCCACCGTCGGCCGCGCCGCCCCGCCCGCCGCCGCCAGCCGCGTGCGCACCAGGTCCAACGGGTATGCCAGCGCGCATGCCGCCATGCCCGCCGCGCCGCCGCAGGCCAGCCGGCGCAGCGTGTCGGCGTGCGGCGCCCCCCCGCCGCCCGGTGGCGAGGACGCGAGCCAGGCTTCGGTCAACCGCTCGTACGCCCAAAAATTGACGGCCGAGTAAGGGAGGCGGTGCAGGATCGTCACGCCGTTGCCGCGCCAGAGCGACGCCGCGCCCTCGCGCGCGCACACCGCCCTCAACGCGGCCGGCAGCGACATGCCCGCGATGGGCGACGGCGCAGCCCCCGACGCGGCGGATGAGGCCACGCCTTGGACCTGGTAGAGGATCGTGAGGCGGGCGAGCGGCGCGGTCGCCGTCTTTGAGACGGCGCCCGCGACGCCGCCCGCGGCCAAGAGTTTCAGGGATTCCGCCGCGTCGCTGCCTTCATCGTCGTCGGGCGATTCAGCGACCATGGCGGGGTCGTGGGCGGGGGGTGGCGAGGCGCGCTCGAGGTGTTCGCCGTCGTGCACGTCGTCGGGCGCAGTCGCGGCGACCGCGCCGTCCTGCAGGTCTGCCGCCCACCACCGTGCCATGGTGGATTGGCCCTGGTCGTCAAGTGCGACTGTTCCCGCGGCCGCGAGGCGTCAGTCGGACCGCGGCCGCCGGCGCATTGGCGGGGACCGGGGGCGGTGCGCGCCGCGCCCGGGGCCGGGCGCGGGCACGATGGACGGAGCGTGCGCGCGCGTCGGGCTGGCGCGCGGCTGGGACCGGAGGGCGGTGGAGGAGAGTGTGCGGCGTGAGCCGTGCCGCCCGCACTGGCCCTTCCCCACAAAACGGACTGCCCGCGCGGCGCGCCCGCTGAACGCCGCCCCGCGCATGGTGCGGCGCTGTGCGCAGGCGGGAGGCGCAGGGCGGTCGCTGCCGGCACTGGGAGCCGGGCGGCCGACGCGCCCGAGGCGCGGCCCGCGCCACCGCCGCGACCCCACGGACCCCACCCTCTCCCCGCCTCCAGGACGCGCCGCGCCGCCGGCGCGCCGGCTCGCCCGCCGGCGCCGGCCCCGGGTGGGCGCCCGAGTCCCCCCCCCCCCCTCCCCTCCCTTCCTTGACCGCCGCCTGCCTGGCCGACCGCCTGGCCGCCGCCCGCGACGACCGGCGCGCGCTGAAAGCCGCGCTGGCGGCGGCGCGCGCCGGGGGGGCCGCGGCGGCCGCCGCGGCCGCCGCGGCGGACGAGCGCGCGGCCGACGCCGAGAGGCGGGCGGCGGGCGCGGTCGCCGCGGCGCGCGGCGCGCGCCGGGAGAATGCGGAGCTGGTGACGCGGCTGGCGGAGCTGGCGGCACGGGTGACCGCGGCCGAGGCGGCGGCGGGCGCCGCGGCCGGCGCGGCGGCCGACTGGGGGTCGGCCCTGGACGCTCTCTCGACCGAGTGGCGGGCCGCCCTGGCGCGGGCAACCGCGGCAACGGACACGGCCGGCGCGCGCACGCAGGCCGCGGAAGCGCGCGCCGCGGCGGCCGAGGGCGCGTCGGCGCGCGCCGTCGCCGCCGCCGCCGCCGAGGCCGGCCGGCGCCGCGCCGCTGAGGCCAGCCTGCGGTCGACGGCGGCCCTGTTTAGGGGCGAGGTGGGGCGGCGGGCGGCGGCGCTGGCCAAGGCGCGCGCGGCGACGGCCGAGACGCGGGCGGCGGCCGCGGGCGCGCTGCGCCAGCCGCCCGCCGACAACGAGGGCGACATTCCCGCGACCCCCGACACGGACGACGCGTCCAGCGCGGTGTGGGCGGCCCCCCCTCCCCCGACCGCGTGGTGGGCGCCCGCCGCGACCCCTGGCGACGCCAACCGCCGCCGCGCGGCGCGCGCGGCGCGCCGGGTGGCGGCACGCACGTGAGGGGGATGCGGGGGGCGGGGAGGGGGAACGAATGGAAACACGGTGGTCGCGCCCCCCCCCCCCCCCCCCCCCCCCCGCCTCCCTCCTCACCCCGTCAAGTAGGGCGAGTCCAGGACCGCGTACCCCGACGCGACGCCGCCCTCGTCCGCGTCGGCCGGCTTGGTGCGCAGCAGGTGGCCAGCGGCGGCGTTGACAAGGATCGAGTCGCCGCGCGAGACGCACACGCCGAACACGCCGAGCTCGCTCACCGACGCCGCCGTCGCCTCGCGCCCTTCCCTGACCAGCGTCGCCGTCGCGGGCGGGGGCAGGATGCGCTGCATGAGCACGCGCGCGGCGAGGTCCGGCGCGCGCGCGGCGAGCCGCGCCGCGAGCGCGGGGCCGTACTCGTTGTTCCCTCCCCCCTCCCGCTGCGGCTTCAGCACGTACGCGTCCGGGTGGGCAAGGGCGTCGGCGACGGCGACGGAAGAAGGAGACTCCGGGTCGGCCAGGGCGGGAGGGTCGAGCGACCACAGGCCGGCGTAGTGCCTCCGCGCCGCGGCCGCCTCCGCCCCCCCAACAAACCGCTCCGTCACCCCCGCGCGCGCCAGCTCTTGCTGCACCTTCTTGGCGCCCGCGAGCTGGAGCCGGGCCGAGGGGCAGAGGGCGGCGTCCGAGCGCTCCAGCAGGGACCGCGCGGCCCACTCGGTCTCTGTGGGGTAGTCGCCGGGGCCGTACCCCGCGCGGTAGTAGACGAGGGAGACGCGGTGGGCGTCGAACGTGAGGGCGCCGGCGCCCGACAGGCTGGCGCGGGAGGCGACGTCCGCGAGCGTCGCGCGCGCGACGCGCACGCCGTGCCCCTCCCCCAGCGCCGCCGCCAGCGCCGCCTGGTCGTACGCGTTGCGCTCGCCGGGCTGGACAATGAACAGGGCGATGCCTCCAGCGCCGTGCTCGGCAGCGGCGGCGGCGAGGCCGGCGGCGATCGAGGCGCGCGCGCCGTTGGCCGGCAGCCGCGCCAGCGCGGCCTCGGGCCACCCCGCGTCCACCGCCAGGGCCCGGTGCATGGCCGTGGCGGCGTCGCCGAGGCAGCCAAAGGAAGAGGCGATCGTGTTAAGCTCGACTTGGAGGAGGGCACCGGCCGCCGGGGCGTGCGCCAAGTAGTCTGACCGACTCACCAAACAGTCCAGCGGCCTCTTCCTCCCCGGCGCCGCCTCCGCGTCCGCCGCCAACGCCAGCAGGCGGGCGGTGAACGGGTCGGCGGCGGCGGCGGGGGCCAGGGTGGCGGCCAGCCAGGGCGCGTCGCGCGAGACGGCCGAGGCGAGGGCGTTGAACGCGGGAGCGGCCGCCACCGCGGCTTCAAAGGCCGCCCGGGGGATGGAGGCGGGGGAGGCGGCGAGAGGGGCGTGGATGAGGGCGGCGGGCGGGGCCGCGCCGCCGAGCCCGACGACCTGCGAAGAAGGCAAGGGGCGCGTCAGGGCGGCCCCGTCAACCCCCCGATTTCCATCCTGCCTCTCCCTACTTACCATGCCGTGCAGGGATGCCCACACGACCGCGTCGGCCGCCGCTCCAGGCCGCAGCGGCGGCGGCGCCGCGGCGGCGTCTGGCGAAAGGGCGGCGGCGCGGGGAGGCGGCATCGCCCGGGGAGTCGCGGATCGCACGCCGAAGAGTCTGGGCGGCGGCCGGCACGGGGCGACCATCCGGCGGTCGAGGGAGTGGGCGGCCACGGCGCCGCGCGCCCCAACTCTCGTCACACCCGCCCCGCGGCGGCGCGCCCGCCCGCGAGGTGCGCCCGGTCCCGCGCCCGCGCCCGCGCTGAGGGCGGCAGGCGGGGAGCGCGCCGCGCGGCCGCGGCGCGGGATGGCGGAACCCAGGCGTGGCGCCTGCGCGGCGCCCCGCCTCGCCCCGCTCACGCCCCTCGACCCCATCCCACCCCAGCCGCTCGCCATGCCGCCCGACGACGAGCCCGGCGGCGCGGCCGGCCTGGCGGCCGCGCTGTGCGCCGTGCGCTGGCCGGGCGCTGCGCTCGCCGTGCTCGGCGAGACGCTGCACGCCGCGGTGCCCGGCGGGGCGGACGTCAGGTAGGAGAAGGAGAGAGGGGGGTTGTTCCACCGCGCAGCGCGGCGGCGGGCGGCAGCGGGCGGCCGGGGTGGGCGCCATCGCCGCCAACCCCCGCTCCCTCTTCCAGCCTCGCCGTCTTTTCAAAAATCGATGGCGCCCTCTTCACGTTTGTGCTCGCGCCCACCGCGCTGGGGCAGGCGCTGCCGCCGCGGTCCGGGCCGGCACTCCGCGCGGCCGGCACCGCCGCGGCCGAGGCCGCGCGCTTGCGCGCGCCCGTCACCGGGGGAGCGGCCGCCGCCTGGCCCGACTGGGTCGCGATGTCACCCGCGGCGCTCGACTTTTGGACGGCGCCGCTGGCGGTCGCGGGCACGGACGTGGGCGCGCTCACCGTCGCCGCCGCGCGCGCGGGTGCGCTCGCGCGCCTGGGCCCCTTTTTGGCCGCCGCCGCCGCCGTCGCCGCGCCGCACGCGGGCCTGTCGCGGCTGGACGCGGAAGCGGCGGCGTCCGCCGCCCTCCTCGCGCGCACCGTGCCCGCGCACGTCGTCGACGCGTCCCTCGCCGCCGCCGGCGCGGACGCCGCCGCGCGCGACGACGCGGCGGCGGCGGAAGTCGCGCGCAAGGAAGCGACGCTGGCCGCGGTCGCGGCCGGCTGCGTCCACGCGCTCGCAGCCGCCACCACCAAGCCTCGCCCGCCCGGGCCCGCGTGGCAGGCGGCGGTGGATGCCGTCGTGTTGATCGGGTGCGTCGTTGGCGCCGGCATGGATGCCTGGCGCGCCGCCTCCGCGGGCGCGGGCGCGGCCGCCGCCGCCGTGGTGGCTGCCGCGCTCGCGCTCGCGCTCGCCGCCGCCCTAGCCACTGCCACCCCCGCCTGGCGCTCCGCCCGGCGCTCCCGCGTGCTGGCGGGCGCCCGCGTGCTGCGCGCGGCCTCTTTCGCGGCCGCGCCGCGCGGCGCGGTGCTCGCGCGCCCGCACGCCGCCGCCGCGTGCGGCGCGCTCATGCTCCTCACCCACGGCCTGGCCGCGCCCCTACCGGGGCCGGCCAACGCGCTCGCGTCGGCGGCCGCGGCCGCGCTGCTTGGCGTGGCGGCCGCCGCGCGCGGCTGCCCCGACGGCGCCGCGCCGACCGCCGCCTGGCTCCTCGCCGCCGGCGTCGCCGCGCCCGCGCTCGCCGCGGCGGCGCGCGGGCGCGCGGACGAGGCGGCCGCCGACGCGCGCGCGGCGGCCTCGCGCGCCAAAGCGCGGCGCGTCAAGGCCAAGGCGGTCGACGCCGCGTGGTGATGCGCGCAAGCGCGCGCGCGCGCGCCCTCGCCCATATTCATTTCTCTGCCTTCCTGTTGATCGCCCTGCGCGGCGTCGACGCGCCCATGCCAAGCGGGCCCGCCCCTCCACCCCACCCCCGCAGCGGCCGCGGCCGCGCGCTCCTGTGCGTGCGCGCCCCGCGGCCGCGCCCGATAACCCGTATTACAGGAGCGGCGCGCGCGCGTCCACCACCGCGCCGCGCGGGCGGCCGCCCCTTGAGTGATCCATGCAACCCGAGCGCCGCGTGCCGGCCTGACGTCGATTGGTGGGGGCGGGGAAGCGGCCAGAGCGGCGGCAGCCGCCGCGTTCCCCTCTCTCCCGTCACAACCCCTTCCCACCACCACCATGCCCCCGCGGCGGCCCCCTCCCCCCCCATGGACCCTGGCCCCCGCGGCCGCAGCCGCGGCATTTAAGACCGACCCCGTCGCCGGCCTGACGCCCGTCGACGCGGCCGCGCGGCTCGCCCGCGACGGCCCCAACGAGCTCGAGCGCGAGCCCGCGACGCCCATGTGGCGCCTGGTGCTGGCCCAGTTTGACGACATGCTGGTCAAGGCAAGAGAGGAGCGGGAGGGGGAGGGCGGCGCGGCGCGCGGCCCATTGCGCGCGCGGCGATCCCGCCCGAGCGCGACCGCGGCCCGGGGCGCGCGCGATCGCCTGGATCTGAGGGCCCTCTGGCCAGGCCTGGGGCCCGGCGAGGGCGGCAGGCCAACGGCGCCGCGCCGCGGCGCGCGCGCGGCGGACGCCGCCGCCGCCTCGCCGTTCCCCAACCCGAACCCCTTCATTTTTATGCTCCGCAGGTCCTGCTCGCCGCCGCCGCCGTCTCCTTTGGCCTAGCCCTGGCCGACGGCGGCGGGGAAGAAGGGGCGCGCGCGTTCGTGGAGCCGGCGGTCATCGTCGCCATCCTGGTCCTCAACGCGGTCGTCGGCGTTTGGCAGGAATCCAACGCGGAAGCCGCGCTCGCCGCCCTCAAGGACATGCAGCCCGACGTGGCGACCGTGGTGCGGGGGGGGGTCCGGGCCCGGGTGCCCGCGCGGGAGCTGGTCGTGGGCGACGTCATCCGGCTGACCGCCGGCGACCGCGTCCCCGCCGACGCACGCTTGTTGGCCCTGGAGACCGCGACGCTGCGTGTCGAACAAGCGTCCCTGACGGGCGAGTCGGTGGCGGCGGCGAAAGAGGTCGAGGCCGTCGACGACCCCGGCGCCGCCATCCTCGACAAGACCAACACCATCTTCGCCGCCACCGCCGTCGTCTCCGGCGCGGCGACCGCGATGGTCACTGCGACCGGCATGGGCACGGAGATGGGGGCGATCCAGGCCCAAATCGCGGCGGCGGCGGAGGAGGAGGGCGACACGCCGCTCAAGAAGAAGCTCGACGCGTTCGGCGAAGGCCTCGCCGCCTGCATCGCGGTCGTATGTGTGCTGGTGTGGCTCATCAACTGGCGGCACTTTGTCGGTTGGGAGGCGCTCAAGGTGTCGGCGCGGCCGGCGGCGCTCAGGTTTCTCCCCATCCCCGACCTGTCGACGCTCTCGTTCAACCTGGCCGCCTGCGTCTACTATTTCAAGATCGCGGTCGCCCTCGCCGTGGCCGCCATCCCGGAGGGGCTGCCCGCTGTCATCACGACGTGCCTGGCGCTCGGGACTCGCAAAATGGCAAAACGGAACGCCATCGTGCGGCGGTTGCCGTCGGTGGAAACACTCGGCTGCACGTCCGTCATCTGCTCCGACAAGACGGGCACGCTGACGACAAATCAAATGGCGGCGCTCGAGGTGGTGACGTTTGGGGGGGGGGCGGGGGAGGTGGTCGTCGCCGCAGTCGGCGGGTCGTCGTTCGACCCGGCCGACGGCGCGGCGCCCCGCCGCGGCCCGCTCCCGCCCTCCCTGGACGCCGCCGCCGCCATCTGCGCGCTCTGCAACGACGCCCGCCTCGAGCGCGCGCCGGGCGGCGGCCCGGTCAAGGCGGCGGGTGCGCCGACCGAGGCGGCGCTCTTGACGCTCGCCGAGAAGCTGGCCGCGTCCCCGACCCCCGGCGGCCCCCTGGCCGCCGCCGCGGCGGCCTACGGCGCGTCCATGCCCCGGGTCGCCACGCTGGAGTTTGACCGGGAGCGCAAGAGCATGGGCGTGCTGGTGTCGCGCGCCGGCGGCGGCGGCGCGCGCGGCCGCCGCGGCGCGAAGGCCGCGGCCTCGATCCCTGCCGCCCTCGCCGGCGCCGGCAACGCCCTGCTCGTCAAGGGCGCGGCCGAGTGCGTGCTGGCGCGGTGCACGCACGCCGCGCTGGCCGACGGGCGGACTATCGTGCTCCCCGCGCCGGCGCGCGCGGCGCTCGCGGCGCGCGTCGACGCCATGGCCGGCCGCGCCCTGCGCGTCCTCGCCCTCGCCGTCCGCGTCGCGCCGCTCCCCCCCGCCCTGGCGACTTTCGCCGGCGACGCGGCTGCCGACCCCGCCGCGCGCGCGCTCCTCTCCGACGCGGCCGCCTACCCCGCCCTCGAGTCCGGCCTCGCCCTCGTCGCCCTGGTGGGGCTGCAGGATCCGCCGCGGGCCGAAGTGCCCGCCGCGATGGTGGCGTGCGGGGAGGCGGGCATCCGCGTCATCGTCATCACGGGCGACAACCGCGCGACGGCCGACGCGATCTGTTGCCAAGTCGGCGTCTTCCCCCCCTCGGGCCCGCCCCCGGGTGCTTCCGTGACCGGCCGCGAGTTCGCCGCGCTCCCGGCCGCCGGCAAGGCCGCCCTCCTGGCCCGCCCCGGCGGCCTGTGCGTGTCGCGCGCCGAGCCCGCGCACAAGCAGGCCGTCGTCCGCGCGCTGCGCGCCGCGGGGCACGTCGTCGCCATGACCGGGGACGGCGTCAACGACGCGCCCGCGCTGAAGCTGGCGGACATCGGGATCGCGATGGGCATTGCCGGGACCGAGGTCGCGAAAGAGGCGGCCGACATGGTCCTCGCCGACGACAACTTTTCGTCCATCGTGGCCGCCGTCGAAGAGGGGCGCGCCATCTACTCCAACATGCAGGCGTTCATTCGGTGGGGGCAGTGGGGGGGGGGGGGCGGGCGGGCGCCCCGTGTGTGGGGGGGAGCCGCGTGCCGACCCCCCCCCCCCCCCCCCCCCCCCCCCCCCCCCGGGGGGGGGGGGCAGCCGCGTGCCGACCCCCGCCCGCCCCCCCCGCGCCCCGCGCCCCAGGTACATGATCTCGTCCAACGTCGGCGAAGTGGCCTCCATCTTCATCACGGCCGCCCTGGGCCTGCCGGAAGGCCTGATCCCGGTGCAGTTGCTCTGGGTCAACCTCGTGACCGACGGCCCGCCCGCGACCGCGCTCGGGTTCAACCCCCCGGACCCGGACACCATGCGCCGCCCGCCCCGCCCCGCGGACGACGACCTGCTGACGCCGTGGCTGCTGTTCCGGTGGCTGGCGGTGGGGCTCTACGTCGGGGCGGCGACCGTCGGCGTCCTCGCCGCGTGGTACGTGTCCCCCTCCTGGCTCGCCGCCCTCGGCCTCGACCCCGGCGCCGACGGCCACGCGCCCATCTCCTGGTCCCAGTTGACGCGGTGGGGCGAGTGCGGGGCGTGGGGGCGGGGGTGGGCGGGCCGCGGCGGCGCGTACTCGGTCGCGGGCGGCGGCTCGGTCCCCACCGCCACCGCGTGCGACCTCTTCACCCCCGCCGGCAAGGCCAAGCCCGCCACGCTGTCGCTGACGGTGCTGGTGGTCATCGAAATGCTCAACGCGCTCAACGCGCTGTCCGAAGACGGCTCCCTCGTCTCGGTCCCGCCGACCGCCAACCCCTGGCTCCTCGCCGCCATGGCCCTCTCCCTCGGCCTGCACGCCCTCATCCTGTACGTCCCCGCCCTGGCCTCCATCTTCTCCATCGTGCCGCTGACGTGGCGCGAGTGGGGGCTGGTGCTGCTGTTTGCGTCGCCCGTCGTGCTCATCGACGAGTGCCTCAAAGCGGCGGGGCGCGCGTGGCGGGCGCGGGGGGAGAGGGAGAAGGGGGAGGCGGGGGCGAAGGCGGAGGGGAAAGGGGCGGGCAAGGGGCGCGCGGCGGCGCCCGCGCGCGCGCGGCGGTCGGCGCGCGCAAAGGCCGAGTGAGCGGCGCGGCCCCGCCCGCTCCACCACCGGCGGTGCCGTGCAACAGTCTGCTCCACCGACCCCAAAACAGCAGCCGCGCCCTCGTCAGTCGCCCTTGCCCCGCGCGCGCGCGCGCGCCGCCCCCCCCCCACCCCCCCCACCCCCCGCCCGCCCCCGGCCCGGGGGCGGGGGGGGGGGCGGGCGGGCCGGCGGGCGGGGGGGGGCGCGGGGGCGGGCGCGCGGGGGGGGCGCGGGCCCGGGCGCCGGGGGGCCGG
>Ga0315276_10001028_pt1 | contig 24752 bp, 20 predicted proteins | sample YL17G05_0_MG_FD_204542 | JGI IMG/M metagenome (GOLD analysis project Ga0315276, IMG submission 204542) | Sediment microbial communities from Yellowstone Lake, YNP, Wyoming, USA - YL17G05_0 | ecosystem: Environmental > Aquatic > Freshwater > Lake > Sediment | place: USA: Wyoming | collected... | reverse complement strand
GCCCATCCCGAGTCGTTCCGGACGGTGTGCACGAGCTGGCGCGCGGCCTTCGTGGACACCGGCCGCGTGGCCGTCAAAGAGCCGAGCGCCGGTGCGCTGCGCGACTGGTACGAGGATCACGGCTCGGAGTTCGCGCGCCTCGACGCCGCGGGCAGCGGCCTGACGCAGCCGCCGTTGCCCGAGGTGGCGGGGGCGGTGCGCGAGCGCTACCTGGCCCTGGAGCGGTGGCGCCGCGCCGAGGAGGCGGGGCGCAAGATCGCCGAGGCCTGGAAGAAGGGCCGGCGTGACAAGGGCGCCGAGAGAGCGGCCCAGGTCTGGTACGAGCTGCGCACCGACGAGTTCGCGGGGGCCCCGGCGGGCCTGCTCCCGGCCGTGCTCGACTCGGCGCGCGCCGCCCCGGTGGGGACCGCTGCGGCATTCTCCGCGCCCGCCGGCGTGGCCGTGTACGCGGTGGTCGCCCGCGACTCCGCCTGCGCTCTGAACCCCGAGTTGCAGGCGGGCGTCACCGACGAGATCCTGAAGCGGGAGAGCCAGGAGAGAGCCGAGGCGGCGGCCCGCGCCTATTTCGACGGCCATCCCGCCGACTACCTCACGGAGCCGTCCTACCACGCCACGTTCCTGAAGATCGATCCGCGCCCGCACCTCGTGACCGACCTCCCCAAGGCGGCGGTCGAACGCTATTACCGGGAACACCCGCAGGAGTTCGGCCAGGCGGCCGAGGTGCGGCTGCGCCACCTGCTGGTGCGCACGGCGCCCGGGGCGGATACCTCGGCGGCCTTCGCCAAGGCCACCCAGCTCCTGGCGGTCGCGCGCGCCGGGGCCGACTTCGACTCCCTGGCGCGGGCCGAGTCCCAGGACCTGAGCACGCGGGACAAGGGAGGCGACACCGGCTGGTTCGGCCGCGGGGTGACGCCAGCCGCCTTTGAAGCCCTCGTCTTCTCCCTGCGGCCGGGCGAGGTCGCGGGTCCGATCCGATTGCCGGTCGGCTACGGCGTCGTGCAGTGCTACGAGAAGAAGGAGGAGAACCTCTCGCCGTTCTATCTCGTGCAGGGAGCCGCCGGGGAGAAGGTGGCGCGCCAGTGGGCGGACAGTCTGGCCTACGCCGGCGCCGAGTCGCTGCACGCGCGCGTCCGCAGCCCGCGCGACTTCGACCGCTACGTCCGCGAGCGCGGCTACGACACGGGCGTCGTCTCCTGGCTGCCCGGCACCGCGGCGATGCCGCCGTTTGGGAACACCGACCTGCAGCAGGACGCGCGCGCGCTCGGCAAGCCCGGCCTGCTGCCCGGCGTGTATCTCCAGGCGACGAGCTACTACCTGGTCTTCCTCGACAGCATCGGCGCGCCCGGTCCGGCCACCTGGGAGATGGCGCGCGACCGGGCCCTCGCCGATCACCACCGCGCCGAGCTGGCGCGCCAGGCGGAGCGGGCGCTGGCGGCGGTGCGCGCCGAGCTGGCAGCCGGCGTGCCGTGGGACAGCGCCGCCGCCCCGTGGGGCGGGGGGCTCGGCTTCGCCCACCGGCGCGGATCGGGGCTGCCCGGCATCGAGGAGACGGCCGCCGTGGACTCGGCGCTCTACGGCTCGCCGGCGGTGCGCCTGAGCGACGGAGGCGCGGCCGTGTTCGCGGGACGCCGCGGCGCCACCCTGCTGCAGCTGGTGCAGCGCGAAGCGCCGGCCGCGCTGGCCGCCGCCGAGCGCGACGCCTACCGCGAGGCGATGATGGAACGCTCGTTCTACGACTACTTCCAGCAGCTGAAGAAGCGCTTCCCGGTGCGCATCCTGCGCGCCGACCTGCGCACCGAGCTGCCGGCGCCGCCCGAGCTCTAGGGCCGGGACGCCGCGCCAACAGGGAACCGACCGACGTGACGGAGTCCCGCGAGAAGCGCCTGCTCCTGGCGCTGGTGGACGTCTCGCTCGCCGACTGCGACCACCTCGACCGCGTCGCCGGTGGCCGCTGCGAGGTGGCGCTGGTGGTCGTCCCGGATGCCGGCGCCCCGGTCGCCCGCTGGGCCGAGGTCGGCGGCTATCCCTGCACCACCGACCTGCGCCGCCTGAGCGCCGTGGTGGCCGACGCCGTGGCGGTGGGGGGAGCTTCGGCGCGGCGCGAGGACGCCCTGGCGATCGCCTCCCTCACCGGGGCGCGCGCCGCCGTGCTGCCTCCCGCCCACGGCGCCCACGCCGCGGCCGACGCCGCCCCGCCGACCGGCGCCGCCGCCCGGCGCCTCGACGCGGCCTTCGACGAGCTCTTCGGAGCCGCCGGCGACGATCGCCCATGAGCCCCGCCCCGCCCGGGCGTCGCGCGCCCATCCGCCGGCTCGACGAACCCACCGCCGCGCAGATCCGCGCCGGCGAGGTGATCGAGCGCCCGGTATCGGCCCTCAAGGAGCTCATCGAGAACGCACTCGACGCCGGCGCCCGGCGCGTCGACATCAGCGTGCGCCGCGGCCTCGAGCACGACCTCGAGGTGGCCGACGACGGCACGGGCATCCCGCGCGCCGAGGTGCTGCTGGCCCTCGAGCCGCACGCCACCAGCAAGCTCGCCGAGATCGACGACCTGCAGCGCTTGGCCACCCTCGGCTTCCGTGGCGAGGCGCTGCCGGCCATCGCCCGCGCCGCGCGCCTGACGCTGGCGACCCGCGCCGCCGAGGAGGACGAGGGCTCGACGGTGACCGTCGAGGGCGGCGAGGTGGGGGAGCTGCGGCCCGCCGGCCGGCCACCGGGCACCACCGTCACGGTGCGCGACCTCTTCTTCAACGTGCCCGCGCGGCGCAAGTTCCTGCGCTCCACGGCCGGCGACCTGCGCGCCGCGGCCCGGCTGGTCTCGGCGTACGCCATCGCCTTCCCCGAGGTGGCCTTCCGCTTCACGGTCGACGGCCGCGAGCGCTTCGCCGCCGCCCCCGCCCGCACCCTCGCCGAGCGCGTGGCCGCCGTCTTCGGCCAGCGTTTCCTCGACCAGTGTCTGCCGGCCGAGGAGGAGCGGCCCGGCGTGCGGGTCACCGCGCTGCTCGGCGTCCCGGAGCTGGCGCGCGTCACGCGCGAGGCGCAGATCTTCCTGGTCAACCGCCGCTGGGTGCAGAGCCCGCTGTTGTCGCAGGCCGTACGCCACGCCTACGGCAACCTGATCCCGCCGGGACGCCATCCGGCCTGCATCGTGGATCTGCGCATCGACCCGGCCGTCATCGACGTCAACGTGCACCCCACCAAGCGCGAGGTGCGTTTCGCCAGCGAGGACGGGCTGTTCGGTTTCGTCTCCCAGGCCGCCGCCCGGCCGCTCGCCCGGCTGACGCCGCGCTACGACGCCGGCGCCGCGCCCCGGGCCGGCGAGCACCCCTCGCTGGTCGATCTGGTGCGCGATGCAGAGCGGCAGATGCCGCTCTGGGGAGCGCGGGGACCGGCCGCGGAGGCCACGGCGGACCGGTCCGCCGGGCCGGGCGCCCCGTCGCCGGGCGCCGGTTTCTTCCCGCGCGCCGCCGCCGGGGTCGGCCCCGCCGAGGTCCGCGAGCCCCTCGGCGCGGGGGAGCGGCCGCGCTTCGCCAACCTCTGGCAGCTGCACGACACCTACGTCCTCGCCCCGGTGAGCGGCGGCCTGGTGATCGTCGACCAGCACGCCGCCCACGAGCGCATCCTCTACGAGGAGGCGCTCGAGCGCATGCGCGGCCAGGCCGCCACCGCGCAGCAGATCCTCTTCTCCCAGATCATCGACCTGACGCGCGCCGAGTTCGAGCTGGTGGTGGACGTGCTCGAGCCGCTGTCGCGCCTGGGCTTCGACCTGGCGCCCATCAGCCCGCCGTCGGTGCTGCTGCGCGGCGTGCCGGCCGGCCTCTCCGGGCGCGACCCGGTGCAGCTCCTGCGCGACCTGCTCGACGGTATCGGCGAGGAGAGCGGCCGCCAGCTGCCCGACGACGAGCTCACCGACCGCCTCGCCAAATCGTACGCGTGCCACGCCGCCGTGCGCGCCGGCCAGCCCCTGAGCCTCGAGGAGATGAACCATCTCGTCGACCGGCTCTTCGCCACGTCGCTGCCCCACGGCGACCCGCACGGCCGGCCGAGCTTCGTGCGCGTCGATCTGCGCGAGCTGCACGCGCGCTTCGGACGCAGCACGCCGACGGACTGAGCCGCGTGGACGCCCTGGCGCTCGTCGGGCCCACGGGCACCGGCAAGACCGCCGTCGCGCTCGAGCTGGCGGCGCGCCTCGGGGCCGAGATCGTCTGCGGCGACTCGCGCCAGATCTTCCGCGGCCTCGACGTCGCCACCGGCAAGCCCAGCGCGGCCGAGCGCGACCGCTGTCCGCACCACCTCTTCGACTGGTTGGAAGTCACCGAGGCGCCGAGCGCGGGGCTCTACGCGCGGGCGGCCGCCCCGGCGCTGCGCGGCATCGTGCAGCGGGGCCGCGTGCCGCTGGTGGTGGGGGGCTCCGGGCTCTATCTGCGGGCCCTGGTCCGCGGGCTGGCGCCCGTCCCCGAGATCGCGCCCGAGGTGCGCGCCGCGGTGCGCCGCGAGCTGGAGGAGCGCGGGCCGGAGATCCTGCACGCCGCGCTGGCGGAGCTCGACCCGGAGCTGGCCGACCGCCTGGCGCCGCGCGACCGCCAGCGCGTCGCGCGCGGCCTCGAGGTGGCGCGCGCCACCGGCCGGCCGCTCTCCGCCTGGCTGCGCGACGAGCGCGCCGCGCGCCCCCCGGACTGCGGCGTGGAGGGCTGGCGGTTCGTCGGCCTCACCGATGACCGCCGGCGGCTCTACGAGCGGCTCGACCGCCGCGCCGAGCGGTTCTTCGAGCAGGGGCTCCTGGGCGAGGTCCACGCCTTCCTCGACGCCGGCGTGCCGCCGGACGCCCCCGGCCTGCGCAGCCTCGGCTACGCCCAGGCCGTCGCCCACGTGCTCCGCCGGCTGCCGTATGCCGAGGCCGTCGAGCGCACCCAGCGGGAGACGCGCCGCTACGCCAAGCGCCAGTGGACGTGGTGGCGGCAGGAGGGACCGCGCGTCGGGCTCGCCTGGGTCGACGCCCTCGATCGCGAATCGCCCGGCGCACTGGCGCGGAGCGTCGAGGAGCTCTGGCGGTCGCGGGCCGCCACGCCGGCGCCGGGGACGGGTCCCGGGGGAGCGCAGGGGAGCCCGCCGTAGGCGGGGCGGGGCGCGCCTTGACAGGAGCGCCCGCCCCGCCTACCGTGGGCCCACACGCAAAAGGGCGAGCGGGCATAACTCAGCGGTAGAGTGTCAGCTTCCCAAGCTGAAGGTCGCGGGTTCAAATCCCGTTGCCCGCTCCACCCATTTCGCTACGCGCCGCAGACTCCGGGATCCCATGCCGCTGCCTCTGGTCGCCATCGTCGGCCGCCCCAACGTGGGCAAGTCCTCCCTGTTCAACCGCGTCCTCGGCGAGCGGCTGGCGGTGGTGGACGACCGCCCCGGGGTGACCCGCGACCGCCACGTGGCGGTGGCCGAATGGTCGGGGCGCGACTTCTTCATCGTGGACACCGGCGGCTTCCTGCCCGCCGCCCGCGAGGGCCTCGACGCGGCGGTGCGCCGCCAGGCCGAGCTGGCCATCGAGCAGGCGGCCGTCGTGCTCATGATGGTGGACGCGTCCACCGGCCCCACCGATCTCGACGAGCACCTGGCGCGCCTCATCCGCCGCCGCGAAAAGGCGGCGCTCCTGGTCGTCAACAAGATGGACCGCCCCGGCCACGGCGACCCGCGCGCCGCCGAGTTCCACCAGCTCGGCCTGGGTGAGCCGTACTCCATCTCCGCCGCCCAGGGCTACGGCGTGGGCGACCTGCTCGACCGGCTGCTGGCGCTGCTGCCCGCCGACCCTGGCGCGAACGAGCCGCCGGGACTGCGCGTCGCCATCGTCGGCCGGCCCAACGTCGGCAAATCCTCGCTGGTCAACTCCCTGCTCGGCGAGGAGCGCATGGTGGTGCACTCCGAGCCGGGGACCACCGTGGACAGCGTGGACTCGCGCTTCCGCCGCGACGGCGAGGACTTCGTGCTCGTGGACACGGCCGGCTTGCGCCACCAGGCGCGCTTCGCCGACGACGCCGAGTTCTTCGCCACCCTGCGCTCGGCCCGCGCCATCGAGCGCGCCGAGGTGGTCACCGTCGTGGTCGAGGCCCCGGTGGGACTGCAGCGCCAGGATCTGCGGGTCATCGAGTCGGTGGTCGAAGCCGGCCGCCCGACGCTCATCGCCTACAACAAGTGGGACCTGATCGAGAGCAAGGAAGAGCGCTGGCTGGAGCTGGAGCGCCACTGCCGCGAGTTCCACCCGTGGCTGGCGCATCTGCCGGCGCTGCCGGTCTCGGCCCAGACGCGCTCCAACTTACGCCGCCTGCCGGGCGAGTGGCGGCAGCTGGGCGCGGAGGCGCGCCGCAGCATCCCGACCTCCGAGCTGAACCGCTGGCTTGCAGAGGTGCAGGCCGAGCGCCAGGCGCCCTCGACGCGGCTCGGCCGAGCGGCGCGCATCTACTACGCCACGCAGACCGGGACGCGGCCGCCGCGCTTCACCATCTTCGCTTCGCAGCCCGAGGCCATCCACGCCACCTACCAGCGCTTCCTGCTCAAGCGGCTGCGCGAGCGCTTCGGCTTCACCGGCACGCCGGTCAAGCTCGACGTGAAGAAGAGCAAGTGAGCGCCGCGCCCGCCGCCCTGCTGGTCCTCGCGCCGGCCTACCTGCTGGGCGCGCTGCCGTGGGGCCTGTGGGTCGGCTACGCGCGCGGCCTCGACGTGCGGCGGCACGGCAGCGGGAACCTCGGGGCCACCAACGTCTACCGCACCCTGGGCCCGCGCTACGGACTCCTGGTGCTGGCGCTCGACGCCGCCAAGGGGGCACTGGCCGTCGCCTGGCCGCACCTGGGCCCGTGGGGCGCGGCGTTCCCCGGCGGCGCCGAGTGGGCCGCGCTGGCGGCCGGGCTGGCGGCCATCGCCGGCCACGTGCTCACGGTCTTCGCGGGGTTCCGCGGCGGGCGGGGCGTGGCCACCACCGTGGGGGTGTTCCTGGCCCTGGCGCCGGCGGCGATGGGCCTCGGCCTCGCCGCTTTCCTGGTCGCTTTCGCCCTGACGCGCCGCGTCTCGGTCGGCTCGCTGGCGCTGGCGCTGGTCTACCCTCTCGGCATCGCCGGGACGGTGCACGGGCCCGGCCGTGGCAAGCTTCTGGCCGCCGGGCTGCTCGTGTCTGCGCTCATCGTCTACCGCCACGTGCCCAACATCCGGCGGCTGATCCGCGGCGAGGAGCCTCGCATCGCCCTGCGCGGCGGGGCGGGAGGCCCGTCCCGACGCGGGGAGGACCGGCCATGAGCGAGACGCGGGTCGCCGTTCTGGGCGCGGGCTCCTGGGGAACGGCCCTGGGCGCGCTGCTCGTCAAGGGCGGCGCCGACACGGTCCTGTGGACCGTGGAGGCCGAGGTCGCCGAGCGCATCACGAAGGCCCACGAGAACCCGAAGTACCTCCCGGGGATCCCGCTCCCCGCGCCGCTGCGCGCCACCTCCGACGCCCGCCAGGCGCTGGCCGGCGCCGGGGCCGTCGTGTGGGCCATCCCGCTGCGCTACCTGCGCGAGGTGGCCGAGCGCGTCGCCGCCGAGGTGCCGCCCGCCGCGGCCTGCGTCTCGGTGGCCAAGGGGCTGGAGCCGGGCACCCGCCTGCGCCCCACGCAGATCCTCGCGGAAACCGTCCCCGGCCGGCCGGTGGCCGCGCTGCTCGGCCCCAGCCTCGCCGAGGAGGTGGCGCGCGGCGTGCCTACCAGCGTGGCCGCCTGCGCCGCCGATCTCGAGGTGGCGCGGCGCGTGCAGAGGCTTTTCCACGCCGACAGCGTGCGCGTCTACACCAACGACGACCCGGTGGGCGCCGAGTACGCCGCCGCCCTCAAGAACGTCATGGCGGTGGCGGCGGGGCTCTCCGACGGGCTCGGCTTCGGGGACAACACCAAAGGGGCGCTGGTGACCCGCGGCCTGGCCGAGATGAGCCGCCTCGGCATCGCCCTGGGCGGTCGCCGCGAGACCTTCTTTGGATTGACAGGCGTGGGCGACCTGGTTACCACTTCTTTCAGCCGCAAGAGCCGCAACCGCCACGTCGGCGAGCAGGTGGGGCGCGGACGGGCGCTGGACGCAGTGCTCGGCGAGATGACGCAGGTCGCCGAGGGGGTCCCCGCCTCGCGGGTGGCGCTCGAGTTGGCGCGCGAGCGCGACGTCGAGGTGCCGATCATCGAGCAGGTGGTTGCCGTGCTTTTCGAGGGCAAGTCTCCGCGGGCGGCGCTGATGGATCTGCTGGCGCGCGACCCGCGCAGGGAGTGAGCGCAGCCGGCGCGCGCCGGCCCCGCCCGGGGGTGACCGCGTGAAAGCCAAGCCGACCAAGTCCGCCGCCAAGCCGAAGCTGTACCACTCCATCGGCGAGGTCAGCGCGGCGCTCGACGTGAAGGCCCACGTGGTCCGCTACTGGGAGACGCAGTTCGCCATGCTGCGCCCCAAGAAGAACCGCGCCGGCAACCGCATGTACCGCCCCGAGGACATCGAGCTGCTCAAGCGGATCAAGGAGCTGCTCTACACGCGGCGCTTCACCATCGAGGGGGCGCGCCAGCGCCTGACCGAGGACAAGAAGGCGGGTGCCGCGGGAGGTAAGCGGGTGGCGGTGGCCGCCGGCGCCGGCCCGGCGGGCGCCGCTCCCGGCGAAACCAAGTCGTCCGTGGAGGCCAAGGCGCCGCCGGCCGCCCCGGCCGACGGCGAGGCCGAGGCCCTGCGCTCGGCGCTGGCCGCGGCGGCGGCGCGCGAGAGCGCCCGCGCCGCGGTAGTGGCCGAGGTGCGCGATGCGCTGAAGGATCTGGCCCGCCAGCTGCGGGAGCGGGCCGACGCGGCGTCCCGGCCCGCGGAGACCTCGGTCTTCTGAGCCCATCATGGGGGGCTTGATGGAATACCCCCGACCGCCTAGCATTGCGACGGATCGCACCCCTCCTTTTGGCAGCCCACGTCGGGGCGTAGCGCAGCCTGGTAGCGCACTTGCATGGGGGGCAAGTGGTCGCTGGTTCGAATCCAGTCGCCCCGACCATCCTTACCGCACCGCCCCGGAGGCGACGCCCCGGGGCGGTCGCGTGACCGGGTCATGAGAGCATCGGCACAGCCCCTCATCCGCGACCTCTCGCAAGCCCTCGCCGGCATCGCCTACCGCGGCGGCGCGGCCCTGGCCTGCGGCCTGCCCGAGCCCGTCGCCCGCGGCACCGGGCGCCTGCTGGGGCTGCTGTGCTGGGCGGTCCAGCCCGGCCGCCGCTCCACCGTGGCCCGCAATCTGGAGCGCTTCGTTCCGGCGGCGCGCGGCGCCGCCGCCGCCCGGGCCCGTCGCGTCTACGGCAACTTCGGTGCGTCGGTCGCCGATACGCTGCGCCTGGCGCGCCTCGAGCCGGGCGAGCTCGGCCGCCGCGTGCGCTTCGACGGCCTCGAGCCGCTGGAGCGGGCCGCGCGGTGCGGGGGAGCCCTGCTGATCGCCGCGCACGCCGGCAACTGGGAGTGGGCAGGCGCCGCGCTGGCCGCCCGCGGCTGGGGCGTGGCCGCCTTGGCGCGCCCACACGGTGGTGCCGCGCAGCGTTTCTTCGACCGCCTCCGTGCCCGCTTCGGCGTGACGACCCGCGCCGGCCTCGCCGAGCTGACCGCCGGCGCCCCGCCGCTGGTCGCCGTCTTCTGCGACCGCGGCAGCCCGGGCCGCGGGGCCCGCGATCGCCGGCGCGCGGCGCGCGGCGCTCTCGCGCTCGCCGCGCGGCAGGGCTGGAGCGCGTTCCCGGCCGTGGCCCTGCGGGCCGCCTCGGGCTACGTGGTCGCCGTCGGCCCCGAGATCGCCCCCGAGCGGGCCCGGCAGCGGCGCCACGCCGCCGCCGCTCGCGCGATCGAGTTCCTCGATTCGCGCCTGGCGACCCGCCCCGAGGAGTGGTTCGCCTTCGAGCCCCTGGCGCCGGGGGGAGGCCCCCGGTGACCGGCGACCCCGGCGCCCGACCCGGCCGCTTCGCCGTGGTCGTGCCCGCCTACAACGCCGCCCGCCAGCTCGGCGCCGTGCTCGACCGGCTCCTGGAGATCGTGCCGGCCGCCGACGTGCGGGTCGTCGACGACGGCTCGTTCGACGCCACCGCCGACGTGGCCGAGCGCCGCGGCGTGCCCGTGCTGCGCCAGTCGCCCAACCAGGGCAAGGGCGCCGCCCTGCGGCGCGGCTTCACCGCCACGGCCGCCTACGACTGGGTGGCCACGCTCGATGCCGACGGCCAGCACGACCCGCGCGACCTGCCGCGCCTGCTCGCCGCGGCGGCCGGCGGCGACGTCGTGGTCGGCTGCCGCGACCTGGGCGGGCGCATGCCGGCGCATCGCCGCTTGGGCAATCGCCTCTCGTCGTGGGTGATCGGCGCCCTGGCGGGCCAGCCGGTGCCCGACAGCCAGTCGGGGTACCGCGTGCACAGCCGGCGCGCGCTCGACAGCGTGCTGCCCATGATCCACGGCGCCGGGGGCTACGTCTTCGAGACCGAGTTCCTGGTGCGCGCCGCCCGCCAGGGCTACCGGCTCGCCGCCGTCGCCATCCCCACCGTCTACGCCGACGAGCAGAGCCACTTCCGCCCGCTCGAGCAATTGCCGCGCTTCCTGTCGCTATTCGGCCGCCTGTTCTTCGAGGTGGTCACCGGCCGCGCGGCCCGCCGCCCGCCGCCCGCCTAGGAGAGGTTCGATGGTCATCCTGCTCACCAACGACGACGGCATCCGGGCACCGGCCCTGCGCGATCTGCGCGCCGCCCTGGCCGACCTCGGCCGCGTCGTCACCGTGGTCCCAGATCGCGACCAGAGCGCGACCAGCCACAGCCTGACGCTGAACCGGCCGTTCCGCATCGAGCGGCCCGAGCCCGACGTCTACGCGCTCGACGCCACGCCGACCGATTGCGTGGTGGTGGCCATGCACGGCCTCATCGACGAGCGGCCCGGCCTGGTGGTCTCCGGCATCAACCACGGGCCCAACATGGGTGAGGACGTCTTCTACTCGGGCACCGTAGCCGCCGCCATCGAGGGCGCGCTGCAGGGGCTGCCGTCGCTGGCCGTCTCCCTGGTGGCGAGCCGCTCGCGGGAGGTGGACTTCGCCCACCCGGCGCGCTTCACGCGCCGCCTGGTGGAGGCGGTGCTGGCGCGCGGCCTGCCGCCCAAGTCGCTGCTCAACGTCAACCTGCCGGTGGCGGCCGGGGGGCGCTACCGCGGCGTGCGCATCACCAAGCTCGGCAAGCGGGTCTACCGCGACACGCTGATCGAGAAGACCGACCCGCGCGGCCGGCCGTACTACTGGATCGGGGGCGACGAGCCGGTGTGGGAGGAGGAGGAAGACACCGACTTCACGGCGGTCAACCAGGGTTGCGCCTCGGTCACGCCGTTGATGCTCGACCTCACGGACTACCGGGCCATGACCGAGGTCCGGGCCTGGGATCTGGAGCCCTAGCGGCGGCGGGGGAGCAGGGCCGGCGGCCGGACCCGGCCGCTCCGGCCGCGCCCCGCGAGGCGCGGTTGGCAAGTCGGGGCGCGGTTTGCTAGACTGCGCCTCCGGACAATCGAAGAGGCGGCGTCCGCGGGCCAGCGCCCGCGAGCGCCGCGAGTCGGGGCGTAGCGCAGTCCGGTAGCGCACCTGGTTCGGGACCAGGGGGTCGGAGGTTCAAATCCTCTCGCCCCGACCACTCCTTCGCTCTCCCTCCTCTCCATGGCCCTCGCCGCGGCATGACCACCGAATCCCTCTTCGCCATCGTGCACGGCCGCGTCCAGGGCGTCGGCTACCGCTACTTCGTCCTGCGCCAGGCGAGCCAGCGCGGGCTCGCCGGCTACGCTCGTAATTTGGACGATGGCGCCGTCGAGGTGTACGCTGAGGGAGTCCGCGCCCGGCTGGAAGAACTGTGCGCGCAACTGGAGCGCGGCCCGGCCGGCGCGCGGGTGACGCAGGTGGACGCCCGCTACGGTCCGGCCCGCGGCGGGTGCGGCGGCTTCAGCGTCGGGTAGCCGCCCCGCCCACCGCCCCGCCCCGAACCCAGCGAGAGACGATGCTCGAGCTCACCGACACGTTCACCGCCGCCCTCGCGCATGCCGCCGGCGCGGCGCGCCGCAAGGGCGCGCTCCGCGCCGCCGAGCAGGAGGCGCTGGCCGGCCTGCCCGGCTTCGAGAGCGGCCGCTACCTCGCTTTCCTCGAGGAGCTGCGCGGCGCCGGCGTGGACGTGGAACCGGTGGAGGACGCAGAGGAGCTCGCCGCCGCCCCGGGCCCCGCCCTCGAGGCGATGCGCACCGAGGCGGCGCGGGCGCGGGGGCGCACCCACGACCTCGACCTGCTCGACCGCTACCTGGCCGACCTCAAGTTCTACCCGCCGCTGACGCCGGCCGAAGAGCTGGCGGCGGCCCGCGCCGCCCGCGCCGCCGACGCGGCCGGCCGGCGCCGGCTCATCCTCGGCAACCTGCGCCTCGTGGTCTTCATCGCGCGGCGCTACCGCAGCCGCGGGCTGCCCTTCCTCGACCTCATCAGCGAGGGTAATCTCGGGCTCATCACCGCCGCCGACCGCTTCGACCCCGAGCGCGGCTTCCGCTTCTCGACGTACGCCGGCTGGTGGATCCGGCAGGCCATCCTGCGCGGCATCGCCGAGCAGACGACGGCGGTGCGCGTGCCGGTGACCGTGCTGCAGCAGATGCGGCGCTACGTGCTCGAGGAGCGGCGCCTGCGCCACCGCCTGGGGCGCGAGCCGACGAGCTTCGAGATCGGCGGCGCGCTCGGGCTGGCGCCGTTCCAGACCGAGCGCCTGGCCGGGCTGATCCGCAACGTCCGCTCCCTCGACGACCTCGAGATGGGGGACGGGCCCGGCCGGCGGCGGCCCGAGGCGGTGCAAGCGGCGCTGCCGTCCATCGAGGAGATGGTCGAGCGCGAGCTGGACGGCGAGCGCCTGGAGCGCTACCTGCACCGGCTGTCGGCCCGCGAGGAGTTGATCCTGCGCGTGCGTTACGGTTTCCTCGACGGCGTGGCGCACACGCTGCAACAGACGGGGGACCGGCTGGGCATCACCCGCGAGCGCGTGCGCCAGATCGAACAGCGCTCGCTGCTCAAGCTGCGCCAGTGGATGGAGGAGCCGCGCACGGCCGCCGGCGACGCCGGCGAACGGCCGCGCTCGGCGGCGACGGACCAGGCCCGAGCCTGGAGGGAGGACGCATGAGCGCACCGTTGGGGGAGAGACCCGACTGGACCCGCTGGGTGCACGACGTGCCCGACTACCCGCAGCCCGGCGTGCTGTTCCGCGACCTCACGCCTTTGTGGGCGGACGGCGAGGCGTGGAAGCGGGCCGCCGACACGCTCGCGCGGCACGCCGCGCCGGAGGGCGTGCGCCCGCAGTTCGTCCTCGGCGTGGAAGCGCGCGGCTTCCTCGTCGCCCAGGCCCTGGCCGACCGCTGGGGAGCCGGCCTGCTGCTGGCCCGCAAGCCGGGCAAGCTGCCGCGGCGCTCCTACCGCCAGGACTACGAGCTGGAGTACGGCGAGGCCGGCCTCGAGGTGCACGAGGACCCGGTGCCGCCGGGAGCCCCCATCGTCATCGCCGACGACGTGCTGGCCACCGGCGGCACGGCCCGCGCCGCGCTGCGGCTGGCGGAGAACCTGGGCGGCGAGGTGGTGGGTTTCGCGTTCCTCGTGGAGATCGCCAGCCTGGCGGGGCGCCGGATGCTCGAGGACGTCCCCATCGCCAGCCTGATCGTCTACAAGGAGAGCGGCGAGGCCGAGAACCTCGGCTGAGCGACCGTGCGCCCCGGGCAAACGCCGGGACCCGCCGGGGCGGGAATCCGGCGGGTCCCGCGCCCGCGGGGCTCGGGGCCTACGCCGTGCGGCGCAGCTTGGACACCGGCTTGGGGGCGCTCACCGCCAGCTCGTCGGCGGCCGGCCCCACCTTGATCTGCTTGGCCGATCCGCACAACGCGTAGATGCGGATGTTGTTGCCGCCGCGGTCCACGGGGCTGAGCCAGAAGCCCTGCCGGCCGGCGGTGTAGGAGAGCGTGTAGCCGAGCAGCAGTTCGCCGTCCTTGAAGAGGATCGCCACGCGCTTGCCCTGAGTGAGGCCGGGGTCGATGGGACCGAATTGCCGCGCCTTCTCGTGCGACGGGTTGCCGACCAGGTCCTTGACGAAGAAGACCGCCTTGAGATCGGTCATCTTCACCGGGACCGTGTTGGCGCCGCCGCGCACCTGGATGTGGAACAGGGCGTGATCGGGGTAGAAGTCGGACGTGCTGCCCTTGACGACCGACCCGTTCAGGTAACGGGCCACCACGAGGTTCGACTGCGACATGCGACTCTCCTTGCCGCACTGCGGCTGCCGCGACGCGGGCGGGGACGGGTCGTACCGCCGTCCTCCCCGGCCGGCCTGGAGGCGGCTTCCCGCCGGGCTGGGACGCCTCCCCAATAGGGGATCGGCCGGTCGCCGCCGGGTCTTCACCCGTATCTCCGCCCGGGCGCAACCGGGGCCGTCCCGCGGCCCCAAAGCCAAGAGCCCCGGGGCCTTGCGGCTCCGGGGCTCGGATGCGCCTCGGCCGGGGGCTAGAAGAGGATCCCGAAAGTGACCGGGACGGCCTGGATGTCGCTGCTCCCCAGCGCGGGGCCGAGCCCGTCGTCGCCGACGAAGACGTCCTCGTAGCGCGCCTCGGCGAAGAAGTTGAGGCCCAGGAGCTTCACCTTCACGCCGACGCCGAACTCGAGGCCGAAGAAGCTGTCGTCGCTCTTCTGCGTCTCGCCGCCGACCTCGACCTCGGTGTCCGTCCAGTAGACGCCGCCGGTGCCCACCAGGTAGGGCTGCACCGGCCCGAGCTGCAGGATGTTCAGGGTCAGCCCGCCGGCCAGCGAGGTCACCTTGCAGGAGCCGCCGGTGACCGCGCCCGATTCCGTCGCGCCGAAGTCCTCGTAGGAAGCGACCCCGCGCAACCCGAACGGAAAGCCGATCACCGTGAAATCGCCCATGGCGCGCAGATGGAAGCCGGTGTCGAAGGCGTCCCCGAAGTCGCCGGTCGGCGGGCTGGGACCGCCCCCCGCGCCGATGTCCACCGGGCCGAGGGCCCACGCCGCCGTCGCGCCCGCGAATCCCGCCGCCAGCACCGCGATGCCCAGGATCGTCCGCTTCATGTCGTGGATCCCTCCGAAGGTTCGTGCGCCCGCCCGCCGTCGCCTGCCGCCGGGGGCTGGCCGGACAATGGCGAGGCCCGCTCTCCGAGTAAAGCCAAAAAACGCGGCCCGGGGCCGTTCCAGGCGCCCCGGGCCGAGATCGGCGACTGCCGACGGGACTACTTCAGGAGCTTCTCCATCTCGTCCATGACCTTGTTCATCTCGGCCATCGCCGCCGCGAAGGGCGCCGGGGTGGTCATGTCCACGCCCGCGTCCTTGAGCAGGTCGATGGGGTACTTCGACGAGCCGGAGGAGAGCATGGTCAGGTACGCGTCCCGCTTGGCCGCGCCCTTCTTCGCCTTGGCCTCGGCCAGGATGCCGTTGGCCAGCGACGAGGAGGCGACCAGGCTGGTGGCGTACTGGTAGACGTAGAAGTTGTAGTAGAAGTGCGGCACCGCCGCCCACTCGATGCCGTAGAGGTCGTCCACTTTGCAGACGCCCTGCGCATCGCCGTAGATCCCGCGCACGATGTCCAGGTAGACCGTCGACAGCTTCTCGCCGGTGAGCGGTTCGCCCTTCTCGAGCAGCTCGTGCATCTTGAGCTCGAACTCGGCGAACATGGTCTGGCGGAAGAGGGTGGTGCGCAGGGTCTCGAGCCGGCTGCCCAGCAGGAACAGGCGCGTGTCCTTGTCCTTGGTCTGCTGGAGCATGTGGTCGAGCAGCATCGCCTCGTTGAGCGTCGAGGCGACCTCGGCCACGAAGATCGAGTAGTCGGCGGTCACGTACGGCTGGTGCTCGGCCGAGAGATACGTGTGCAGCGAGTGGCCCGACTCGTGAGCCACGGTCGAGACCTCGTCGTAGAGGCCGGTGAAGTTCTGCAGCTGGTAGGGGTGCACGCCGTAGACCCCGGTGCTGTAAGCGCCGGAGCGTTTCCCGGTGGACGGGAACCAGTCCACCCAGCGGTCGTCGAAGCCCTTCTGCAGCGTCGCCACGTAGGCCGGCCCGAGCGGGGCGCAGCCCTTGACCACCATCTCCTGCGCCTGCTCCGGCGTGTACTTGAGGTCCACGCTCTTGACCAGCGGCGCGTAGAGGTCCTCGTAGCGCAGCTCGTCGAGGCCCATCATCTTCTGGCGCAGCTTCAGGTAGCGGTGCAGGGTCGGCAGGTTGGCGTGCACGTCGGAGATGAGCTGCGTGTAGACCTGCGTCGGCACGTTGTTGGCGAACAGCGACGCCTGCAGGCAGCTGTCGAACTTGCGCACTTCCTTGTTGAAGACGTGGGTCTTGACGCCGGCGTTGAGCATGGCGCCGTAGGTGCCCATGAAGCCCTTGTAGAGGTCGAAGTAGGCCTTGAAGACCGTCATGCGGTCGTCGCGGCCGGGTAGCTGGCGGTACTTCGAGTAGGCGGCGGCGTCGAGGCGCACGGCCTCGCCGGTGGAGAGCTTGACGGTGGGGAAGGGCAGCTCGGCGTTGCTGAAGACACCGCGGATCGAGCCGCCGGCGTCCATCAGGTCGCCGGCCTGCGCCGCCACCTTCTCCTCGGGAGCGCTCAGCGTGTGCGGCGCGTAGCGCAGGATCTCGTCGAGGAACATCCGGTAGGGCTTGAGGCGCGGCTCGGCGGCCACGAAGCCGTTCACCTGGTCGGCGCCGAGGGCGAGGATCTCGGGCCGCATGTAGGAGACGGCGGCGCCGTAGTCCACGAACAGCTGCCCGGCGACCTCGTTCAGCTCGACGTGCTTCTGGTCGCGAACGTCCTGGTCGCTGACCATGCTGGCGTAGACGCCGAGGCGCTGCAGGCCCTGCTCCACGTCCATGCGGGTGGAGAGCGCCGTGAAGAGCACGTCGGCCGACTCGCCGAGTTTGCCCTGGAACTTGGCCAGCCCGGGGATGCGCCCCTTGAGCTCCTGGCGGGCCTGCTGCCAGGCGTCCTCCGAGGGATACAGATCGGCGACGTTCCACTTGTACTTCTCGGCGATGGTGGCGCGCTCTTCGGCCAGGGCCGGGGCGGCCGCCAGGCTCGCCGCGACGAGCAGCAGGGCGAGATACCGCACAGCTTTCATGGGGACCTTCTCCTGTGGTTGGGCGGGGGCGCGCAGGGCCCGACGCCGCGAAAGTGAGGGATCGGGGGAATCCGATCGGTGCGCATTCTAGCACCGCAGGCCCTGGCGCCGGCGAGTCGGGGAAAAACACTTGCAAAATCGGGCTCCCGGCGGCGGCGACGCCAGGCCCGGGGCGCTCGCCGGCAGCGCGGCGCGTAGGACCTGCGTCATACTTCCGGCCCGCTGAGGGGCAGCGGGGCATGGCGAAGCGCCGGGCCCCCTCGGGAACCCGGCGCCTCTGGGCTGCGCTCGCGGGCCGATGCGTCCGCGGACGGCGACGCTAGCGGTACGCGCCCTTCACCGCGCCGAGCGTGGTCGGCACCGTCGGCACCGGGCCTTCGTGCGCCGTGATCGAGAAATCGTCGATGGCCAGCCCGTCGTCGGAGTTCGCCACGTCGAAGTCCGACCAGCGGATCCAGATGACCGCGGTGGGGGCCATGAGGATCCCGGAGACGCTCCCCGAGACGACCGCGCGGTTGGCGGCGGCGTTGCCGTCGAGCGCGCCCACGACTCCGGAGGTGATCGGCGACAGGAAGTCCAGCGCGGTCACGGCCGTCCAGGCGCCAGTCGTGAGGTCGGTGGCGTTCAGGCTGTACTCGAAGAAGATGCGATCGGGCTGGATGCGGGGCGTGGCCCCGAGGCGCCACTGCTCGCCGGTGAAGGTGATGTCGAGCATGGCGATGACGCCCCCGGTGTCGTTGCGGACGGCCGCGCCGATGTAGGGGATCAGGTTGCTGCTCCGCAGGCCGCCGAACGCGCGCTCGCCGCTGCCGGTGGCGCCGAAGCTGTAGGTATCGCCGGTCGTGAGCGACCCGGTCCCGGCCCGGTAGAACAGGTCCGCGTTCGCGCCGGTCTCGGCGAAGGCCCAACCGGTCGGAAGCGTGGAGCTCGTGCCCGAGCTGGCGAGCGTGTTGAAGTCCTCCGTCACCGGTACGCCGAAGCTGGGGATGCCGATCTGGGCACTGGCCGGCGAGACCAGGCCGGAGAGCATCGCGGCGGCCCCGAGGATCGAGATGACGAAGAAAGCCGGAGTAGCAGTTGCGCGCATGGTGTCCTCCGCGGACAGGGGGGAAGGGCATCTGGGGATGTCCAGAGGCTCTTCGAATGTAGGCCTCCCGCCCGCGCGACACAAGCGATAAGCTGCCCCAAGCGCACCGCGTCCGGGGTTCAGTCCTACGCAACGGCGCACGAGCCCGCAGCGAAGGGGCCCCGGCGTATGCCGGGGCCCCGGGGCGACAACCTGCGTTGCGCGGCTCCCCGCTACGGCTGGTCGACCCGCACCAGCCGCTGCGTCAGCACCTGGCCCAGCGCCTCCAGACGCACGAAGTACAGCCCCGCGCGCACACCGCGCCCGCCCGCGTCGCGCCCGTCCCACGACGCCGCCCACTCGCCCGCCGGCCGCGCCTCGTCCACCAGCATGCGCACCCGGCGGCCTTGCGCGTCGAACACCTCGAGCTTCACCCGCCCGTCCCGCGGCAGCGCGTAGCCGACTGTCGCCGGGCCCCGCGCCGGGTTCGGCGTCACCCGCGACAGCGCCAGCGCCGCCGGCAGCCCGCGCCCCGGCGCGTCCACCGTCCCCGCCGGGATCACCGTCGCGTACGCACTCGCGTTGCCGTGCGCGTCGTAGGCGCAGAGCTTGAAGATGCCCGGGTCGAGATGGGTGTCGTGGTAGCTCGTCTCCGTGCCCTCGTAGACCTGGTTCCCCGGCGACGGCGTGAACCCTGGCGTATCCCCGCGGTAGAGCCGGTAGCCCGCCAGGTCGCCCTCACCGTTGGCGCCCCAGTTGAGGAAGGAGCCCGTGCCCGTCACCCACGTGCCGTTGAACGGCGCCGGCGCCGCGGGCGCGAGGTTGTCCACCGAGTGACCGCCGACCGCCATGGACAGCCACGACAACCCCGCGTCGGTCTGGCTGCTCACCGCGACGTAGGTGAGCGGATTGGCCGCTGCCGTCGAATCAGCCGGCGTCGGCACCACGAAGCTGTAGCCCGGCAGGCCCACGGCCGGCACCTCACCGACCGGCTCCCAGTAGTGGATCGTCCCGTTGACCTGCGTGGTGTGCAGCGTCCGCCGCGGCTCGGCGGCGGGGGAGGAGAGAGCGCTCGCTGCGGCCGCTTCCAGGACCGCCGTCCCGCCCGCCAGCATCGCCTGCGCTGCCGCCGCCGGCACCTCGCGCCAGACGCGGTAGCTGGTGACCTCGCCGGCCGGCGGCATGTCCAGGTAGCTGGCGGTCCAGCTCACGCGCACCTGCCCGCCCTGGTCGTTGAGCACGTCCTTCGCGCTGATGACGTCAGGGTCCGGGCTGCCCAGACGCCCGTAGCGCGCCAACCGCTGCGCGTAGACTCGGGAGCCGGCGCCGCCGCGATTGTCGGTCCAGAAGAAGATCGCTCCCCCGGCGCCGTCGGTCACGCAGGAGATGCCGATCTTGTCGCTGAAGGCATCACTGACATCGCCGGGATAGTCCTGCCAACCGGGGGTGACGCCCCCGTCGAGAGCGATGGCCCCCGCATGGACGAAACCCCAGGTCCCGTCGGTGATGGAGGCGCCACAGACCAGACCCCCCATGCCGTCGGGCACGGCGCTCGCATGGGTGTAAGGGATCGGCGACGGATCGATGGGTACCGCCGGCTGCGCCCACTCGATCGCGGCGTTCTCCGTCAGCCGGGCGACGGCCACGAAGTACGCTGTCTGGATGACCGTGAGGCTGCACTTATAGACGAGATAGGCTCCACCCTGGCCGTCCGAGAGCAGCTGCAGCGGACTCTGGTTCACCATGTAGTTCTCGTTGGTCAGGCAGATGCCCGCCCCGTAGACCACGGTCCCGTTGCCCGAGTACCGGACGACGCAGGTCCTGGCGGTCGCGTTGTCCTCCCAGGCCGCGAAGACCCCGCCTTCGGCGTCCTCGACGATCCTGGGGACGTACTGGTTCCCCGCCGCGTGGCTGAAGAACGCGGACCACTGCACCGCCCCGGCCGCGGTAATCCGCCCCCCCGCGATGTCGAACGAGCCGTCGGCCGCATCCTCCAACGCGACGAAGACGCCGCCGCTCTTCGCCGGCGCGAGCACCAGGTTGCCCTGGACGGCGGTGGAGGAGCCGTGCAGGTTGAGGCCGTTCGCCGGCCAACCGCTGACCACGGAGCCGGAGCCGTGGACGTGGGTCAGATAGGCGTCGTAGTCGGTGCCGGTGATCACCGCGTGCCAGCCGGCGTAGAGGCTCTGGTCGGGGGCGACCCCGATCGAGGTGAGGATGTCGTCCTTGCTGGCCACCCCACCGATCCGGTTGCCGTTGGCGCTCCAGCCCGCGACGGGCGAGCCCGCTGCGTTCACCCGCAGGGCGTAGATGTCACTCGTGCCCGAGCGGTAGTCCTGCCAGACCACGTAGAAGCCACCCGCACCGTCGGCAACGACCTTGGGGCTGCTCTGATTCCCGGAATTCGTGCAGATCGGCTTCCCCGAGGTCCACGCGGGATCCATGGTGCCGTTCTGTAGCACGTGGTGCGCACGCAGGTTGATCCCCTCGACAGCGACGTTGATCAAGTCCTCGTAGACCACGAAGGCCCCGCCGTTGCCGTCCTCGGCCGCGGCCGGGTTCTGCGCCACGCCCGGCGTCGGAATCTGGAGATTCAGCGTGCTCTGGTAGGGCCACGCGGCGAGCGCCGGGGCGGCCAGGGAGAGGATGACGAGGACCGAGAGGGCGGAGAAAAGCACAACTCGACGCAACTGCATGGCGGCCTCCTGCGAGCGCGCTCTGTCGTCTGTCAATCGGATATTCGACGGCGCAGGGGCGCCTGGCTTCGACTAGCTGGCTTGATCCTCTGCGCCGCGGGGGAGGGGTCGCGCGGACCGCTCCCTTGACCGTGTATCAGCCTACACCCGGCGACTGCGCGGCCCAAGCGAGTTCCCTCGGCCGGACGGACCTTCCGGTTTGGTCACGCGCGACACGTCGTGTCGGTCACGCTGTCGGGTGGCGCCGCGACCGCGCGGCCTCGGTCTCGAGCGGCTGCCGATCTGGGGGCTGCTCCGAGCCGACGGCGGGATGGAGCCCGTCGGCCGCGCCCGTGCACCCATCCGGTTCCCGAGCCCGAACGCCAGCGAGGAAACGGCGCGATTCGCCTTGCCGGCCGGCGCGGGCGACCCTCAGTATCCCCGGTTCTGCTCTTCGCAGAGTCCCAGGCCGCACGATCGAGATCTCCCATGTCGGGAGCCCGCCCGCGGGCTCCCGGAGTAGGGTAGTGCGCATGAAGACCGCTATCGCCGCGGCCGTTTGCCTGTCCCTTTCCCTGGCCTCGCCCGCCCGCGGGCTGGCCACCCCGGTGGTCATCGACTTCGACACCGACCCCTTCGCTAGCGCCGTCGCCAGCGGGACCGCCGTCACCACCCTCTACTCGTCCCTCGGCGTGACTTTCACCCACGTGGGCCCCGGCGACTGCGGCGGGGGATCGGAGGTCTTCGCCAGCAGCAACTGCCTCAACAGCGGGCCGATCTCGGCGCCCAACGTGGTGACCGTCTGTCCGCGCGCGACCTGCTCGGCCATCAGCTCGAACCACCAGGGCTTCGGCCGCGCGAACCTCGCCCAGGCGGCGGACGAGGTGTGCATCGACCTGCTGCCCACGAACGACATCCAGACCATCCGGGTCAACACCTACCGGGCGGATGGGAGCCCCCTGGGGGTGGCCTTCGTGGGGGGAGGCGGCATCCACACCCAGTGCATGGAGGGCTTCGGCATCGGCATCCGTGCGATCGAGTTCTCGGGGGACGGGGAGTCCTTCGCCTGGTTCGACAACCTCAAGATCACCTTCTCGCCGGTGCCCACGCTGCCGCTGACCTTCGGGCGACTGAAGGCTTTCTACCGGTAGCCGCCGCCCGCCCCCAACGGCCCCCATGCGACCCCGGCACGACCGGGGCGGGAAACAGGGCCGACGCTGTGGCGCGCCGCCCGCTCAGGGAACCTGGCGCAGGGCCGCCAAGGCCCGCGCCGCCGCGGCCCTCTCGAACTCGGCGAGTCGCTCGGGCGTCGGACGCCCCGCGAGCAGCTGCGCCGCTTCGGCGAGCGTGGACTGCTCGACCTTCCGGTTGGCCGGCAGCCAGCCGGTCCCGTCGCGGTTGTCGAGCCGGCGCAGGTCGAGGTACTCGTGGCGGTCGGCGCCCTTCAGCGGGCGGAGCTGCTCCTGCAGCCGTCGCGCTTCCGCGTAGATCGGCGCGGCGGCCCCGGCGCTCAGTTCGGCGGGGGTGTCGCCCGCCGCCACCCAGAGCGGCACGGCGATCGAGCAGACCGGCTCGCCGAGGATGATCCAGAGCGTGGCGTAGCGCGGGTCCTCGCCCGGCTTCACGCCGTGGATGACCATGGCGCAGGCGGTCGCGCCGCGGTCGATGGTGCGCTCGGCGTGGATCCACTCCGGGCGATCGCTCGGCAGCTTCTTCCAATCTGCCGGATCGGGATGGCGCAGGAGGGCGTGGCCGAGGTCGCGGGCCGCCGTCTGCAGGACGAAGTCGTGCGTCAGCGTCCCGGCCGGGACGGCGCCGAAGAGCGCGCTCTCACGGTCGAAGCGCAGATAGCCCGCGCCCTCATCGACCGCGCCGCTGCGGGAGAAGTTCGTGTTGAGGAGGCACTTCCCGGGAGACTCGGCGGCCTCGAGCCGCTTGTAGCCCTGATTGTGGGTCTCGAAGATGGCCGCGCCGCCCTGCGCGTCGATCACGCAGAAGTTCGTCTGGCAGCCGAGGCCGCCGCCGAGGTTGGCCCTCAGGTACTCCTCGAAGTCGTCGGCGGTGGCGCAGCGGCGCAGGGCGTCGGCCATGACGTGGCCTTCCAGGTCGGCCGATCCGCCCGCCGCCCCCGGCAGGTTGTAGGCCACGGAGTTGATGATCGCGAAGCCGGCCGCGTTGAGCCCGCCCCAGACGATGCGCCCGCTGGGCTGGCCGGCGTTGACGACCGCCAGGTAGTCGTAGGGCTTCTCCCGGACGAGCACGACCTTGTTGGAGAGCGAGTCGGTGTCCCGGTTCTTCCAGAGGACCGGCCGGCCGTCCGCGGTCGCCCCGCCGGTGATCACCGCCGTGGTGCACTCTTCGCGTTCTCCTGCGAGCGCCAGACCGCTCGTCAGTCCCGCGAGGACCAGGATCAGTAGGCTGCGGCCGATCTGCTTCATGATCGCTCCTCAGGACTCCGACGCGAGGGGGAAGCTGGACTGCTCCACGGAGGGCCGCGCCGGCTCGCCCGGCTTGGCCCGCGGCGCGGCAGCGTCCGCCTTCGCGACCGCCGGCGGCATCGGCGTCGGAGCGGGGGCCGGCTGAGCTGCCCCGGCCGTCGGCGCGGCGGCCCCGTTGGCGACGGGCGGCGCCGCCTCTTCCTCTTCGAGATACGTGTAGCCCGACAGCCCCTCGTCGTAGCGGCGCATCAAGAGCGCCGACTCCTCGAAGGTGAGCAGCCCCCGGCGCAGCGCCTCCTCGTTGGCCTGCCGCATCCGCTGCACGAGCTGGTGCTTCTGGTACTGCACGTAGCCCAGCACCTCGGTCACCGAGTCGCCCTCCACCACGTGGTCGATGCGGTAGCCGTTGGCGTCGAGCGCGATGTGCACGGCGTTGGTGTCGCCGAAGAGGTTGTGCAGGTCGCCGAGGATCTCCTGGTAGGCGCCCACCAGGAAGACCCCGATGTAGTAGGGCCGGCCGTCGAAGGCGTGCAACTCGAGCGAGTGCTTGACGTCGCGCAGATCGATGAACTGGTCCATCTTGCCGTCGGAGTCGCAGGTCAGGTCGGCGATCACCCCGCGGCGCGTGGGCCGCTCCTCCAGCCGATGCAGCGGCAAGGTCGGGAACAGCTGCTTGACGGCCCAGTGGTCGGGGACCGACTGGAAGACGGAGAAATTGCCGTAGTACGTATCGGCGAGACCCTTCTCCAGCCCTTCGAGGTCGTCGGGGACGTAATCGAGCTCGCGGATGATCTTGACGATGGCCTCGCAGCAGCCCCAGAACAGCTGCTCGACGCGGGCCCGGCCGCGCAGGTCGAGCAGGCCGACGTTGAACAGGTTCGCCGCCTCCTCTTTGAGCTGCAAGGCGTCGTGGTAGGCCTCCTGGAAGTTCTTGCGCGAGATCGACCGCCAGGTCTCGACCAGCTGCCGGATGACCGGCGGCTCCTTCTTGTCCACCCGCGGCGCGGCCTGGCCGGCCAGCACCTCGTTGACGTCCAGGATGTTGAAGACCAGCACCGAATGGTGGGCCACGAGCCCGCGGCCCGACTCGGTGATGATGTCGGGGTGCGGCACCCCGGCCGTCTCGCAGGCCTCCTGGATGGCGGCCACGACGTCGTTGGCGTACTCCTGCATGGTGTAGTTGGTGGACGACGGCCAGTTCGTGGACGAGCCGTCGTAGTCCACGCCCAGGCCGCCGCCGGCGTCCAGGAAGCGCAGTCCGGGGCCCGCCTTGGCGAGCTCGACGTAGATGCGGCCGGCCTCCTTCATGGCGTCCTTGACGGCGCGCACCGCGGAGATCTGTGAGCCGATGTGGAAGTGCAGGAGCTCGAGGCAGTCGAGCATCTGCTCGTCGCGCAGCTTGTCGACGAGCTGCACGATCTCGGTGGCGGTCAAG
>Ga0315276_10001023_pt1 | contig 24828 bp, 26 predicted proteins | sample YL17G05_0_MG_FD_204542 | JGI IMG/M metagenome (GOLD analysis project Ga0315276, IMG submission 204542) | Sediment microbial communities from Yellowstone Lake, YNP, Wyoming, USA - YL17G05_0 | ecosystem: Environmental > Aquatic > Freshwater > Lake > Sediment | place: USA: Wyoming | collected... | reverse complement strand
GACATCTCGACGGAATTCACCAACATGATCATCGCGCAGCGCGGCTTCCAGGCGAACGCGCGCGTGATCACGACCGCCGACGAGATGCTGAACGAACTCGTGAACCTGCGCCGCTAGTCCCCGCCGCACCGGTGGCGCCGCTCCCGCAAGGGGGCGGCGCCGCTTTCCGGCAGGAAACGCCGCTTCCCGGGAAGACCCTTCCGCCCGGCCTCGCTCCCCGCTCCCGGCCGCAGCCACTTCTTCCGCCCCGCTGCGACCCACGGCCGTCCGCTACCCGCGTAATCGTATGGTCGCAAGCGAGATAGCCGGGACTTCCCGCTGATCACCGGCTCCGTTCCTTGTTTCCATTCCTGCCGGTCGCGTTGGTACGGCCGTTGCTGAACACCAGCGCGGAGTGCCGGGCTTCCTCCCGGTGTCCCACCACGAGTCAGACCCGGACACGAGGCGCGCCATGAGCGAAGAGCCCAAGAAGGACGCGAAGACGACTGCCGAAGGAGCCGCGAGCGCGGCCCCGGGTGCTGCCGGCGCGAAGGCGCCGGCGAAGGGTGGGGACGCGGTCCAGGAAGCGGAGAAGGCCGCCGGCAAGGACGAGGACAAGCAGGAAGACAAGGACAAGAAGGAGGACAAGGACGAGAAGCAGCACAAGGACGGGAAGAAGGACAAGGAGAAGAAGGGCAAGGACTCTGGAGGGGAGAAAGCTCCCGCCCAGCCGTTCAACCTCCCCGAGTCCGCCATCCTGGCGGCCGTGATCGTGGTCTCGCTGACCGCCGGTTCGCTCCTCGGGACCCTGCTCATCGCGCCGCAGGTCATCGCGGCACGGAACGCCCGGCCCGCGGCCCCGGCCGTCGAGGCCGGAGGCGGTGGCCAGGCGCAGGAGGGCCGTGGCAAGGAGGCGGAGGGCAACCGCAAGCGGGGCAAGGTGGAGAAGCCCGCCGTCTATCGCATCGACAACATCGTCGTGAACCCCGCCGGCTCGGCCGGCAGCCGCTTCCTCATGGCCAGCGTGGCCTTCGAGCTGCCCGACGAGAAGGCGGCCACCGAGCTGCGCGAGCAGGAGGTCAAGGTCCGCGACGCGGTGATCAGCACGCTCGAAAGCCAGACGCTGGAGATGCTCTCGGCCCCAGGTGCGCGCGACGGCCTCAAGCAGAGGCTCGCCGCCGCCATCCAGCCGCTCGTGCCCGGCCGTCAGCGGCTGCGCGTCTACCTGCCGCAGTTCGTCATCCAGTAGGGGCCACGATGTCGCAGACGCTCACTCAGAAAGATATCGACCTCCTCCTGAGCGGCACGACGTCCATCAGCACGTCGACGACCGCTGCTCCCATCCCGGCGGCGGAGGTCGTGGCGTACAACTTCGTCAGGCCGCCGCGGGTCAACAAGGACCGCCGCGCCACGCTGGAGTCGATCCATACGCGGTTCGCGATCTCGATGCAGTCGATGCTCACGTCGCGCCTGCGCACGCCCATCGACCTGGTGCTGAGCAGCGTCGAGCAGGCCAACTTCTCGGAGTTCATCCTCTCACTCGCCTCTCCCTGCGCCGCCTACGTGTTCAAGATCGGCGACCGGCTGGGAAGCCATGGGGTCATCGACTTCAGCACGGACGTCGCCTACCAGCTGGTGGAACGGATGTTCGGTGGTCCCGGCGAGCCGTGCGAGATGCGCCGCGGCCTCACCCCGCTCGAGCAGACGGTCGTCCGCGGTATGGCCGACCGCGGGGTCGGCCTGCTGCGGGACGCCTGGCAGGGCCAGCTCGAGATGAACCCCGAGGTGGTCTCGTTCGAGGCCAGCCCGGACATGCTGCAGATCACGAGCCGTGAGGACACCGTGCTGTTGATGACGTTCGAGATGCGCACGGGTGGTTTCAGCGGCTTCATCACCATCTGCCTGCCGATGGGCATCATCGAGCAGTCCTTGCAGAACCGGCAGGCCGCACGGCAACTCCAGGCCCGCAGCGGGGGCGCCGACGTGGGCGGCTCCCGCGCGCTCGTCGAGGCCAGCCTCCGGACCGCCCAGCTCGTGCTGAAGACGCGCCTTCCCCTCTTCCGGCTCAGCGCCCGCGAGGTCAACGACCTCCAGCCCGGACAGGTCATCCACACTGGACTCCTCCTCGACGTTCCCATCGAGATCCTCGTCAACGGCCGGACCAGCTACCTGAGTTCCCTGGGTCAGCAACGCCGGCGAGTCTGTCTGCGAATCACGCAACCGGTCACGACCTCCGCCACGGAGCGGTCGGAGCGCGACCGGCAGGGGAGAGTGCTATGAACCCAGTCGAATCCCAGATGGTCCCGGAGCCGTCTCCGCAGGACTTGGCCGTGGTCGGCCGTGCCGAGAGCTCGACGACGCTCGACGCGCTGCTCGACGTCTCGATGCCCATCGTGATCGAGATCGGGCGCGCCCAGATGACGGTCCAGGAAGTCCTGCAGCTCGGCGCCGGTTCGGTCATCCAGCTCGACCGCATCGTGGGCGAGCCCGTGGACATCTACGTGAGCGACCGGCGCCTGGCGCAAGGCGAGGTCGTGGTCGTGGGCGAGTACTTCGGCGTGCGCATCACCCGCGTGCTCGCGAACCAGGGCGTCGAGAGCGCCGCGTGATCACCCCCGGCCTCTTCGGGGTGCTCGGTGCCTTGGCCGCCACGATCGGGGTGCTCGCGCTCGCGCTGCGGCTGGTCCAGCGCATGCAGGGCGGTGTCTCCCAGGCCAGCCGCGGCGTCACCCTGCGCGTCCTGCAGCGCGTCCCCCTCGGGCCCCGGCAGGGGCTCGCGGTCGTGCAGGTCGCCGACCGCGTGCTCGTGGTCTCCCTGGCCGAGGGCGGGACCCGCCTGCTGACCGAGCTCGAAGGGTCCGCGCGCGACCGGCTGCTGGACACGGGGACCGAACGCCTGGCCGCGCCGCTCGCGCGGCCGTGGCGGCTGCCCTTCCTGGGCCGCGTCGCCCTCGTGCTGATGCTGCTCGGCGCCCCGATGGCGGTCCACGCCCAGACCTCCCCGCCCACGACCACGCCGCCTCCGGCGGCCACGGGACCGGCACTGACCGCCCGGCCGGCCGTGAAGCGCGCCGCCGCGCCCGCCGCGATCCCGGCGCCCGCGATGCGCGACCCGGCGTCCAAGGCGCCCGCCGGGCCGTTCGGCGGCCCGGTGCCGCCCCGGGTGGACGTCCGTATCGGAGAGGGACGCGACGCCCTGCAGCTCTCGGGGGCGGTGGGGCTCGTCGTGTTCATCGGCGTGCTCACCTTGCTGCCCGCACTGTTCCTGCTCATGACGAGCTTCACCCGCATCCTCATCGTGCTGCACTTCCTGCGGTCCGCGCTCGGCACCCAGACCGTTCCTCCCAACCAGCTGCTCGTGGCCCTCGCCGTGCTGCTCACCGGCGTGGTCATGAACCCGGTGATCCAGCAGGCGAACCGCGAAGCGCTCCAGCCCTACTTCAACGGACAGATGACCCAGGTGCAGGCCTACGAGCAGGGCGTCAAGCCGTTCCGCGAGTTCATGCTGGCGAATACGCGCGAGCAGGATCTGGCCCTCTTCGCCGAGCTGGGCCACGCCTCGGACGCCAAGTCCGTCGAGGAGCTCCCCATCTTCGTCACGGTCTCGGCCTTCGTGACCAGCGAACTGCGCACGTCGTTCCAGATGGGCTTCGTGATCTTCCTGCCCTTCGTGGTCGTGGACATCATCGTGGCCTCGGTGCTCATGAGCCTCGGCATGTTCATGCTGCCGCCGATGATGATCTCGCTCCCGCTCAAGCTCCTCCTCTTCGTGCTCGCCGACGGCTGGACGCTGGTGGTCCAGAACCTGGTCGCGAGCTTCCGGTAGAGCGCATGTCCTCCGCCCTCGCCGTGGACCTCATCCGCCACGCCATCGCCGTGGCGCTGATGGTGGCGGCCCCGCTGCTCATCACGGCGCTCGCCGTGGGCATCCTCGTGAGCCTGATCCAGGCCGTGACGCAGATCCAGGAGCAGACCCTGACCTTCATCCCGAAGCTGCTCGCGCTGGCGGCCGTCTTCGTGATCCTCCTGCCGTGGTCGCTCTCGCAGCTGGTCCAGTACCTGGTCGGCGTGCTGCAGAGCCTCCCGACGCTGGCCTCATGACCCCCGATCTCTTCGGACAGATCCTGGCTCCCGGGCGCTGGCCCGCCTTCGTGCTGGTCTCGGCGCGGCTCTCGGGGCTGATGCTCACGGCGCCGCTCTGGTCCATGACGAGTCTGCCGCGGCTGGCGCGCGCGGCCATCACCGTGCTGCTCGCGGTCGTGCTGCTGCCTTCGGTGCCCGCCACGAAGTTGCCCGACGAGATGCTGGCGCTGCCGCTGCCGTTCGCGCTGGAACTGGTCGTGGGGATCGTCATCGGCCTCACCGCGGCCTTCCTCGTGCACGGCGTCGCGCTGGCGGGCGAGGTCATCTCGCTCCAGATGGGCCTGTCCCTCGCGCCCCAGCTCGCGCCCATGCCCGACTTGCAGGTCTCGGGCGTGGGGCTGATCCAGAGCAACCTCGTGCTGCTCATCTACGTGGGCATCGGCGGCCACCTCGTGCTGCTGAGGGGGCTGGCGGACAGCCTCCAGACCCTGCCGCCCGGGTCGCCCATGGACCTGTCCGGCGGCCAGGACGCCGCCCTGGCCATGGGGAGCCTCTTCCGCTGCGCGGTGCGCGCCGCGGCCCCGGTGATGGTGACCCTGCTGCTCGCCAACCTGGCGCTGGCGTTCCTGAGCCGCGCCGTGCCGCAGATCAACACGATGATGGTCTCGTTCCCGGTCTCGATCGGGATCGGCCTGCTCATGATCGGCGCGGCCCTGCCCTTCGTGGCCTCGACCATCGAGGGGTGGGTGCACCAGCTCCCCGGCAGCGTGGACGCCCTCGTGGGGGCGCTGCAGGCCGCCCCGGCAGGGCCCTGAGCCATGGCCGCCGAATCCACCGGACAGGACCGGACCGAGAGTCCGACCCCACGGCGGCGCCAGGATGCGCGCAACGAGGGGCGGGTCGCGCGCAGCCAGGAGCTGGGCGCGGCCGCCGTGATGCTGGCGGGCACCGTGATGCTGGCGAGCGTGGGCGGGACGTCGCTCGCCGGGTTCGCGACGCGCCTGCTCCGGGAGAGCACTCGCTCGCTCTCCTCCGGCCCGCTCACCTCGCCGGGTGCGATCCAGATGCTGCGTGACACGACGCAAGGCCTGGTCATGGCGATGCTGCCGTTCGCGCTGGGCCTGGCGGGCATCGTGACGTTCGTGAACCTCGCGCAGGCGCGCGGCGTGGCCTCGCTGAAGCCCATCATGCCGACGTTCAGGCACCTGAACCCGCTCACGGGCATCAAGCGCATCATGAGCCTGGAGTCGGTCTTCACGCTGCTGAAGTCCCTGGTCAAGATCACGCTGCTGGGCTTCATCACCTGGCAGGTCGTGCGGTCGAACTGGCCCGAGATCGCCTCGCTGGCGGGGGCGAGCCCGCTCGAGATCGGCCTGGTCGCCCGGATGCTCGCGGTCAAGCTCGCGCTCACCGTGGGGCTCGCGTTCCTGGTCATCGCCGGAGCCGACTACGCGTTCCAGTACTTCCGTTTCGAGAAGACCCTGCGCATGACCCGGCAGGAAGTGATCGCCGAGCACCGCGAGTCCGAGGGCGACCCCATGATCAAGGGGCACATCAGGGCGCTCGCGCGGGCCCGCGCCCGGCAGCGGATGTTGCAGAACGTGCGGACCGCTGACGTCGTCGTGGTCAACCCGACCCACGTCGCCGTCGCCCTGAGGTACGACGTCAGCGTGGCCCCCGCCCCGATCGTCGTGGCCATGGGCGAGCGCAAGCTGGCCGAGCGGATCAAGGCCCTGGCCCTCAAGTCCAACGTGCCGATGATCGAGAACCGCACCGTGGCGCGCGCCCTGCTCGCCACCGCCACGGTGGGGCAGATGATCCCGTCCGCGCTCTACGCGGTGGTCGCCGAGATCCTGGCGTTCGTGTACCGGCAGCGGGTCACGCGCGGCGGGATGCTGCCCGGCCCGCATGAGCGGAGGACGCCGTGAGCGTCGTGACCCTCCCCAGTGCGGTCGCCCCGGTGCGCGGCACGGCCGTGGGGAGCGCCGCCGGCCCGCACGCCACGCACAACTTGGGCGCCGGCGCGGGGGCGGTGCCGCACGGGCGCCGGCTGCTGTCCTCGATGGCCGAGACCTACCTCGCGATCGGCGTGGTCGGCGTGGTGGCGCTGCTCGTCATGCCGCTGCCCCCGTTCCTGCTGGACGCTGGTCTCGCGCTGAGCTTCGCGCTCTCGATCATCATCCTGCTCGTCACCCTCTCGTCGCGCGACCCGCTCGAATTCAGCATCTTCCCGAGCCTGCTGCTGCTCATCACGCTGCTGCGCCTCGGCCTCAACGTGAGCAGCACGCGCCTCATCCTGAGCACCGGCCACGCCGGGCAGGTCATCGCCGCCTTCGGCAACTTCGTGATCGGCGGCAACTACGTGGTCGGGCTCGTCATCTTCCTGATCCTGGTCGTCATCAATTTCATGGTCATCACGAAGGGCGCCGGGCGCGTCGCCGAGGTGGCCGCGCGGTTCACCCTCGACGCGATGCCCGGCCGCCAGATGAGCATCGACGCGGACCTGGGCGCGGGCCTCATCGACGAGGCCGAGGCGCGGCGGCGGCGCGAGGAGATCAGCCGCTACGCTGACTTCTACGGCTCCATGGACGGCGCCGCGAAGTTCGTGCGGGGCGACGCGGTGGCCGGGCTCGTCATCACCGCCATCAACCTCATCGGCGGGTTCGTCATCGGGATCACCCAGCATGGCATGTCCGCCAGCGAGTCGCTCACGACCTTCACCTTGCTCACGGTGGGCGATGGGCTCGTGACCCAGATCCCCGCGATCGTCGTGAGCACGGCGGCCGGCCTGCTCGTGACCTACGGATCCTCGGGCACGGCGGTGGCCTCCTCGATCGTGGGCCAGTTGACGCGCAGCACGCGCTCACTGTGGACCGCGTCGGGGCTCCTCGCCCTGTTCGCCGTGGTCCCCGGCTTGCCGATGCTGCCCTTCCTGGCGCTCGCGGCGGCCGCGGCCGGCGTGGCCTACGCGACCCGCGGGCGCCGCGCGGCTCTGGCTCCGGCGGCCGGACCGGCGGGGGCCGAGTTGGAGCTCCCCTCGGGGATGCCCCCGCTGCTGGAGCTGTTGGCGGTCGAGCCGCTGGAAGCCGAGGTCGGCTACGCCCTGGTGCCGCTCGTGGACGAGACGCAGCACGGCGACCTGCTCCAGCGCGTGCGGGTCATGCGCAAGCAGCTGGCCTTCGAGCTCGGGATGATCGTGCCGGCGGTGCGGATCCGTGACAACATCCAGCTCGCCTCGAACGAGTACGTCATCCGGCTGCGGGGGTCGCGGGTCGCGGGTGGAGAACTCATGCCGCGCCAGCTGCTCGCGCTCGATACCTCCGGGACCGCGACGCCCATCGAGGGCGTGCCCACGACCGACCCCAGCTTCGGCCTGCCGGCCGTGTGGATCGCGCCCGAGCAGCGCAGCCAGGCGGAGGCCGCCGGATACAACGTCGTCGAGCCGCAGACCGTGCTCTCGACCCACCTCATGGAGACCATCCGCGACCACGCCGCCGAGCTGCTGAGCCGCCAGAACACGCGCGAGATGCTCGACGAGCTCAAGGAGACCCACCCGGCGCTCGTCGAGGACGTGGTTCCCAACAAGCTCTCACTGGGCGTCGTGCACCGCGTGCTGCAGCGGCTCCTGCGTGAGGGCCTGCCGATCCGCGACCTCGTGAGCATCCTCGAGGCGCTCTCCGATGCGGCCGAGCAGACCAAGGACCCGGAAGCCCTCACGGAGCACGTCCGGCGCACCCTGTCGACCGTGATCGTGCAGATGCTGGGGGGCGGCGAGGCGCCCATCCGGGCGATCACCGTCGGTCCGAGGCTCGAGGTCGCGCTGATGCAGCTCTTCAGCCCGCGTGGCCGCGAAGGGCAGCGCACCCTCGATCCCGAGGAGCTCACCTCGGCCCTGCATTCGCTGCACCGCATCGTCGAGTCGGCACGCCGCGACGGCCAGTTGCCGCCGCTCGTGACTCCGCCCGGGCTGCGGGTCGGCATCCGCCGGCTCGTGGAGCCCATCCTGCCCCGTCTGCCGGTGATCTCGCTCGGCGAGCTGCCGGCCCAGACCCCGATCCAGAACATCAGCACCTGGGAGCTCAACCGTGCCGACTGAGACCTTCTGCGGACCCGACTTCCCCACGCTGCTCGCCCAGGCCCAGGCGATGTTCGGCGAAGACGCCGTGGTGCTCTCGTCGCGCCGCGTCTCGGCCGACCCGGCCGCGGGCTTCGAGCTGGTGGCCGCCGATCCCGCCAGTCCGAGCGCCCCGCGGCGCACCGCGCCGCGGCCGGTCCGCGAGCCGGCCCGGACCCCGATGACCCCCGGCCTGGCCGTGGATCTGGCGGTCCGGGGAGGTCCTCAGCTCGTCATCGCGCTCGTCGGGCCGACGGGCGCCGGCAAGACCACGACCATCGCCAAGCTCGCCAACCACCCCCAGGTGTTCGGCGGGCACTCGGTCGGCCTGCTCTGCCTCGACAGCTACCGCGTCGGCGCGGTCGAGCAGTCCCGCATCTACGCCGAGCTCTCGCGGATCCCGCTGGAGGTCGTCTACGAGACGCGCGAGCTGAAGCGCGCGCTGCGGCGGCTCGGAGGTTGCGAGGTCGTGCTCGTCGACACCGCGGGACGCGGGCCCGCCGCCCGCGGTGACGTGGCCGCCACCCGCGTCGCCTTGCGCGAGCTGGCGGCGCACGAGGTGCACCTCACGCTGCCGGCGGGACTGCAGCCCCGCCTTGCCCGTCGCCTCGTGGCCGACTTCCGGGAATGGGGCGTGACGCACCTGCTTCCCACCAAGCTGGACGAGCTCCCCGGAGACACGTCCCTGTTCGACCTGGCCGCTTCGTGCGGGCTGCCCGCGCGCTGGGCGGCCGACGGGCAGGAGGTGCCCGCCGACCTGCGGGCCGCGGCCCAGTACGCGGCCGTGCCCGCGTCCCCGCGGGCGCCGCGCGAGCTCGCCGTGGCAGGAGCGGTGTGATGGACCAGGCGGCAGCCCTTCGCAGCCTCGCGGTGCAGACCCCGCGTCGTCCGCGGCCCGAGTCGCCCGGCACGGAGGTCATCGTCGTGGGCAGCGGCAAGGGGGGCGTGGGGAAGTCCGTGCTCTCCGTGCTGTTCGCCACCGCGCTGGCCCGGAACGGGCGCCGCGTGCTGCTGGTGGACGGCTGCCAGAACCAGGGCAACCTGCACATCCTGCTGGGCGTGCGCCCCGCCGGCCGGCTCGAGGACCTGCTGTCCGGCGAGGCCGGCGTGGAGCAGCTCCCGGTGCCCGTGAGCCCGGGTCTCTGGCTCCTGCCCGCGGACTCCGGCGCCGAGTCGCTCTACGCCCTGAGTCGCGTGGATCAGGCGCGGCTCCACCACCAGCTGAGCTCCCTCTACGACGAGTTCGAGGCGGTCGTCGTGGATGGCGGCCCCGGCATCGACAACGTCGTGCGCGTCGCCTCGATGAGCGCCACCCGGCTGGTCGTCGTCACGGTGCCGGAACCGACGGCGCTGAGCGACGCCTACGCGCTCATCAAGATCGTGAACCTGCAGGTCCCGGCCCTGCCCGTGTCCGTGCTCGTGAACCGCACGCTGAGCGGGGAGGAGGGCCTGGCTGCCTTCGAGCGCTTGAGCCTGGCCGCGTCGCGTTTCCTGGGCCGGGAGCTCGACTACCTGGGCACCCTGCCGGAGGACGACGCGCTGCGCGCCGACATCCGCCGGCCGGGGGCGCTGCTCTCCGCAGCGCCGTCCGAGGTGGACGAGGCCATCGCGCGCCTGATCGGATCGAAGACGTCCGGAGCGCAGGGTCCGTGCCCGGGCCCGCTCCGGTCACCCCCGACGACGAGCGCGCCATGACCGACCTGAACGAAGCCCTGTGGGAACGCTACCGGGCCCATGGCGACCCGGAAGCGCGCTCCCTGCTGCTGGATCGCTACATCGGCCTGGTTCATCACGCGGCCCGCGAGATCATCCGGCGAGCCCCGCGTGAGATCGAGCTCGACGAGCTCGTGAGCGCGGGTACGCTCGGGCTCGTGCAGGCCCTCGAGGGTTTCCAGCCCGAGCGCCGGCTGGCATTCAGCAGCTACGCGGTCCCGCGCATCCGGGGAGCCATGCTCGACGAGATGCGCGCCCAGGACTGGGTGCCGCGCTCGGTGCGGTCCCGCGGTCGCCAGCTGTCCCGCGTGCGCGACGACCTCGCGCAGCGCCTGGGGCGGGCCCCGGCGGCGGTAGAAGTGGCCCAGGCCCTCGGCGTGGACGTCGACACCTACTGGCACTGGGCGGAGCAGGCCGAGGGCCGCGTCCTGCTGGCGCTCGATGCGCCCGGTGGTGCGGGTGAGGAAGGGGATGCGCTGCTCTCCGAGACCATCCCCGATGCCGACTCGGTGGACCCGGGCGCCGAGCTGGCGCGCGCCGAGGCCTTGGAGGAGTTGCACGAGGCCTTCGCTGCGCTCCCGGCCAAGGACCGGCTGGTGCTGTCGCTCTACCACTACGAGCAACTGGGCCTGAAGGAGATCGGGGCCGTCCTGCACGTCAGCGAGTCGCGCGTCTCCCAGATCCGGACCCGGGCGCTGCGGCGCCTGCGGGAGGCCATCACCCGCAACGGAGGTGAGCCATGAGAAGGAAGCTCTGGACGGCGGTCCTCGTCACGGTCGTGCTGATGGTGCTCGCGGGGACACTGCCGGACCGCCTGCCCTCGTCCGGGCTCATCGCCGCCGGCTCCGCGCTGTGGGACGACCTCGTCGCGCGCCTTCCGGCGCTGACGCGGGCCCTGGAGACGCCCGCCGTCGCCGTGGGGGCGGCGGTGATGCTGGCCGCGATGGCGGGTGCCCTCTTCACGCTCGCGCTCGTCCGCCGCCGTCGCGACCCCTTCGGGATCGTGATCCGCGAGGTGCGCGGAGGCCGTCACATCGCCTGCGTCGCGCGCCGCACGCGGCTGGCCCAGGACGCCGTGCGCACGCTTCTGCATCCCGGCCGCACCGAGCGCCGGCGGTCCCGCCGGCGCCAGGAAGAACCTTCCGTGCCGGAAGGGTTGACCGCTTCGGGTGGTCGCTGGCGGGCGCCCGACGCCGACGGGATGCGATGGGTCGAAAGCAGTTAGCGGGATGCCCGCGACCCGGACCCGCGCGGCATACGCCTTGCAGTCAGGGGATTGGAACCCCGGCGTGAAGCGCCGGGAACGGAAGAAGGAGGAACCATGCCGCTGCGGGGCATCCTGAACACGGCCCGCTCCCTCTCGTACTACATGAGGCTCCAGGAGGTCACGGCCAACAACCTGGCGAACGCGAACACCGACGCGTTCAAGGCGGACCGAATGACCGCCCGGCAGCTCCCGGGCATGGAGTATCCCGTACCGGTCGAGAGGACGGATCTCGAACAGGGACGTCTGCGCGATACCGGCCGGCCCCTCGACCTGGGCCTCGAGGGCCCGGGCTTCTTCGTCGTGCGCACCCCGCGGGGGGAGCGCCTGACCCGCGGCGGGTCGCTTCGGCTGGACGCATCGGGATGCATCATGGATGGGCGGGGCGATCCGCTGGTAGGCGTGGACGGCCCGATCCGCGTGAACGGCGCCGAGGTCGAGATCACGGCCGATGGCACGGTGCTCGTGGACGGCACCGGCGCCGGACGCCTGCGGGTCGAGACCGTGGACGACCCGGCCTCGCTCCTCAAGGAGGGCTTCGGACGCTACGTGCCCGCGGGCACGCTGCGCCCCGTGCCGGAGACCCAGACGCTCGTGCGCCAGGGCGCGGTGGAGGAAGCCAACCTCGATCCGCTGCAGTCCATGGTGGAACTCGTGACCATCCAGCGGTCCTATGCCGCCAACGTCGATGCGCTGAAGGCGCTGGACGGCGTTCTCGGCACCATCACCAACGAAGTGGGCAGGGTCTCACCCTGACCGGGCCCGCAGGGCGAGGCGCAGGCGCCACGGGCGCCACGCGACCCCGCCGGGAGAACGACCGATGAACTCGAGCCTGAGAACCTCTGCGAGCGGCATGGCCGCGCAGCAGCGCATGATCGACGTGATCGCCAACAACCTCGCCAACGTGAACACGACCGGCTTCAAGCGGAGCCGGATGAGCTTCGAGGACGTGCTCTACGAGACCCTGCAGGGTCCCCGCGCCGCGAACGCGCAGGGTGCCGAGACCGTCGGTCCGGTGCAGATCGGCAAGGGCGTGCGCGTCGGCGCGGTCCTGCGCCTCCACGGGCAGGGCGCCCCCGAGAGCACGCAGCGGCCGCTGGACGTCGCCATCGAGGGCGAGGGCTTCTTCCAGGTCCGGCGCCCCGATGGCACCACGGCCTACACGCGCGACGGCAGCTTCACGCTCTCGGATTCCGGCACCCTCGTGACGAACGGGGGCCACGCGGTGCTGCCGAGCATCACCGTGCCCGAGGACGCGACCTCCGTCATGATCGGTCCCGACGGCACCGTGAGCGTGATCGCGGCCGGCAGCCAGAGCGCGGTCGAGCTGGGCCGCATCGAGCTCGCGCGCTTCGTGAACTCGTGCGGTCTGCTCAGCATCGGCGAGAACCAGTATGCCGAGACGCCGGCCTCGGGCCAGCCCATGACCGGATCCCCCCAGGAGGACGGCTTCGGCCGCGTGCTCCAGGGCTCGCTCGAGACCAGCAACGTCGAGATCGTGCAGGAGATGACCGACATGATCGCGGCGCAGCGCGCCTACGAGATCAACGCCAAGGCGATCACCGCCTGTGACGAGATGATGAGAGCCACCAATGGCATCATTCGCTAGCCTCTTCGTCCTCCTGCAGCTCCTGGCGCCCGCGCCCGCAGCGGTCCCGGACTCCGTGGCGGCGTGCGTGAGCACGTGGCTGGCCCACGAATGGGGCGTGTCCGAGCGTGCGGTCCACCTCGAGTGGGGCCGACTGTCCGATGCGCTGCCCGGCGGGGCCGTGCCGTTCCGCGTCACGGGCCGGGGGGTGGCGGGCTGGCTGGTCGTGGTGTTCGACCCGCCCGGCCGGGACGCCGTCGCCGTCGGCCTGCGGGCCGGCGTGGAGGACACCGTGCTCGTGGCCGCACGGCCGCTCGCGGCCGGCACGCGCCTCGACCCTGCCGACCTGCGACCGGAGTCGCGCGTCTGCTGGGGTCCGCCCGCGCCGCCGTCCGAGTCCCGCCCGGGGCCCGGGTGGGAGGTGCGCCGCGCGCTCGCGACCGGCGAGGTGCTGGCGCGTCCCGCGGTGGCTCCGCCCACGCTCGTCGTGGCGGGCGAGCCGGTGCGGCTCGTGTGGGCTGAAGGCGGGGTCCAGGTATCGGTGGTCGGCATCGCGCTCAATCGGGCGCGTCTGGGTGAGCTGGTGAGGGCCCGGGTGGAGGGCAGGTCCGACCGGCTGGTCGGGACCGCTACCGCCCTGGGCACCGCCGTGATTTCGAGTGGGGGAGACCGATGAGAGCATCCCTTGCCGTTCTGATCGTCGCCGCGCTGGCGACCTCGGGGGCTGCCATGGCGCAGACCCCGGAGCCGCCTGCCGCGGCATCCGCCCCGGACTCGAGCGCCACCGCGCCCGCCCGGAGCGCACCCGTGCGCCTCTCGTGGACCTCCGACCGCCTGCCGCTGCGCGTGGGGGACCTCCTCACCGTCGTGGTGGACGAGGCCACCACGGCGCGCGAACGGGTCTCGAAGGTCGCCACCGGCGACCACTCCATTCGCGCCGACCTGAACGCGAGCGTTGGCACGGACGTGCGCATCGGTCCTGCGAAGTCCTTCGGCTCGGGCTTCAAGAGCGGCTCCCGTGACGTGGGGGAGGCCGGCCGGCAGGGCGACCTCACGGCCGTGCTGACCGTGCAGGTCACCGGTCTCGAGGGTGATGGCGCGGTCCGGATCGAAGGCCGCAAGAAGGTGACCGTGGATGGACGGGTGCAGGACATCACGCTCAAGGGCCTGGTCCGCACGCAGGACGTCTCGCCCTCCAACTGCGTGCTCTCCAGCCGGGTCGCGAACGCCGAGATCACCTACCAGGGGAAGAAGATCGGCCCGAGCATGGGCATCGTCGGCCGCCTTCTCTCCATGTTGTGGCCATGAGCGCGCGCCCTTCCGGCGTCCTCGGCGCCCTGCTCCTCGTGCTGGCCCTGGCCGCGCCCGCGTCGGCCGACGGCCGCATCGGCGATCTCACCCTGCATGCCGGCGACGTGCCGCGCCGCCTCGTGGGCTACGGTCTCGTGGTCGGCCTCGATGGCAGCGGCGACCGCAGCTTCGGACGATCCACCGCCGGCACGCCCACGGTGCGCTCGGTGGTCAACCTGCTGCGCCGGTTCCAGATCGAGGTGCCGGCCGAGCAGATGCGCATGCGCGATGTGGCGGCGGTGCTCGTGACGGCGGAGGCCTCTCCGTACCTGCGCGCCGGAGGCCGCTTCGAAGTCCAGGTCTCCGCGATCGGCGACGCGACCTCGCTGCGCGGCGGCGTGCTGTGGATGACCCCGCTCGTGACGGACCCCGGGCAGCCACCGCTGGCGACCGCGCAGGGCGCGTTGCTCGTCTCCGACGACGGGGAGTCCCGCACGCTCCGCGCCCGGCAGGGCAACTCGGGGCGCATCCCCCAGGGTGGCGTGCTCGAGGTGGAGCTGCCCGCGGAAGCCATGTCCACGCGGCTGGTGCTGCGCCGCCCGGACCTCGCCACCGCGAGTCGCATCGCCGCTGCCGTGAACGCGGTCTTCGGGGCGAACACGGCGACCGCGGAGGACCCGGGGTCGGTGGCACTGACGCCGGCCGCCGGCCGTACCGAGGGCGTGAATGCCTTCCTCGCCGCCGTGGACACCATCCTGGTGACCACCTCCGAGCAGGCGCTCATCGTCATCGGCGGGCGCGACGGCACGGTGGTCGCCGGAGGCGGCGCGAAGGTGGGGCCGGCTTCCGTGAGCCACGGGGGCATGACGCTCCAGGTGGGCGGCCGGCCCGCGACGAACGGGACGGAAGGCGGCATCGTGCGCGTCGAGCCACAGGCCTCCGTGCAGGACGTGGCCGCCGGGCTGCGCGCCGCGGGGGCGAAGCCGGCGGAGATCGCCGCCATCTTCGAGGCGCTCCAGGCGGCCGGTGCGCTCCAGGCACAGGTCGTGGTCCGATGAGCGCGGTGCGCGGGCCCGCGGGGCTGGCGGCGGCGCCGCGTCCCGACGAGCGTGCCCAGCTCCGCCGGATGGCCCACGAGCTGGAAGGCGTATTCCTGAATCAGCTCTTCCAGGCGATGCGCGCGAGCGTGCCACGGAACGGCATCACCGAGGCGGCTCCGGGTCAGGAGCTCTTCACCTCCCTGCTCGACGAGCGCCTGGCCAGCCAGGCCGCGGAGCGGATGCAGGGCGGCATCGGCGAAGCCCTCTATCGTCAGCTGGTGAGGAGGCTCCCGCCCGAAGCGCCTTCCCGCACGCCGGACGCCCGGCCATGAAGCCCCAGTCGCTGAACCTGGTGCTGGAGGCGTCGCGACCCGCGGCGCCCGCGACCTCCGGTGCGGCGCAGCCGCTCGACCGGCTCACGGCGGCGCTCGAGCACGAGGCCCTGGCCGTCCGCGAGCTGGGCGAGGCCCTCGTGCAGCAGCGCTCCGCGGTGGCCGCCAGTGACATCGCCGCGGTGAACGCCAGCGTCGACGACGTGGGGCGTCTCCTGCTGGCCGTGGACGAGGCGCGCCGCCACCGCATGGCGGTCGCAGCCGAGCTGGGCGGGGACCCGGGCGCCTCGCTCGAGGGCTTCATGCCGCCCCCCGGTACCCCGGGTGCGGGCGCCTATGCTGCGGCGCGGGCCGCGCTGCGGCGCGAGGCGGAGAAGACAGCTCACGAGGCAGCCGTGAATCGGACCGTGCTGCGCAGCGCCGTCGAAGCGGGGGACGCGTTCCTCCAGGCGCTGTTCTCCTCCTCGGTGGATCCATCGCCGGTCTACGGGGCGGCCGAGCATCAGGACCGCCCGAGAAGCCCCGGCTTCATCCTCAACCGGAGGGTCTGACCATGTCCCTCGCCAGTCTGTTGAGCATCGCCCGCTCCGCGCTGATCGCCCAGCAGCGCGCGATGAGCGTGACGGCGCACAACGTCGCGAACGCCCAGACCCCGGGCTACAGCCGCCAGCGCCTCCAACTCACCGCGGCCGACCCCCAGCTCACGCCGATGGGACTGGTGGGCCGGGGGGTGACCGAGGCCGGCATCCAGCGCGTGCGCGACGCCTTCTTCGACGCCCGCTATCGCAGCGAGTCGGGACTCCTGGGTGACTCGGCCACGATGGGGGACTTCCTCGGCCAGGTCGAGGCGGCCGTCAACGAGCCCTCGAACGACGGGCTGGCGGCTTCGCTCGACGGGCTCTTCGGCGCCTTCGCGAACCTGGCGAACAACCCGGCCAGCTCCACCAGCCGCGCGCTGGTCCAGCAGGCCGGACGGCGCTTCGTCCAGCAGCTCCATCAGCTCGACGCCACCGTGCGCCAGGTCGCGGACGGCGCGCTCACGAAGATGCGCGAGCAGGTGGGCCAGGCGAACGACCTGGCCCGCCGGATCGGCGCGCTCAACCAGCAGATCCTCTCCAGCGGAGGACCGAGCGGGAGCGCCCCCGACCTGCAGGACCAGCGCGACGCGCTCGTGGACCAGCTTTCGAACCTCGTCGGGGTGCGCGTGCTGCAGCGCGACGACGGCACCATCGGCCTGGTCGCGGGCGACACCATCCTGGTGGACGGCGCGAACGTCCAGACCCTGGCCGTGCAGGGGCTCGCCGGGGGCGGCTTCGGCCTGACCACGGCCGGGGGCGGCACGGTGGACCCGAAGTCGGGGAGCCTGCGTGCGCTCAGCGAGCTCACCACGACGACGTTGCCCGGCATCCAGCAGCGGCTCGACGCGCTGGCCCAGGCGCTGGTCACGACCGTGAACGCGATCCACCGCTCGGGCTACACCCTGGCTGGCGCGACCGGTACCGACTTCTTCGACCCGGCGGGGCTGACCGCGCAGAGCATCGCGCTGGCGCCCGCGGTCGTCGCCTCGGGAGATGCCATCGCGGCGGCCGGGACCGCAGCCCCCGGGGATGGCACGATCGCGCAGCAGCTCGCAGGCCTCGCCACGGCCGGCGCCGCGGCGCTGGGTGGGAGGAGCTTCCGGGACTTCTACATCGACCTCGCTGGAGCGATCGGGGCCGACGTGAGCTCCGCCTGGCAGGACGTGGACGCGCACCAGGCGATGGTGGACCAGGCCGACACGATGCGCGCCAGCGTGAGCGGCGTCTCGGTGGACGAGGAGATGGTCGCGCTCATCGGCCAGCAGCAGGCCTACTCGGCGGCCGCGCGCATCGTGAAGATCGCCGACGACATGATGAAGTACGTGCTCGAGATGATCTAGCCCGGCCGCGCCTCAGGCGGACTGTCGCAGGACGGTCGCGCCTTCCAGGAGGGGTTCGAGGCGGTGCCGCCGCCAGATGATCTCCAGCGCCGAGGCCGACAGGCGGGTGCCGCGCGCGAGTAGCTTGAGGCCCGAGTCCGTGCAGAGATCCTCCGCCAGCACCATGCCCGCCTGGAGGTCCGGGACGGCCAGCCGCAGACACGAGTCGCGCAGCTCACCCTGGGGCCCGCTGGCGAGCATCTCCCGCAGATGCACGATCACCATGGGGTCATAGCAGGTGCCCCGGTGTTCTTCGAGCCGGTCCAGGATCTGGTCGACAGAGGCGTCGCCCGACGCCGCGAGCGCGGTCGTGAAATCGATGATCGCGCGCAGGATCCGGGAGCGCAGCGGGATCTGGCCCTGCCGCAGATGGCTCGGGAAGCCGGAGCCGTCCCAGTTCTCGAAGATCGCGCCCACCAGGTCCCCGGCCTCGCGAAGGCCGTCCACGCGCTGCAGCAGGGCGCGCGTGGCGAGGACGAAGCGCGTGTCGTGGACGCCCGGCTGGTGCGTCTCGGTGGCGGGCTCGTCGCTCGCGGCCAGCACGCGGCCCATCTCGTGCAGGCGGGCGGCGATGTCGAGGTCGCGGCACATGGGGGCCGGGATCTCGAACCGCTCGGCGAGCCCCCGGGCCAGCTCCATGGCCCGCTCGCCGCGCGCGGCGGCCCCGGGGAGCCGCATGTCCACCAGGCTCACGAGCAGCTCGAGCAGGTGGTCGAAGCCCAGGCGGAGCTCCACGTGCAGCCGCTCGAGCTCCAGGCGGTCGGAGCGGAGTTCATCGTTGACCCGCTTGATGCGCTGCATCCAGCGCACCTTCGCGAGGAGGTCCGCGGGCTCCACCGGCCGGGTCAGGTACTCGTCCACGCCGACGGCGAGCCCCAGTCGCTTGAACTCGGCGCTGTCGGGGGACACGACGAGCACGATCATCGCATCGGCCATGCCCGGTTGGGCGCGGAGACTGCGGCACAGGTCGAAGGCGCGGGCGCCGACGAGCCCGTGGTCGACGACCACCAGGTTCGGCTGCGTGTCCCGCACGATGGTCAGCGCCTCCGCTTCCCGGGGGGCCACGAGCGGGCGAACCCCGGGCTCGAGGGCCAGCATCGCGCGGAAACCCTCCACCATCGCGTCGTCGGCCGACGCGAGCAGCACGGTCGCCGGGGCGCTCATGTGGACGTCCCCGGCGCCTGCGGAAGGGGATCGCGCGCGGTGGCGCCGGACGGCAGACTGTCAAGCGACCGCACGTCGGGCCGCCTTGCGTACTCGATCAGCATCGTGATCGTGATCCGCCGGTTGCAGGCCGAGTACGGGTCCGCGGGATCGCGCAGTTCGTGGTCGGCGAGGCCGCGGATCTGGATCACCTGGTCGGGCCCGAGGCCACTCCGCCCGAGCACGCGCCGGGCGGCGTTGGCCCGGTCGGCGCTGAGCTCCCAGTTCGTGTAGACGCTGGTGCCCGGATACGGGCGGGCGTCGGTGTAGCCCTCGATGCGCACGGCGTTGGGCAGGGCGCCGAGCTCCCGCCCGAGCAGCGCCAGGATCCGGACACCGCGCGGGCTGGGCACGGCGCTGCCGGTCTCGAAGAAGACGCCGGTCGAGTCCTCGAGCAGTTGGATGCGCAGCCCGTCGTCGGTGAGCTGGATCTCGACCTTGTCCCGGACGGCGTCGAGGTCGGTCATCTCGTCGAGCTGGCCCTCCAGGCGCTCGGCGAGCGCCCCCAGCCGGTTGCGGCGGAGGTCCACCACCTCGGACGGCGAGAGCGGCCGCACCGTGGAGGTCTGCGCGCCCTCGCCGGGCATGATCGAGCTGCCGAACTCGTCGGCGCGTCCGAGCGGGTCCTGGAAGTAGCCGGCGACCGCCGACTTGATGTCGGTGCTCTGGCCCACGATCCACATCACCAGGAAGAGCGCGAACATGGCGGTCATGAAGTCGGCGAAGGCCACCTTCCAGGCGCCGCCGTGGTGGCCGCCGCCGTGCGACTTCTTCTTCACGACGATGATGATCGGGACCTCGCGGTTCTTGTTCACTTCGCCGCCTCTCCGGCCCGCCCCCGCGCCTTGAGGCTCTTGCAGGCGGCCTCCATCTCGGCGAAGGTCGGCCGCGCCTCGGCGAAGATCGAGCGCCGCCCGAACTCGACGGCGACGATGGGGGAGAGGCCCTTCGCGAAGGCCACGACGCACGCCTTGGTGACGTGGAGGATGCGGGACTCCACCAGGTTGATGTGCTCGAGCCCCGCGGCGATCGGGTTCACGAATCCGTAGGCGCAGAGCACGCCGAGGAAGGTCCCGGTGAGGGCGGCGGCCACGTGCTCGCCGATCTGCTCCACCGGGCCGGAGATCGCGCCCATCGTGACGACGATGCCCAGCACGGCCGCCACGATGCCGATGCCGGGCAGCGCGTCGCCGACCCTCGCCATCGTCGTCACCGGCATCGCCTCCTGCTCGTGATGGACGTCGATCTCGCCGTCCATGAGCACCTCGAGGTCGTGCGGTGGCACGCTCCCGACCAGCACCAGCCGCAGCGAGTCGCACAGATAGACGATCACGTGATGGTGGCGGAGGACCTGGGAGTAGCGGGCGAAGAGCGAGCTCTTCGCCGGGGCCTCGATGTGGGCCTCGATGGCCACCAGACCGTCGCGGCGGGCGATCTGGAAGATCTCGTACATCATCTTGAGCACTTCGAGGTACAGAGGCTTGCCGAACGGAGAGGGCTGCACGAGCTTGGGAAGCTTCTCGCCGAGCGACTTGAGGACCGCAGGAGGGGTCGCGATGAGCACCGTCCCCACAGCCGTGCCGAGGATGACGATGACCTCCGAGATCTGGAAGAGGGCCATGAGCTTCCCGCCGGCGAGCGTGAAGCCGCCGATCACGGACGCGATCACGACGACCAGTCCGATCAGGGCGATCATTCGCACACTCCCAGTGAGTCCGACCCAGGCCAGCGGACGCACGGCCGTGCATCCAGTATCGGTTTGGCAGAGCGCGGCTTGAGGGCCGGCGGGGTGCCGGGGCCCCGGGCCGGCGGAGGTGCCGATCGGGCCTCAAGGAATCGGCCCCCGGCCCGATACTCAACGAAGACTCCCTACGGCCCCTGGCCCGTCCGGGGTGTGGCGGTTCCTGTCGGGGAGGAGTCCTGCGCTACTCAATTCGAGGCGGTTCCGTGAGCAAGGGCGCCCGGGTGGTCGGCGATTCCGCGACGATGCGGGAGATGGCGTCGTACCCGCTGGAGCAGGCCGGCTTCGAGCCCCTGGCCGGGAAGAGCGGCCAGGAGGGGCTGGGGCAGCTCTCCGGCGCGCCGGTGGACCGGATCGTCACCGACCTCGACATGCCGGTGATGGACGGACTCGCCTTTCTCAAGGCCGTCCGGACCAGGGCGGGATCGAGCGGTTCTGAACCAGGGACGCAGGCACGGGGAGCGGCGTGAGCCATGAAAGCCCTCATCGCGGATGACGACCGGATCTCGCGCGCGGTGCTGAAGCGCCTGCTCAGCCACATCAACGTCGAGGTGGTGGAGGCGGACAACGGCCTGGACGCGCTGAACCTGCTCGAGCAGGTGGATCCCGACTTCATCGTGTTCGACGTCCAGATGCCGATCCTGAGCGGCCTGGAAGCGCTCAGCGCGATCCGCCAGTCGCAGTTCCGGCCGGACGTGCCGGTCATCTGCATCTCGGCTTCGGGGACCAAGGAGGACGTGACCCGCATGCTGGCACTCGGCGTGTCGGACTACCTCCTCAAGCCGATCAACCCGGTCGAGGCCCTGCCGCGCATCAAGAGCGTGATGCTCCGCTCGACCCAGCGGCGCAAGCGGCGGGACGGCGGGCCGCTCAACAGTCTCCTCATCGTGGGCGCGGATCCCAGCTTCCTGGCCTTCGCGAAGCCGCTCCTCGAGCAGGATTTCGAGGTCTCGGAGATGTCCTCCGGCACGCAGGCGGCGCTCCGCTTCCGCGAGGCCGGGGCGAAGCCCGCCATCGTCTGCCTGTCGGAGGGCCTGCCGCTCGTGAACGAGGACGTGCTGGCGGACGTGATCCGCAAGATGGCGATCCAGGACGGGGCCACGCCACCGCAGATCTTCCTGCTCGCGGGCGGGGCCGCCGTGGACGAGTCGAAAGCCCTCCGCTATGACGGGGTGATCCGGAAGTCGTTCGTCCCCGCCCAGTTCGTCGAGGAGTTCCGGCGCGTGGTGATGAGCGACCAGAACGCCTACGAGAAGCTGCGCCACCTGGTGCGCGAGGGCCTGCGCGGCGAGCTGGTCACCGCGACGCAGCAGACCATTGGCGTGATGATGGCGAGCGAGGTCACGCTGCTCGGAGACGGGAACGAGGGGGACGAGACCCCGGTCGGTGTGTGCTCCCGGGTCACGATGCACGAGCCCGCAAGCGGCCTCATCCTGCACGCGGAGCTCGTCACCGGCCGCCCCGAGGCCGAGAAGATCGGCTCGCAGGTGAGGAAGCGCCCGACCACCTTCGACGACGGCGGCTCGAAGGTCCTGGGTGAGCTCGTGAACGCCATCGCCGGCCGGATGCGGGACTGCCTGCTCTCCCGGGGGTTCGACCTCAAGATGGGGATGCCCGAGACCTCGACCGACGAAGTCGGGGACGTGCCCGCGGACCTGGCCGTCCCGTTCCGCTGCTCCGAGGGAGAGGTCTTCCGCGTCGGCCTGCGGGTGGTGCAGGGCGCGACCGATCTCATCGGTGAGGCGCCGGCCGAGGCGGTCGCCTCTGCCGAGCCTCCCGCCGAGCCTCCTGCCGAGCCTCCTGCCGAAACCGTGGCCGCGCAGGCCTCGGACGACGTGCCGTCCTAGGAACTACCGCGCCGCGAACAGGCTCGGGTAGCGCGCGAGGAACGCGATCGCGTGCTGCAGCTCGCGCAGGTCCAGGACCTCGCCGATCTTGTGCGCGTTCTGCATGATGCCGCTGCCGAAGCCGAACATGCCCGGGTGGCGGTGCTCGCCCGCGGTGACCCAGCGCTTCGACTCCGGCACGATCAGCGCCTGCTCGCTCACGGGCGCGGGCCAGCCCACGCCGTCGGTCGAGAACACCCAGCGATCCACGCGCGGCTCGCGGCGCAGCGAGCCGCCTTCCTCCCGCCGCACGTCCACGTGCGGCGTCACCACGCTCCGGTAGGTCGCCAGCGCCGCCTGGATGGCGGGGTGCTCCTCGGGTGTCAGCCACGAGAGGTAGATCTGGGGGTTGCCGGGCACGTAGCCGCGCCAGGTGGGCTGCTCGTAGACCGGCACCGTGATCCCGACCGCGAGGCCCGCAGCGCGCGCGCGGCGCACGGCCTCGAGCGACTCGACGTCGCGCAGCGCCTGCCCGGGCGATTCCCCGGTGGTGAGCCGGCGGTCGAGCCGGAAGGTGAAGCGCTCGGGGACGGAACAGTCGCTCGGGGTCTCGATCCCGGCCCACGAGGCGGTGCGCGAACCGGGGCCGAGCAGCGGGTCCGAGAGGAATCCCTCGCCCCGCTCGTGGCGCGCCGCGGCCTCGGCGAGGATCGCCCCGCCGTGCTCGAGCGGGTTCAGGCCCTCGCGCGGGATCGAGCCGTGGCACGAGCGCCCGGTCACCCGGACCTCGATCGTCATGCGGCCGCGCTGGCCGCGGCGGATGCCGAGCGCGCCGTTCCGCGTGTCGCCGGTCATCTCGGTGAGCACGACGGCGTCGGGAAGCATGGCGGGTGGCGCGCCGGGGAGCACGCGCCGCGTGAGGTAGAGCGGCCCGCCGCCCTCGTTGTCCTCCTCGGCCAGCGTGACGTAGCTGCGCACGACCGCGCCGCGCAGCGCGCCCTCGGGCATCAGCTCGAGCAGGATGCGCGAGGCGACGATCTGCGCCACCACGCCGCCCAACTGGTCCGCGGCGCCGCGGCCGAAGACCAGGTGCCGCCACTCGTCGTCGGGCGGGAGCCAGCCGAGTTCCCGCCGCAGCCAGTCGCGGTCGAGCCGCGCGGAGTCCACCAGCCCGAGGAAGGGGTCGAGCCCGCCGGTCTTCTCGCGCCACTGGGCGCGCAGCGGCCTGACCGTGTCGCCGTGGCCGTCCAGGTAGATGACGCGCTTCTCGTGGCGCGGCACGCTGTCGTCGCGGTCCTCCAGCACCCAGTTCAGGTTGCCGAAGGCGTCGTAGCCGATGTCGTCCTCGTGCGCGACCGCGCCGGCCTCGAGGACCGCGCGCCGCAGGTACTCCAGGCGCGGGCCCTCGTGGTTGCTGGTGCCGCACAGCGGGTCGCCGCCCTGGGCGAGCGGCCGGTCCACGTGGTCGGCGGGGACGCGGATGGCCTCCCGCAGGATGGAGGTCGCGAGCGGCAGGTCACGCGCGGCGGCCGCCGCGATCTTCGCGTCGAGCGCGCCGCGCGTGATGCCCTCGGTCACTTCGCCAGCGCTTCCAGCCGCTGCGCGAGGTTCGGGACCTTCGCCACCGCGAGCAGCGCCATGATGGCGTACATCTTGTACTGGGCCTGGCGCGCGACGTTCACGGTGTGCTGCCGCATCACGCCGTGCGACACCTCGTCGCCGATGTCCGCGGGCAGCGGGTGCAGGTAGAGCGCGCCCCCGCCGTTCGTCAGTCCCATGCGGCTCTCGTCGCAGATCCAGTCCTTGTGCTTCGCGTTGCCCGCCAGCGCCTCCTTCTCGATCTCGCCCAGGCGCGCCTTGTCCTTCGCCTTGTTGGCCTCGACGCGCTGGAGCATGAGGTCGTAAGGGCCCCAGGACTTCGGATACACGATGTCGGCGCCCTGGAACGCCTCGTCCATCGAGTTCACCACCCTGAACGAGCCGCCCGAGGCCTGCGCGCCGGCCGCGGCGAACTCCATGGTGTCGGGCATGAGGTGGTAGCCCTCGGGGTGGGCGAGCACCACGTCCGCGCCGAAGCGCGTGAAGAGCATGGAGCAGCCCTGCGCCACCGAGAGCGGCTTGGCGTACGAGGGCGAGTAGGCCCAGGAGATGGCGATCTTCCGGCCCTGGAGCCCGCGCGGGTTGCACTCGCGCATCCACATCAGGTCGGCCAGAGTCTGCGTCGGGTGGTCGATGTCGCACTGCAGGTTCACGACCGGCACGCGGCGCGGGTCCTTGGTGGCGGCGAGGTAATCGTCGATGCCCTGCTTCACGTCGCGCATGAAGCGGTTGCCCTCGCCGATGATCAGGTCGTGCCGCACGCCCAGGGCGTGGGCGTTCATCCCGAGCATCGCGCCGGTCTCGACCGCGGTCTCGCCGTGCGAGACCTGCGTGCTGCTGCCGTCCACGATGACGGGGCCCAGGCCGAGGCGCGCGCAGGCGCCGGCCCAGGCCGACTTGGTGCGGGTGGACTGGTCGAAGAACAGGGCCCAGCCCAGCTCGTCCTTGAACAGTGCGGTGGACTTGCCGGCATAATCGAGCCCGGCGAAGCGGCCGATCACGGCCATGAGGATCTCGAGTTCGGGCGTGGTCCAGTCGCGGGTCAGCAGCAGGCTGCGGCCGAAGAGGGCTTCGAGCGCCGCGCGGTCGGGGACCGGCG
>Ga0315276_10001021_pt1 | contig 24844 bp, 18 predicted proteins | sample YL17G05_0_MG_FD_204542 | JGI IMG/M metagenome (GOLD analysis project Ga0315276, IMG submission 204542) | Sediment microbial communities from Yellowstone Lake, YNP, Wyoming, USA - YL17G05_0 | ecosystem: Environmental > Aquatic > Freshwater > Lake > Sediment | place: USA: Wyoming | collected... | reverse complement strand
GGATTCCCGCCTTTCGCCGGCATCGCACGAATGCCCTTGATCGCATGGTCGACAGCCGGCGTCAGGCCCTGTGCGATGATCTTGACCCACGCGGCCTTGTCACCGACTTTCGGCGCGCCCGCAAGCCCGCCCTCGTGGCAGGTCTTGCAAACCTGGGTGTAGACCTGCTCGCCGGACAGTTGACCTTTCGGCCCGCTGGCGACCGCGAGCTGGACCTCGCCGACCGGCTTGATCCGCGAGAGCACCGCAGTCTCGTCGTCCTTTGCGGCGTTCGGGGTGTCGGTGACCATTTGCGTCAGCAGCACAAGGACGGCGATCGTCGCAACGAGCAGGAGCCCGACGGTGATGACGGGCTGCGTCCAGTTCTTGATCGAGGAAACGTGCTTGTCGTGCTCGTGCATGGTGTTCCCGGTCCGTTGGCGTCGGCAACAGGTTCGGCGCGGCGGGCGCTCGCGTTCGGCCGCCGGCGCGCGCGGGCGCGTCGCTCGATGCGCATCAGAAAAGCGCCACATTATAGCGTGGCCGGAGGGGCGCCGAAATCTCGGCTGGACGCTCGTTCGACCCGCACGGTAAAATCGCCGTCGAAGCGCCCGTAGCTCAGTTGGATAGAGTGTTGGTTTCCGAAGCCAAAGGTCACAGGTTCGATTCCTGTCGGGCGCGCCACGGACTCGCGAAGTCCCCGCAGCTTGCTGCAACAGGTGACATCAGAGCATGGAACGCGGGCGCATGATCGACACCGAGCGTTTCGATTTTGCCATCGCGCGCTTCGATGCCGCGAATGCCGACGATCCGAACCGCGAGTCGGTCGCGGGTCATGAGCGCCCCGGGGAGTTGCTCTACGCCGAACGCCTCACCGCGATGCTTGCGCGGTTTGCCCCTGACGCCGCGGAGGTTCTCCGTCTCGCGGCACGCTGCCAACACATCCAGCGCTGGAAAATCCCGCGCGCCGACTATCCGATGACGCGCGCCGGCTATCATCAATGGCGCACGCGGTTGCGCGACTTCCATGCCGATCTGGCGGCGACGATCCTGGGCGACGCCGGCTACGGCGACACGATGATCGGCCGCGTGCGCTCGCTGATCCGGAAAGCGGCGCTCAAGGCGGATCCCGAGGCGCAGGCGCTGGAAGACGTCGTCGCCCTCGTCTTTCTCGAAAGCTATCTCGACGACTTCGTCGCCAGACACGGCGACTACGACGAAGCGAAGTTCACCGATATCCTGACGAAGACCGCGAAGAAGATGTCCGCCCGCGGACGCGAGGCGGCGCTGACGATGATCGCGCTGCCATCCGCACTCGAGCCGGTGGTCCGCAGGGCGATGGAAGAGGCGGGCGCGACGGCCGGCTGACCGATCGACCGACCGTCCCGTTCACTCCCTGCCCCTCCCTTTCATCCAAGGGGCTAGGCCGAGCGCTTGTGCCTTTCGGCAAGCAGCTGTTCGGTAGCCTTGATGCTGGTTTCGACGCCAACCATGTTCGGGTTCACGCGAAGGGCGCGCTTCCAGTACTCGATCGCCTTGCTGTACTGCTCGAGCTGGAAGTAGATCTGGCCGTAACCGGCGAGCGCGCCGAAATGGTACGGGTTGCGCTTCATCGCCTCGTCGCAGTCGGCGAGCGATCGCTTGAAATCGCCCGCAAGATAGAACACCGTGGCGCGCTTGTTCCAGCCCTCGGCAAACGCCGGTCTGAGCCGAATCACTTCGGAGAAGGTGGCAATCGACGCCTTGAGCTGACGGGCCTGCATCTCCTCCACGCCTTTCGCCATCAGCGCGTCGATCGTTTCGTCACCGGAGCGGCTCCACAGCAGCCACAGCCCCTGCTCGGCAAAGTTGCGCACGAGCGGGCTCTCGTCGGTAAGGCGCTGAAGCAGAATTTCGTCGTCCGCCGGCTTTCCGTAGTTGGCGATCCAGACCACGGCTTCGGCGCGCTGCGTCACGTCCTGCGAGGTCAGGCCCTTGAGCGCCTCGCTACGGCTCGGATCGGCGTTGGATTGTGCGAACGCGGAGGGGGTGCAGAGCAGCAGCAGCAGCAAGGCGGCAAGGCGTGTCATGGACAGTACCTCCAGAATCCGGGAGCCGGGGACAATAGTGCCATGGCCAAACGCCGGCGTCACCACGCGTTGTCCGGTAGGTCACGGGCGCCGGCGACGCGTTCGCAGACGAGACGTTGCCGATCGGCGTCCGGTCGAGTCGGGTCAGGCGATCGCCTGATAGTAGAGATTCTGCGGGTGGCTGGCCTGCGCGAAAAAGAACCAGCGTTCCGCGAGGAGCCCGAGATACTGCACGACGAAGGCGGCGACGATCGCGACACCGGGCGCGCCCGCCAATCCTGCCGCGAGCAGCAGTATCGGCAACACAAACGCGCCGACGAGGAACAGCCATTTCATCGAGCGCAGGAACGCCGCGGAGCGACCGTGAAAAAACTCGCGCGTGTTGAACGAATCGCCCATGAATCCCTGCGACTTCTGGACAATCCGCGGATGACTGATGCCGATCGCCGTCTGCAGCGTTGACTTGGGGCGCAGTCGGCTATTGCGGACGAGCGACGCGGCGCGGCCGGCGAATCCGAGAAGAGTCAGGATCAACGCCATCGTCGCCAGGAACGGCACGAGCGGCGGGGCGCGGGCGGTCGCATACGCGGCCGCGAAGGCGAATCCCGACGCGCACCCCAGCAGTGTGTAGTTGATGACGGTGAGCGGTGTGGCCCATTCGCGCAGGAAAGGCAGGCAGGCATAGATCATGCCGGTGCAGACAAAGAGCGCAAACGCAAGAAGGGTTCCGACGAGGCCGACGATGATGGTCGCGCCGATCGTCACGCCCGACGGCAGTGTTGCGATGGCCTCTCCCAGCCAAAGGAAGTGCGCGACGGCGTACAGCAGGGTGACGCCCATGAACGCGGGCAGCACGATCACTTCGCGCGAGAGCCACGACGTGCGCCACATCGCGGCGGAGCGCCAGGCGCGCTCCGGCCGGCCGAGATGGAAAAACGAAGCGATGAGCCCCGCGCCGGTGAACAACAACGCGAGCAGGCTGCCGTAGAAATAGAACCAGGGCCGTTGCGGTGCCGGAAGCAGATTGAAGAGCGCGCCAACCTCGACGGCGAACAGCGCGACAAGGAGGCCTTGCCCTGTGCCGATCAGCGTCGTGAGCAAGACGACCGAGAACTTCGGGCTCATTTGAGGCGCGTCTTCCGGCTACCAGGACATGACATCGTCGAGCGAGGGGTCCGACGTCGGCGGTTTCGGCAGCAACCCGTCGACCCTCAGCGGGTTGTCCGCAGGGGTGAGTTCGTCGGCGTGTATGTGCCACTCCGTCTTGCGCCGCGGGAGGTAGTGGTTCGCGGGATGCGTTCCCCATTCCGGCATCAGCATGTAGCCGGCGCTCTCGCGGATCGCCACCGACACGATCGAATCGGGATCGTGGATGTCGCCGAACAGGCGCGCATTGGTCGGGCAGGCGAGAACACAGGCAGGCTTGCGCTCCGCCTCGGGTAGCGCCGCGTCGGTGATGCGGTCCACGCACAGCGTGCATTTGGTCATCACCTTGCGCTCCTCGTCCAGCTCGCGCACGCCGTACGGGCAGGCCCACGCGCAGTACTTGCAGCCGATGCATTTGTCGTAGTCGACGAGCACGATGCCGTCCTCGGCGCGCTTGTAGCTGGCGCCGGTCGGGCACACCGGCACGCAGGGCGGATCCTCGCAGTGCAGGCACGACTTCGGAAAATGGACCGTCTGCGTGTTCGGATATTCACCAACCTCGAAGGTCTGCACGCGGTTCAGGAACGTGCCGGTCGGGTCCTTGTCGTACGGATTGAAATCGGCGAGGGGCCCCGCGGAACCCGAAGTATTCCACTCTTTGCAGCTCGTCACGCAGGCGTGACAGCCGACGCACACATTGAGGTCGATGACGAGCGCGAGCTGGGTCACCGCGAGCGCTCCCGGCCGTCCATCTGCGTCACTCGCGGCCTCCGCCCCGGTCTCTTTGATCGACGAACTCGCCGTCGGCCGCCTCGATCGCTCGCAGACGCGCCCTTCGGGCCTTGCCTTCGGCCTGCTTGCTCACTCGCGGCCTCCGCCCCGGTCTTTTTGATCGACGAACTCGCCGTCGGCCGCCTCGATCGCTCGCAGACGCGCCCTTCGGGCCTTGCCTTCGGCCTGCTTGCTCACTCGTACTCCCCTTTGCCGGCGAAGAACGCCTGCCAGCGCGGCCTCGCCGTTGCCGTGCCCGGTGCCGCAGGCACTGCCGCGAACTGCGGCCACGTCGCTTTCGGCTCGGCGGCTTCCGCTTTGTAGATGCGCACGCGGACGTCGTACCACGCCGCCTGTCCGGTGATCGGGTCCGAGTTGGAAATTCGCGCGCCGCCCGGCCCGGGCAATTCGTCGGCGATCAGGTGGTTCAGCAGGAATCCGCGCTGCGACTCGTTGGCGTCCGGCGCGAGATGCCACGCGCCCGCCGCCTTGCCGATCGCATTCCAGGTCCAGACGGTGCCCGGCTCCACCGCCTCGGAATAGCTGGCGAGGCAGCGCACCTTGCCCCACGGCGATTCGACCCACATCCAGCCGCCGTCGTCGATGCCGGCGGCGCGCGCGACCTTCGGGTTGACGAACAGGTGGTTGTGCGCGTGAATCTGGCGCAGCCACGCGTTCTGCGAATCCCACGCGTGGTACATCGCCATCGGCCGCTGCGTGATCGCGTGGAGCGGGAAATGGGCGAGATCCGTCTGCTGCGCCTCCAGCGGTTCATAGAAAAACGGCAGTGGGTCGAAGAATTCGGCGATGCGCGCTTTCAGGTTCGCGGGCGGCTTGCGCGACGCGCCCTTGCCCTGCGCGGCGAGGCGAAACTTCTGCAGCACTTCCGAGTAGATCTGGATGACGACGGGGTCGGAGTAGCGGCGAATGCGCGCGCGCTGCGCCCACTCCATGTAGCCGCGGTTCCAGTTGCGCATGTACTGGTAGGAAGGGGGCAGCTTGTGGTGATGGACGCAGTTGTTCCGCGCGTACATTTCCCACTGGCGCGGATTCGGTTCGCCGTGCATGAACTTGTCGCCATCCTTGCCGCGCCAGCCGGAAAGAAACCCGATTCCCGAGCCCGGATCGGTCTCGTAGTTCGTGATGAAGTCCGGGTAGTCGCGGAACTTGCGCGTGCCGTCTTCGCGCACGAAGGCGGGAAACCTGAGCCGCGAGGCGAGCTCGATCAACACGTCCTGGAATGGTTTGCACTGGCCCTTGGGCGGCACGACGGGGATCCGCACCGAGTCGATCGGTCCGTCGAAGTCCGAAATCGGCCGGTCGAGCATCGACATCACGTCGTGGCGCTCGAGATACGTGGTGTCGGGCAGCACGAGGTCCGCGAACGCGGTCGTCTCCGACTGGAACGCGTCGCAGACGACGAGGAACGGTATCTTGTATTCGCCGCGATCCGGCCCATCCGTGCTCTTGTCGTTCAGCATCCGGCGGATTTCCGACGTGTTCATCGTCGAGTTCCACGCCATGTTCGCCATGAAGATCAGCAGCGTGTCGATCGGGTACGGATCGCCGCGCCAGGCGTTGGTGATGACGTTGTGCATCAACCCGTGCACGGCAAGCGGGTACTCCCACGAAAACGCCTTGTCGATGCGCACTGGCGTGCCGTCGTCGTTGACAAAGAGATCGTCGGGCGCGCCGGGCCAGCCGAGCGCGAGTCCGGCAAGCGGCATGCCGGGCCGTATCGCGCCGGGGCCGTTGGGCGGCTTTGCCGACGGCGGGATCATCCGCGGGAACGGCGACTTGTGGCGAAAGCCGCCCGGCCGGTCGATCGTGCCGAGCAGGCTCATCAGGATCGCGAGCGCGCGAATCGTCTGGAAGCCGTTCGAATGCGCGGCGAGGCCCCGCATCGCATGGAACGCGACGGGATTGCCGGTCACGGTCGCGTGCTCGCGACCCCACGAGTCGGTCCACGGGATCGGCAGCTCGATTTTCGCGTCGCGCGCCGTGATGCCGATCTCCTGCGCAAGCCGGCGGATGGTCGCGGCCGGTACGCCGGTGATCGCTGCCGCCCATTCGGGGGTGTTCTCGGCGACGCGCTCCTTCAGCAACTGATGCGCGGGCTTGACCGTGCGTCCGTCGGGCAACGTGAACTCGCCGTAAAGATGGGGATCGGCACCGTCGGTGTGCGACGGCACGGGCCTGTTTGAAATGCAATCCCACCACATCGCATTGCGATCATGTTCCGGAGCGCGGTCGGGATTTTCCGGAAGCGGTTCGCCGCGCACAAGGAGCCCGAAATCGTCGGCGTCGGCGTCGAGGTTGACGAGTTGTCCGGCGTTGGTGAAGCGCGCGAGGAACTCGCGGTCGTAGAGGCCAAGCGCGATGAGTTCGTGGATCAACGCGAGCAGCAGCGCGCCATCGGTACCAGGGCGGATCGGCACCCACTCGTCGGCGATCGCCGAGTAGCCGGTGCGGATCGGATTGATCGAGATGAAACGCCCGCCATCGCGCTTGAACTTCGAGATCGCGATCTTCAACGGATTCGAGTGGTGATCCTCGGCGGTGCCGATCATCACAAAGAGCTTCGCACGCTCGAGGTCGGGCCCGCCGAACTCCCAGAACGATCCGCCGATCGTGTAGATCATCCCGGCGGCCATGTTGACGGAGCAGAATCCGCCGTGTGCCGCGTAGTTGGGCGTGCCGAACTGCCGCGCGAATAGGCTCGTCAACGCCTGCATCTGGTCGCGCCCGGTAAACATCGCGAACTTTTTCGGGTCGGTCGCGCGGATGCGCGCGAGGCGCTCCTCCAGTATCCGGAACGCCTCGTCCCAGCTCACCTCGACGAATTCGCCGGCGCCGCGCGCAGCACCCGGCTTGCGGAGGAGCGGCTTTGTGAGCCGCGCCGGCGAATACTGCTTCATGATCCCCGAGCTGCCTTTGGCGCAGATCACCCCCTTGTTGATCGGGTGATCCGGGTTGCCCTCGATGTAGCGGACTTCGCCGTTCCGCACATGCACGCGAATCCCGCAGCGGCATGCGCACATGTAGCAGGTCGTGTTGCGCGTTTCGGTCGTCGCACCGGGCAACGGTGGAGCAAGCGGGTCGTGGAGGGGCGTCGAGGGCATGGTGTCCGAGGATTCGTGGCACGCCGGATGACTCAATTCAGGTAAACGGGCGAACGCGTTCCGGGTCGCGCCCGCAGCATGGTGACCTCGCGGTCTTTCGTCAAGAAATGGTAGCTTCGGACTCTACTCTTTGTTCTGCGCGAACCAGTCGAGCTTCTCGCGCAGACGCACGACGTCGCCGATGATGATAAGCGTTGGCGCATGCAGCTTCGCCTTCGCGACAAGCCCCGGCAGGCTCGTGAGCGTTCCGGTCACGACCCGCTGCGATGCCATCGTGCCCTGTTGCACGACCGCCGCGAGCGTGCCGGCCGCGAGCCCGTTTTCGACGAGCTTGCGGCAGATGAGCGGCAGACCGGGCAACCCCATGTAGACGACGATCGTCTGCCGCGGCCGCGCGAGCGCCGGCCAGTCGAGGTCCATGCTTCCGTCCTTCAGGTTTCCGGTCACGAATACGCACGACTGCGCGTAGTCGCGGTGCGTGAGCGGGATGCCGGCGTAGGCCGCGGCACCCAGCGCTGCGGTGATGCCGGGCACGACCTCGAATGGAATTCCATGCGCCGAAAGCGAGGCGATTTCCTCGCCGCCGCGTCCGAAGATGAACGGATCGCCCCCTTTGAGGCGCAGGACGCGCTTGCCGGCGAGCGCGTGCTCGACCAGGAGCGCGTTGATCGACTCCTGCCGCATCGCGTGGACCGCGCGCCGCTTGCCGACGTAAACGCGCTCGGTCGCCGGAGGGAGCAGCGCGAGGATCTCCGGGGAGACCAGGTTGTCGTACAGCGCGATGTCGGCGCGCTGCATCAGCTTCAATGCGCGCACCGTAAGAAGATCCGCTTCGCCCGGTCCGGCGCCGACGAGGTAGACCTCGCCGCGGCGGGCGCGCCGTTTGGCGGCGGTCGCGGGTTTCCGCGGGGGCACGGTCATCGCGTCATGCCACAGCGAAGGAAACTATTTCTTTTTCAGGTGGAACACGAAGGCCTTGTTCTCTTCCGTCGACGAAAGCAGCGCGTGCCCGGTCTGGCTGGAGAACGCCTGCATGTCCTTGACCGACCCGGGGTCCGTGGAGACGACCTTCAGCACCTGTCCCGACGTCAGCTCGTTCAGCGCCTTCTTCGTCTTGAGGATGGGCAAGGGGCACGAGAGCCCGCTGGCGTCCAACTCCTTGTCGAAATTCACGTTTCAATCCTCCATCGATCGATTGGCCGCGGCATGGCGGCGTTCCCCCGGCGCCCCCATGCGCATTCTCGCACGAGGCGCACCGACGCGATTATGCGCTGCGGCGCATTTCCGGTGTGCCGGGGGGCTTACATGGCGCTCTATTCGAGCGTGCGTCGATAGTAGATGCCGAAGCCGCTGATTACACCTGCCTCGGCACGAAGCGTCAGCGTGCGCGAGAGGCTGTACTCGAGGCGAAGTGCGTTCGTCGCGACCGTAAGTCCCTGTTCGTATACGAGCGAGAGATTGTCCGAGATCCTCTTGCCGAACGCGACGACCTGGCCCGAGGCCTCCGATGTCCCGCGTGCCGCCCCACGTGCCGCGCCCCCGCCGCGCTGGATCGAGATGTCGTCCAGCCCCACGCTTTCGGCGACCGTGGCCGTGGCGGATCTGCCGCCGCGGCCGAGCAGTGCCGCGGAAGCCGCCTGCAGCGCGGCGATGTCGGAACCCGACGTGCGATCGAGGCCTTGTCCGAGCACGAGCCAGGAGAGTCTCTCGTTGTCGGGCACCGGCGGGATCGAGGTGAGCTGGATGATCGGGACCCGGACGGTGCCGCTGACGGCGACGCCGGCCTCGACGGCCAGATTCTTGCGCAGCGCGACAATGTCGAGTCCGGGATTGTCGAGCGGCCCGTCGAAGATCAACCGGCCGCGCTCGATCGCGAGCCGCTGGCCGAACGCGAAGTAGGTTCCATTCACCGCCTGGATCGAGCCGCGGCCGCGAATGCCGCCGTCGCCTCCCGTCGTCACCCGCACCTTGCCGCGTAACCCGGTTTCCAGCCCTTCGCCGGCGAATGTCAGCTTGTTGCCGAAATCGAGTTCGAGATCGATCGCGAGCGGCAGGTTTTCGGCGCGCGTTCTGTCCCGGTCGCGCGCCGGCCAGCCTTTCACGATGACGTCGTCGCCGAGCCTGGCTCTGGCATCTGCCAGGTACTCGAAGTGTCCTTCGTCGGCCACGAGCGACCCTTCGAGCGAAATCCGGCGGTCCTTCAGCGCGAGGGTTCCCGACCCGTCGACGATGAGCCGACGATCCGGGCGGTTGAACAGGCGAAACTTTTCCGCGCGCCACGTCATCCGCGCTGCGGCGCCCTGGCCGTCGCTGCGCACTTCTCCCGGGGTCGCCAAGGTGCCCGAGGCGATGAAGCGGCCGGCGCCGCCGACGAACGAGAGTTCCTCCAGCTTCACTGTTCCATCCGCGAGCCTCGCATCGAGCCGCCCGTCCGTGAAGAAGACGCCGTACTGCGGCGCGTCGATGCGCAGCGCCTCGCCACGCAACGTGCCGCTCAGAGGCGCATGGGCCATCGTTCCCCGGGCTACGAGTTCCGCGCGCACATTTCCCTCGACGACCGCAGCGGTTCCGACCCAGGGCTGAAGCACTCTGAGTGTGGCCATGTCAGCCGTCAGCGCGAGACGCACCGGCGCGTCGGCGGCGACGCGCCCGGGCGGCGCGCTCGTGGCGACGCCGATCGAGAGTTGCGCGTCGGCGTTTACGCCTTGTGCGGATCGCAAATCTGCGGTCGCTTCCACCGCGTCGTCGCGGAATTTCGCCGACAGGTCGATCGCCGTGACACCGAATGCGCGATTCCCCGGATCGATGCTCGTCTCGGCGCCGAAGAAGACATCGCCACGCTCGCGGTGCACGGTCACCGATCCGTTGAGCCTTGGCGCCGCCGTGAGCGACCATTCGCCGGCGAGCGTGAGCGTCGATACGAAAGGGAGGCGTGTGCCGGCCAGCTTCGCCACGGTGGCAACGGGCACGCCGGAGAAGGCGCCGCGAGTCGAGATCCGGCCGTCGTCCCAGGCAAGCGCGCCGAGCTCGACGTTGCCGTCAGCCACGTCGAGGTGTGCGGCTCCGATGCGGACGTGGTCGCGCGCAAATTCGAGCGTGGCGGGCGCCGCGAGCCGCAGCACCCACGGTCCGCGGTTTTCCAGCGCATCGACGGATCCGGTCCAGGCCCACGAGACGGCGCCGGCGGCGTTGCGCGACTCGCGCATCCCGCCGTGCGCGGTGGCTTCGACGTCGAGATCCGCCCCGGCAAATGCGATCGAGGCCGTGTGCCGCGCAAGCGTTCCCTGGACAGTTGCGCGCGCGTGGGGAAAGGTGCCCGGCGGCGCGGCGACGGCGGTGGCGCCAAGCTCGATCGTGAGCTTGCGCTCATCGGACATCGTCGACGCGCCGGCGGTCGCCGCCGGAGCGATCTTGACAAGCGCATCGAACGTCCCGAGCGCCAACGCGGGGCCGACCTTCAGCGCTGTGGCTTTTGCCTCGACGTCGATGCCGCCATGGTCGATGCCGCCACGCAGGTCGGCCCTGGCCCGCAGCGATCCGGTCAGCGGGCGCGGCACGCGCGAGGGGAAGAGCGGCGCGAGGTCGGCCAGTTGCGGCGCGTCGAGTGCGGCGGTCATCCGGTCGTCGCCTCCACCGGCGCTCCCGCTTGCCGTGAGTCGCGCCGACGCGAGCTTGAGGTCGATGACCGCGTCCCGAACGATTCGCGCCGCCACGGTCGCGCGCGCGGAACCCGAGACCGGCACATCCGCGAGGCGGCTGCCTTCGACGAGGGCGAGGTTGGCGTCGACTCGCCACGCCGGCTGCAACACGCCGTTTGCGGCGAGATCGCCGTCGAGATTGCCGGCCGGAAATCTGCCGAAGCGCGAAGGGTCCACGTGCCTTGCTTTCGCGGTGAGATCGAAGGCGTGCCGATCCGCGAGTTCGATCCGGCCGCTGCCTGTGAGCTCGCCATCGCCGGCGTGGATGCGGAACCGCTCGACGCCGAGTCTGCGGTCCGTCACCGTCGCGACGAAGGACAATCCGATTCCACCGACCATCGTCCGATCGGAAACGGTGCCATCGATGCGCTGGCGCGCCGAATCGAGATCCGCACTGATCTTGCCGGAAAGACGGGTCGCAACCAGCGACGCATGGATCGCTTTCAGGTCGAGGTCGCGAACATCGAGCGTCCACTTGCCCGCATTCCCGTTGAGCGGAACGTTCGCGCGGCCGGCAGCGCGGCCGCCGCCCGCGAGTTCGGCCGACAATTCATCGAGCGCGATGGCGTCGGCGCGCCACGAAAAGCGCGAGCGCAGCGATCGCACAGGCAAGCGTTCTCCGTCGATCGGGCCCGGGATCGCATTCACAGCTTCGACATCGCCGAGAAGCCCGCCATCGAACGGCCGGGCTTCGACTTTCACGCTGAGCCGGGTTGCCGGGAACGTGGCATCCCACGTCGCGAGGTCGAGACCCTGCGCATCGAGCGAGAGGTCCTCGAGCACGGCGACCGCGAGCGGCGAGAGGCGGGCGCGCAGCGTGAAACGCGCTTCGCCGGCGCGGCCCGCGGCGTCGACCGCGACGGCATCGAGCCGGCCGGAAACGGCGACGTCGGCCCGCGCTTCCCTGAGCGTCGCGCCGCCGGCGAGCGTGAACTTTCCGGCGATCGCAAACGGCGGCTCTCCTCCCATCGAGATATCGCCGGTAAGCGCGCCGCGTGGCGCGACGAGCGAGAGATTGTCCACACGATGACTGACGGCGCCACCGGTGTAACCGAAGCGAAGTCCCGTTATCGTGCCGCTGCTCGTTCCGATCCTCCAGTCAAAATGCGCGACCGCGATCTCGTCGATCGCAACCTCGGTCGGGAGCGCCAGGCTCGCGGGCAGTGTCGCCGCGGCATCGGACACCTGCGCGGCGAGCGTGATGCGCTGCGCGCCCAGCCCCTTGACGACGATTCCCCGCGACCACAGCGCCGCCGGACTCCAGTTGAGCGCGACGTCGTCGGCCGACAGCGTCGCTTCGGAGCCCCGCCACACCAGCCGCTTGACGCGCACCGCCGACAACAACGAGCCGGCAGGCTGCTCGATCTCGAGCCGGCCATTGCTGCGCGCCACGAGGATGCGTGCGGCGACACCGAGCCCGAGCTCGCTCGCCAGAAACGCATACGTCGCCATCAGCGCCCCCGCGATGATGGCGAGCGCGATCCCGAGTCGGCGACTGGCGCGACGCATCGTCCTGCGCGGCCGCGCGGGTTTGGAAACAGGTTCTTCAGTGGTCGGATCTGTCACGCGCTTCGTCCATTCGAAAATTCTAAAAGGACAGACCGACTGAAAAGTGCACTCGCACCTCGTGCACGTCCTGCCCGTACGCAATGTCGAATCGGAGCGGTCCGAGCGGTGTGCGAATGCGCGCGCCGACACCGTAGCCCAACGCCAACCGGAAATCGGACAGCGAGTCGCCGGCGTTGCCGGCATCGATGAAAGCCGCCAATCCCCACAATTCGCCGATCCAGCGGATGGCTTCGACGTTGCCCACCGCAAAGTAGCGACCGCCGACCACCGCGCCTCCCTGGTCCACACCGAGACTTTCGAACGCGTAACCGCGAACCGTCGTGTCGCCGCCCGTCCGAAACAGGAGTGTCGATGGAATTCCGATCCGCGTCGACGCCAGAACGGCGCCGGCGTCGCCGCGGACATTGAGCTGGGTGGAGCGGTCGAGCGGAATCCAGCCGGCGAAACGCCCGATGACGCGTCCGAAGGCGAGCGTGGAAACGCCCGGAATCCCGCCACCGAGTTGCGCGCTCGCCATGAAGCCCCGCGTCGGCGCGAGCAGATGGTCGACCTCGCGCCAGTACTGTTCGGCCTCGAGGTAGAGCGCGCGCGACCGAATCGCCGGCGCGCCTTCCGGCGTCTGGTCGTCGAGATAGTAGGTCGCCGAGACGGCGCGTTCGCGCCGCTCCTCCAGCGTGTGCCAACGCGTGCCGGCGATCGCCGTCTCCGTCACCAGACCCTCGATGTCGGTGCGCTTCGCGCCGAATCCCCAGGCGCCGATCCAACCGGACTCGTTCGCCGGTTGCACCAGGCGCAGAGACCCGGATTGAATCCTGCCGTCGAGCTGGCCGTCGACCAGCATTTGCAGTCCATTGCCATCGACGTTGACGTCGCGGTAGTCGATCTTGGCGATATATCGAACGTCCGTCGAGTAGCCAATACCGCCTTCTATACTTCGTGTCGGCGCCTCGATGACCGCGACCCGGACCGTCGCGTTTTCCGGATGTGTCGTGTCGGGATCGATGGCCGCCTGGACACTGGTGAAGTAGCCGGTTGCGTTGAGGCGCCGCATGAATTGCTCGAGAGGCGCCTGGCCATGCGGATCGCCTGGTCGGAAGGTGCTGTAATTGCGCACGATCGACGGTCGATATCTGACCAGTCCCTCGATCTCGATGTCGCCGAAACGGAATACAGGTCCACTCTCGAGCCCGAGCGAAAGATTTCCGGTGCGCGCGTCGGGGTCGATCGCCGCTTCGCTCCGGACGATCTTCGCTGCGGCGAAAGGGCTTGCCCGGAGCGTCGCGAGCGCGCGCTCCTTGGCGGAGGACCATGCTGTCTGCCGGAACACCTCGCCCTCCGGCAGGCCCCATTCCAGGTTGAGCTTCGCGATCGCCGCGGTCCCGAGGGGAACGGCGGTGGCCGCGGGGCCCGCGACGTCGATGCGCACGGTGGCGATCCGGGTCGATTCACCGGGCGCCACCGTCAAGGTCACGGTTGCGGGCTTCGCACTGCGGTCGATCGAGATGTCGATGACCGCCGAAAAGTAGCCTTCCGTCGCCGCGGCGTCTCGCGCTTCGTCGATCGCCTCGCGCGCGAGGCGGTCCAGAAGCTCGGCCGTCATGTCGGCATACGTCTGCCACCGCACAAGTCCGACGCTGCGCTCGATCACGGGCCGGAGCGGCGGCGGCGCGTCGATGACGACGCGATACGCCGGTTCCGCGGTGACCTCGGCGGCCACGGTCCCGCGGGTTGCGGGGTCGGCGGCGTCAGCGCCAAACGCCAGCAGCGTCGCCGCCGCCAGCGTCGCCCGGTGGAGCCACCCGCGAGGAGACCAAAGAGGAGTTGCCGTCGAAGTCACAGCCGCGATTATCGTCGATCGCCGGAGAATGCCTCGGGTCGCGATTGTGAAGTTCCGCGAAGCGACCGTCACCGCCCGAGGTGCGGAACAAACCGGGACGGTCCGGGAGCTCCTGCGGCCGCATCGGCGGAAGATCGGGCACGTCGCGGCGCGGCCAGTCGAGATCCCAGTTGACACCCGGAGGATCGCCGAGGCCCCAGAGGCCGACGCCGACCCGGCTTGTGCCGGTGCCGTCGTAGCGGACGGCGCAACCGGATAAAGCGACAAAGGCGACGGCGGTGGCGAGCGCGACGGAACGGGGCAAGGCGCAGCGCGAAATTCGGTGCTCCAATGGGTGACCGGCCGGATCGACGCGGAAACATCGATCCGCGGTCCCGATAGTATCCGCTGTCGTGCACGCATCGATATCGCCGCCGGTCGTAACGACGTTCCGCGACCGCGCGAATGTGCCCCGTTGATCGATCCGGCGTTGCCAAGGCGCGACGTTTCGCGAGAGCTCGCAGGATCCAAACCCACGGCGCAGGGCGCGCGGACGACAAAACGGGCCGGCGCGTATTCCATTGGCATAAAAGGCGGGCGGCACGCCGAAAACTCGCCGCCTTGGCGGGAGACGCCTCGCCGGGCAACGTCGGAATTGCGCAGACGGCAGGTGATGCGTGCTGTCGGGACGCGATCCGGGGCGCCTGTCCCGAATTGCGACAACGTCAATACCCTCCATTATCGAACGATCGTACGATGTTGGCCGACGATCGGCTTCCATACCTCCAGTTTTACTTTGATAAGTTAAGGTAAGTATATGTTTAATATTAAAGAAGAAATATGATACAGCACCGGCGCTAAGTTATTGTTCGGAAAGAAAAATGAGTTGACCGCGCGTCTATCGTTGTTTTATAGTGCCACTGAGTGGTAAAAAGTGGGTGCAAGTGGGAATTTGCGTGAGTAATCGCCCTGAGGGCGCGGATTTACGTGATTGAGCACTCACTATCACTCGCGATGGCGGGAGCGACGCGGTGGCGCAGGGAGGAGCGGGATCGTTCGGGTCGACGGGGGCCGTATTTCGCGGCGTGACCCTGCTCGCGCTGGACGCCAAGGGCCGACTCGCAATTCCCGGAAAACACCGGGCCGCGCTGGGCGGAAGCAGCGATGGCAGCGAGCACACGCTCATCGTCACGGCCGACCCCAGCCGCTGTCTGCTGGTCTACCCGCGGGCCACTTGGGAGCCCATACAAGCGCGCCTGATGTCTCTCTCGTCGTTCAAGGACGAGATTCGCGGGTTGCAGCGGCTCCTCGTGGGCCACGCCGATGAAGTCGAGATGGACGGCGCCGGCCGCGTCCTCGTACCGCCCGCGCTGCGCCAGTATGCCGGGCTCGAACATCGCGTCGTGCTCGTCGGCCAGGGCAACAAATTCGAGTTGTGGGACGACGCGAAGTGGCAGCAACAGACGGCCCGCGCGATCACGTTTCCCGCCGGCGACTTGCCGCCCGAGCTGGACGGCTTCAGTCTTTGATGGGCGAAGGTGTCCACGTCTCCGTCCTGCTCGAGGAAGTCGTGGCCGCGCTGGCGGTCAAGCCCGAAGGCACCTACGTCGACGCGACGTTCGGCCGCGGCGGCCACGCGCGCGCGATCCTCGCCTCGCTCGGTCCATCGGGGCGGTTATTCGCCCTCGACCGCGATCCGGAATCCGAGGCCAGCGCGCGCGCGATCACCGATCCGCGATTCGCGTTCCGCCGGCTGTGGTTTTCGGAGGTCGCGGACGCGTTTGCGGCATTTGGCATCGAACGCGCCGACGGCTTCCTTCTCGACCTCGGCATTTCCTCTCCGCAGATCGACGATCCGGAGCGCGGATTCTCGTTTCGCGCCGACGGCCCGCTCGACATGCGGATGGACCCCACCCGCGGCGAATCCGCAGCCGCGTTCCTGGCGCGCGTTCCCGCGCGCGAATTGACAGAGGTGATACGCGACTATGGTGAAGAACGGTTTGCTCAATCGATTGCAGGAGCAATTGTTGCGGCTCGCGCGGTCGCGCCCATCGACCGCACGCGGAAGCTGGCCGCGATCGTGGCCCAAACCGTCGGCGCGCGCCCGCGGGGTGATCGGGGTCAGGATCCGGCCACGCGGACGTTCCAGGCTCTTAGGATTTTCGTCAATCGCGAGCTCGCGGAGCTCGCGCTGACGTTGCCCCGTGTCGTCCCGTTGCTCAACACGGGTGGCAGGCTCGCCGTGATCAGCTTCCACTCGTTGGAGGATCGGATCGTGAAGCGTTTCTTCGCTTCCGCGTCGCAGCCGTTCGGCGGCGATCCGCGGCTCCTCAGGTTGGCGATCGCGACCGACGCGCTGCCCGGAGCGCCGCTCGCGCGGATCGGTCGCGCCATCCGTCCTTCCGAGCCCGAGATCGCGGCGAATCCACGCGCGCGCAGCGCCACGCTGCGCGTCGCCGAGCGGACCTCCCATCCGGTGCCGGCAAACTTCGGCGCGATCGCGCGACGATGACCGGCCCATGATGGTCCGCCTGAACCTGCTGCTGCTCGCCGTGCTCGTCCTCTGCGCGCTTTCGCTCGTCACGTCGCGGCACCAGGCGCGCAAGCTCTTCGTCGAGCTCGAGCGCGAGCAGGCGCAGGCGCGGAGCTACGAAACCGAGTACGGCCAATTGCAGCTCGAGCAGTCGACGTGGGCAATGCCGGTGCGTGTGGAAAAGATCGCGCGCGACCAGATGCGGATGCAGATTCCCGGACCGCGCCGCATCGAAGTCGTTCCGGGCGGGGTTCCCCGATGACCGGCGCCTCCGCGGCGCTCAAGCAGCCCGTGCCCGTGCCGGCGCTGCCGAGGCTTCGTGCGCCGCTTGTCTTCGGCATTTTGCTGTTGCTGTTCATCGCGCTCGTCGCCCGCTCGCTCTATCTGCAATGGATCGACAACGCATTTTTGCAGGAGCAGGGAAGCTCGCGCCACAGCCGCGAAATCGAGGTGCCGGCGCACCGCGGTCGAATCGTCGATCGCGCAGGCGAGCCGCTCGCGATATCGACGCCCGTGAAATCGATCTGGGCGCTCCCCGGTCAGGTCGAGATCGCGCCGGGAAAGCTGGCGCTCCTGGCGCAGGCGCTCGAGACAACGCCGCAGGCGCTCGCGAAAAAGCTGGATGACGGCAGCGATTTCGTCTTCCTCGCGAAGCAGGTCCCGCCCGAAGTTGCCGGCCGCGTCGCGGCGCTGCGCATCAAGGGCATCCACGACCAGAACGAATATCGCCGCTTCTATCCGGCGGGCGAGACCATGAGTCACATCCTGGGCTTCACCGGCGACCGCGACGTCGGTCAGGAAGGGATGGAACTCACGCAGCAGGAGTGGCTCGGCGGCAAACCGGGCAGCCGCCGGGTGATCATCGACCGCCGCGGCGATGTCGTCGAGGACGTCGAGGCGATACGCGCGCCGCAGGCGGGCCGCGACTTGGCACTGGCGATCGACACGCGGCTCCAGTACCTCGCCTTCCGCGAGCTGAAGGCGGCGGTCGACGCGAATCGGGCGAAGGCCGGCGGACTCGTGATCCTGGACGCGCAAAGCGGCGAGATTCTCGCGCTCGCCAACTGGCCCACGTACAACCCGAACGCGCGCAACAAGGTCGCGCGCGAAAAGATGCGCAATCGCGCACTGACCGACGTGTTCGAGCCGGGTTCGACACTGAAGCCGTTCACGGTCGCGTCGGCGCTCGAGAGCGGCAAGGTGCGCCCGGACACGGTGATCCAGACGGCGCCCGGAACCTTCACGATCGGCTCGAACACGATCCACGATGCGCATCCGAACGGCGCGTTGACCGTCGAGCAGGTCATCCAGAAATCGTCCAATGTGGGCGCCGCGAAAATCGCGCTGTCGCTGCCCCCGGCGACGCTCTGGCAGACGCTGTCCGATGCGGGATTCGGGACGCCGCCGAACACCGGTTTTCCGGGGGAGGTCTCGGGCCGGCTGCGTCCGGCGAAGACGTGGAAGCCCATCGAGCAGGCGACGATGGCATACGGCCATGGCATCTCGGTGAACCTCGTCCAGCTCGCGCGCGCCTACACGGTGTTCGCGAGTGACGGCGAGTTGAAGCCCGCCACGCTCCTCAAAGGCAGCGGCCCGGTCGCGGGACGGCCCGTCGTGACCGCCGGGACGGCGCTCGCGGTGCGCCACATGCTGGAACTCGCGGTACAGCCCGGAGGCACCGCACCGAAGGCGCAGGTTCCGGGGTATCGCGTCGCCGGGAAGACCGGTACCGCGCACAAGCTCGAGGGACGCGGATACACCAACAAATACGTGTCGTCGTTCGTCGGCTTCGCGCCCGCGTCGAATCCGCGGCTCATCGTCGCGGTGATGCTCGACGAGCCGTCGGCCGGAGCGCACTTCGGCGGCGAGGTCGCCGCGCCGGTGTTCTCCGCGGTGATGGGATCGGCGCTGCGCATGCTGGGCACGCCGCCCGATGCGCCGCAGGACAACGTGATCCTGCCCGTCGAGGGCAGCGAAGTCCGCGAGGAAACGTGATGGCGACGATCCTCGCGCACGAATTCGACGCGGCCACCGTTGCCGCGCGGATCGAAGCCATGCCACGTCGGATTACCGCCGACAGCCGGCAGGTGCGCTCCGGAGACGCGTTCGCGGCTTACCGCGGGCAGGCGGCGGATGGACGCGCCCACATTCCAGACGCCATCGCGCGGGGCGCGGGCGCGGTGTTGTGGGACCCGCCCGGCTTCCAGTGGAATTCCGCGTGGAAGGTTCCCAACGTCCCGGTAGACGACCTCAAGTCGAAGCTTGGTGCGATCGCCGATCTCGTCTACGGGAGCCCGTCGCGTTCGCTCTGGGTCGTCGGCGTCACGGGAACCAACGGCAAGACGTCCTGCTCGCACTGGATTGCGCAATGCCTCGATGCCTGTGGTCGGCCTGCCGGGATACTCGGCACGCTGGGCTGCGGATTCGTCGGCGCACTCCGGCCCTCGCTCCACACGACGCCGGATGCGGCGCTCGTTCACGAGATGCTGGCGGAGTTCCGGGACGCGGGCGCGAGAGCGGTCGCGATGGAAGTTTCGTCGCACGCGCTCGACCAGGGGCGCGTCAACGCAGTCGAATTCGACGTCGCGCTCTTCACGAACCTGACGCGCGACCATCTCGACTACCACAGGACGATGGCGGCGTACGGCGCGGCCAAGGCGCGACTGTTTGCACGGCCGGGACTCGACGCCTGCGTGATCAATGTCGACGATGCGTTCGGGCAGAGCCTCGCGGACGCGGCAAGGGCCCGCGGACAGAACGTGCTGACGTACGGGCTCGTCAACGCCGACATTGTCGCGACCACGCTCTCGACCGACTACGCGGGCATGGCGCTGTCGGTCGCGACGCCGTGGGGCCGCGGCGACGTCGCGATGCGACTCGACGGCGCGTTCAACGCGTCCAACGTGCTGGGCGTGCTGGGCGTGCTGCAGGCAAGCGGCATCGAACTCGACGACGCGCTCGCGGCGCTCTCGCACGTCACTGCGCCGCCCGGCCGGATGCAGCGGCTGGGCGGGGGGTTCAAGCCGCTCGTCGTCGTCGACTACGCGCATTCGCCCGATGCGCTGGAGAACGTGCTGACGGCGCTGAGGTCGGCCGTCGTCCCGGCAGGCGAACTCATCTGCGTGTTCGGATGCGGCGGGAACCGCGATCCGGGCAAGCGACCGGAAATGGGACGCATCGCCGCGACGCTTGCCGACCGCGTCGTCGTCACCAGCGACAACCCGCGCGGCGAAGATCCCGCTGCGATCGCCGATGCCATCGTTCGCGGCATCCGCGGCTCCGGTTCCAAGCGCGGGACGGTCGAACTCGATCGCGGCGCGGCGATCCGGGACGCCGTCGCGAGCGCGCAGGGCGGCGACGTCGTGCTCGTCGCCGGCAAAGGGCACGAGGACTATCAGGAACGCGACGGCGTGCGTGTCCACTTCTCGGACGCCGAAGTCGCCGCCGCCGCGCTCGAAGCGTGGAGGGGCGCATGAAGGCGGCGGCCAACGGCAAGGGGCGCAGCCCGCGTCGCCGCCCGATTGCGCGCGCCCGACGCTCGACGCTTCGCGCATCGGGGCCGTACGAGGAGGGCGCATGATGGACACGGCGACCGCCGCGCGCGCCGTGCATGGCCGGATGCTGGGCGGCAACGTGCGTTTCACGCGCGTGGCCACCGATACGCGCACGCTCGCGGCAGGCGACCTCTACGTCGCGATCAAGGGCGAACGCTTCGACGGACATGATTTCGTGCAGGCGGCATTCGAGCGTGGCGCTGCCGCCGCGCTCGTCGCCGACGATCGCGCCGACGTGCTTGCCGGCAATCTCATTGCGGTGCCGGATTCGCTCGCCGCGCTGGGCGAGCTGGCCGCGCACTGGCGCGCACGGTTCGCGATTCCCGTCGTCGTCATCGTCGGCAGCAACGGCAAGACGACGGTCAAGGAAATGCTGGCGGCGATCCTGCGCGCGCACTATGGCAAGACGCGCACGCTGGCGACGGAAGGTAACTTCAACAACGCGATCGGCCTTCCGCTGACGCTGCTTCGCCTGCGCCCGGAGCACGAAGTCGCGGCGATCGAACTCGGGATGAACCATCCCGGCGAGACCGCCGTGCTCGCCGCGATCGCGCAGCCGACCGTCGCGGTCATCAACAACGCGCAGCGCGAACACCAGGAATTCATGAAAAGCGTCGCCGACGTGGCAGCCGAGCACGCGGCGCTCGTTCGCGCGCTGCCGGAGGGTGGCACCGCCGTGCTCAACGCCGACGATCCGAACGTCGAAGTGTGGCGCGCCGCCGCGCGCGAGCGCCCCGGCGTGACGACGATCGAGTTCGCGCTCGATCGTGCGGCTGCGATTCGATTGCGCGACCCGTTCCAGGCGGCCGAAGGCGCGCTGCAGGTGTCCACCCCCGTGGGCGATGCGACCGTGCGGGTCAATGCTCCCGGGCGCCACAATGCCTCGAACGCCCTCGCGGCGGCGACCGCGGCGTTCGCGATCGGGGTGCCGTTGTCCGCGATCGTCGAAGGCCTCGAAGCGTTCCGGCCCGTTGCCGGCCGACTCGTCACGCTGCGAACCGCTCCCGGCGTGACGGTGATCGACGACACCTACAACGCGAATCCCGATTCGGTGCGCGCCGCGATCGACGTGCTCGCCATCGCGCCTTCGCCGCGCTGGCTTGTATTGGGCGACATGGGCGAAGTCGGCGCGTACGGACCGGGCTTCCACCGCGAGATCGGCGAGCACGCGCGGGCCGCGCGGATCGACCGCCTGCTGACCGTCGGCACGCTGGCGGCGACGACCGCGGCGGCGTTTGGCGACGGCGCCGAACATTTCGCGGCGGTCGACGCCCTCGCGGCGCACGTCGTTGCGTCCGCGCCCTCCGGAGCGACCGTGCTGGTCAAGGGCTCGCGCGTCATGCGCATGGAACGCGTCGTCGCGGCGCTTTGCGGTCCGTCGCGCGTCGAAGGGGCGCACTGATGCTGCTCTGGCTGACCGAGCACCTGGCGAAGGACATCCGGGCGTTCAACGTATTCGGCTACCTCACGCTGCGTGCGGTGCTCGCCTGCATGACGGCGCTGTTCATCTCGTTCATCGTCGGCCCGAAGGTCATCGTGTGGCTGACCCGGATGAAGATCGGACAGTCCGTTCGCGACGACGGACCGCCGACGCACCTCGTCAAGGCCGGCACGCCGACCATGGGCGGGGCGCTCATCCTGGTTTCGATCACCGTGACGACACTGCTGTGGGCCGATCTCGCCAACCGCTTCGTGTGGGTGACGCTGCTCGTGACGGTCGGCTACGGCGCAATCGGCTGGGTCGACGATTATCGGAAGGTCGTCCACCGCAATCCGAAGGGCTTGCCCGCGCGCGCGAAGTTCCTCTGGCAATCGGTCATAGGCCTCGTCGCCGCCATCTATCTCGCGTTCTCGGTCTCGGCGCCGGACAACGCGCGCTTCATCCAGTTGTTCCTGGCGTGGATCGGCAGCGGCTTCAACCTTTCGCTGCCGCCGAAAGCCGACTTCATCGTCCCGTTCTTCAAGTCGGTCACGTATCCGCTCGGCGTCTGGGGGTTCATCGCGCTCACCTACTTCGTGATCGTCGGGACCAGCAACGCGGTCAACCTGACCGATGGTCTCGATGGTCTCGCGATCATGCCGACGGTGATGATCGGCGCGGCGCTGGGCATCTTCGCCTACGTCAGCGGCAACGCGATCTTCGCGAAATATCTGCAGTTTCCCTACATCCCGGGCGCGGGCGAACTGGCGGTCATCTGCGGCGCGATGGCGGGCGCCGGGCTCGGCTTTCTCTGGTTCAACGCGTATCCGGCGGAAGTGTTCATGGGCGACGTCGGGGCGCTTGCGCTCGGCGCCGCGCTCGGCACCATCGCGGTCATCGTCCGTCAGGAGATCGTGTTTTTCATCATGGGCGGCGTCTTCGTCGTCGAAACGCTTTCGGTGATGATCCAGGTCGCCTCGTTCAAGCTCACCGGCAAGCGCGTGTTCCGAATGGCGCCGATCCACCACCACTACGAACTCAAGGGCTGGAAGGAAAATCAGGTCGTTGTCCGCTTCTGGATCATCACGATGCTGCTGGTCCTGTTCGGTCTCTCGACGCTGAAGCTGCGATGAACGGCCCCCACGCTCACTGTGTGCGGCAAAGCCGCATCCCGCTTCGCGGGACCAGCCTTCGGCTGTCCTGCGGCCTTCGGCCTGATGTTCGCTGCCCCCCGAGGGGATGTGGCGCGTCGGTCGTAGGTCCGGCTTCAGCCGGACGCAGCAACGGTGGCGCGCCGGTCGTAGGTCCGGCTTCAGCCGGACGCAGCAACGCGCACGGTCGCCTGCCGCCTGAAGGCGGCCCTACAAGAGGACGCGGCAACGCGCACGGTCACCTGCCGCCTGAGGGCGGCCCCACAAGGGGGCGGTCAGTGCCCTTCGGGCGTCTGGGCGGGCACTGAGATGGATTACACGGGACGCGACGCCGTCGTGCTGGGACTCGGGCTCACCGGGTTCTCGCTCGCGCGGCATCTCGCGGCGGGCGGTGCTGCGGTGCGCGTCGCCGACACGCGGGCGACACCGCCCTTCGCGGAAAAACTCGCCGCAACGTTGCCTGGCGTGCGGATTGCGACCGGACCGTTCACCGACGCGACGCTCGCGGGCGCCGATCTTATCGCGATCAGCCCTGGCATCGCTAAGGGCCAGCCGGCCATCGCAAGCGCGGTCGCGCGGGGCGCGGAACTCGTCGGTGACATCGAGCTTTTTGCCCGCGCCTTGCCGCCGGAGCAGAAAGTCCTTGCGATCACCGGCTCGGCCGGCAAGACGACGGTGACAGCCCTCACGGGCGCCCTCTGCCGCGCGGCCGGTCTCGCGACCGTCGTCGCCGGCAACATCGGCGACGCCGTGCTCGATGCGCTGCCGCCGGGACGCGGCTGGCCGGATGTCGTCGTGCTCGAACTTTCCAGCTTTCAGCTCGAAACGACGTCGTCGCTCGTGCCGACGGCGGCCTGCGTGCTCAACGTCACCGACAACCACCTCGACCGCTACGCCGGCATCGACGGCTACGCGGCAGCGAAGGCGCGCGTCTTTCAGGGCGGCGGCGCCCAGGTGCTGAACCGCGATGACGCGCGTTCGATTGCGATGCGGATCCCGGGCCGTCTCGTGCAGACATTTGGCGCGGGGGTGCCGGAGTCGGAGGAGGCATGGGGTCTCGTCGATCGCGGCGCGAAACGCGATGGCGCGCCGGACACGTGGCTTGCGCGCGGCGGCGCGCTGCTCGTTCCGATGTCGGACTTGAGACTTGTGGGCCGGCACAATGCGTTGAATGCGCTCGCGGCGCTCGCGCTCGCTTCGGCCGTCTCGAAGATCGATCGCGACGTGCTGGCGGCGCTGACCGGCTTCGAAGGCTTGCCGCACCGGATGCAGCGGATCGCCGAAGCCGGCGATGTGCTGTTCATCGACGATTCGAAGGGCACGACGGTTGCTGCGACGCGGGCCGCCCTCGAAGGACTCGGCCGGCCGGTCGTGCTCATCGCGGGTGGCGACGGCAAGGGGCAGGACTTTGCGCCGCTCTTAGCCGCAGTGGATGCACATTGCCGCGCCGTGCTGCTGATCGGCCGCGACGCGCCGGCAATCGAACGGGCGCTCATCGGTACGAAAGCGGCCGTCGAAGAAGTCGGGACGCTGGAAACGGCGGTCGCGCGCGCGATGCGACTGGCGCGACCCGGCGACGCCGTCGTGCTTTCTCCGGCGTGCGCGAGCCTCGATCAGTTCGCCAACTACGTCGAGCGCGGCGAGCGATTCGCCGGGCTGATTCGCGCCCATCTGCAAGAGGAGACCGCTTAGCATGCCCAAGGACGGCGCCGGCGCCCGCACGCTGCGACCCTTCGGTGTGCTGAAGGTGTTCGGTTCGATCGGCGCGCTGCCGCGCCACCCGCGAACGATGCTCGTCTACGACGCGTCGCTCGCGTGGACCGCGATCGTGCTGCTCGCGATCGGACTCGTCATGGTGTACTCGGCATCGATCGCCATGGCCGAGGCGTCGCCGCATACGGGTTACCGCGCGTGGTACTTCCTCGTCCGGCACGCCTTGTTCGTCGGCGTCGGCGTGATCGCGGCGTTCGTGGCGTTTCAGGTGCCGATGAAGGGTTGGGAGCGGCTCGCGCCGTG
>Ga0315276_10001019_pt1 | contig 24875 bp, 27 predicted proteins | sample YL17G05_0_MG_FD_204542 | JGI IMG/M metagenome (GOLD analysis project Ga0315276, IMG submission 204542) | Sediment microbial communities from Yellowstone Lake, YNP, Wyoming, USA - YL17G05_0 | ecosystem: Environmental > Aquatic > Freshwater > Lake > Sediment | place: USA: Wyoming | collected... | reverse complement strand
CTAATTATAGAAAGATTTTTTAACCTATATTTTCTGTTAGATACATGAAAAAAAAGAGGAGATTTGCAATTTTGTTATTTGTAATTTTATTTTTTAGTATTTTGCTCGGGGTTTTAGCTGAAGAAACTTTATCTGAAAATGAGTTGGACGAGCCTGTTTTAGATTATATTCTTGAATCAGGTTTAGATGTAGAGATTGTAAACTATTCACTTGAAGAAGCTGAAAATGGCTATATTATTGAGTTAGAAGAGCCATCTATAATAGAAAAAGAGCAACAACTAAAAGAACTTGCAGAAAAAAATGAAAAGAGAATTAAAGATATGCGCAATATTAACCCCCTAAAATACAGTTATATGCTTTTTTCTACGCGCAGGGATGATATTCCTGGGTTAATTATCGCTCACAAGGGAAAAATAGAAGCAGATAAAGACCAAGCAAAAACCACGATAAAAGAAGAGCTTGGAAAAAAGAAAATAACTCATATAACTGGAAATGCTATTGAGAATCCAGAAGACCTCAATGTTATTGCAGAATATAAAAATGTGCTTAACGGCTTTGTTATTAACATAACAGAAGAAGAAGCTGAAAATTTAAAGAATTTAAGAGGGATTAAGAGCATTACCCCAAACAAAGAAGTAGAAGCCAGCACAATGGACTCTATTCCACTAATTAAAGCGCATAGCACATGGAATTTAGGATATACCGGAAAAGGTATAACCATCGCTATAATTGATACAGGGATAGACTACAATCATCCTGATTTAGGAGGATGTTTTGGCTCTTCATGCAAGGTCATAGGGGGTTATGATTTTGTAAATAATGACGCAAATCCTATTGATGATCATGGGCATGGAACTCATTGCGCTGGAATTGCTGCAGGAGATGGAGTTTTAAAAGGAGTTGCTCCTGATGCAAAACTTTATGCTTATAAAGTCCTAAGTTCCTCTGGAATTGGAACTTTTGCCCAAGTGATATCAGGCATAGAAAGAGCAACAGACCCTAATAAGGATGGTAATTTTTCAGATAGAGCAGATGTAATAAGCATGAGCCTTGGTGGAGGATCAAGTTGCAGTTCAACAGATGCTTTTATGGTGGCTATCGATAATGCTATAAGAGTAGGAATAGCAGTAGTGGTTGCTGCAGGAAATAATGGCCCCGGAAGCAAGACTATTTCTGCTCCAGGATGCCATGAGCCTGTAATCACAGTTGGGGCTACAGATAAATCTGACAAGCTAGCTAGCTTTAGTTCAAGAGGCCCAGCAATAGAAGATGGTATTGAGATTGAAAAGCCAGATGTTGTTGCTCCTGGAGTTTCTATATGCGCAGCACAATGGGATTCTGCGTGGCAGAGTTACCAATGTTATGATACTAAACATACTGCTATCTCAGGAACATCAATGGCAACCCCTCATGTCGCAGGGCTTGCTGCATTGCTCAAGCAGGCAGACCATAATTTAACAAATGCAGATATTAAAAATATACTTCAAAACACAGCTGTTGATTTGGGACTCAGTATTTATGAGCAAGGCTATGGAAGAATAAACGCGTTAAATGCATTAAGCTCATATAATAATTCAATTTATATAAGATTAGATACTTCAGGAATTCTTGCAGGAAATGTAGATATATACGGCAAGATATCTGTGAAAAATTTTAGTAGTTACAGAATTGAATTTTCTCCTTTAGAGTCAGATTCTTGGAATCTAATAACAGAATCTAATGAACTTCCTCAAACTAATCTCTTATACTCTCAATGGGATACCTCTTTACTCTCAGATGGGAAATATTCCCTGAAACTTACAGTCTATACAAGTAATGGCACTAGTTTAAGGGACACAAATACTATTACTTTAAACAATTTTGAACTGTCTTATCCCGAAAACAATTCCTGGCATGACACAACAAATACAATAGAAATAAAAGGAACAGTTACAGGAGATAATTTAAATTATTATGAGATTAAATGGGGGAAAGATAGTCAGTTTAGTTCAGAAGGTATAACTTTAGCAAATAATGGACAAACAGGAGTTACCAATGGAATCTTAGGAATTTGGGAGATTAATACAACAAAATCAGGATTCTATAATTTAAAATTAATTGTGCATCAAATAGGGGGAGCAGTTTCTGAAGATGTTGTAACATTGTATTTAGACGCAGAACAGTTAAAAGGATGGCCTGTTCAAATTGGAGGAAAGATATCAAGCTCTCCAATTGTTGCAGATCTTGATAGAGAGGGCAATAAAGAATTAATTATATCCTCTGGAAATAAGGAAGTTTATGTTATTAATCCTGATGGAACCATAAAGTCAGGATGGCCAAAAACAACTGTATATGGTCCAGGATTCACCCCATCTGTTGGCGATGTAAATGGAGACGGAGATTATGAAATTGTTGTAGCCAATTACTATTATATCTATATCTGGAACCATGATGGAACTTCGTTACCAGGATGGCCAAAATACACATACCCAAGACAAACTTATAGGTCGGCTAGTTTAGAAGATTTAGATAATGATGGGGATTTAGAAATAATAATCGGGGATTTTGGAGGATATGTAAATGTTTGGCACCATAATGGGACATATATGAAAGGTTGGCCTTTAAATCTTACTCCATACATAATTAATAATAGGCCAGAGTATCAAAGAATAGCAGATGAAATTTCAGTTGCAGATCTTGATAATGATGGATTTAAAGAGTTAGTTGTTTGGACATATAAAACTGGCCAGTATTTTGTTTTAGAAACCGAAGGCACTATTAAAAAAGGATGGCCACAGCTTGGAGACCCATATGGAAGTGTTAGTTCTTCTATAGGCGATGTAGATAATGATGGAAATTTAGAAATTGTTGGAAGCGGGAAGAGTGTTAAGATTTGGGATGTTAATGGAAATTTAAAATACAATCTAGGAAATTCAATATCTACTGAAAGAGCATCTTTAGGAGAGCTTGATGGTGATGGAGAATTAGAGATAATTGGAGGCGGAGCAAACTACCTTAATTTATATGATATTCATAATCATGTATATGAGTGGAGAAAATCATTAGACGGAAATGTTCTTGTTATTGGAGGTCCAAGCAATTCTTTTATTACAATAGCAGATGTTAATGGAGATGATTCTCCAGACATCATAACTTCTTCACAACGCGCGAAATTTGGTGAAAATGCATTCTTACATGCGTTTAATAAATCTGGAGAACAACTAGAAGGATGGCCAAAACTTATTGATTATTCTCCAGATGGTATAGATATGATATATTCTACAGCGACTGTTGACGATATTGATAACAATGGAGATGTAGAAGTCTTTGTTGGCGGAAAAGATGGCAGAGTTTATGCATGGGCTCTTTCTTCCCCATATAATCCTAAAAATACCCAATGGAAAAATTATAGGCGTGATGGAAAGCTTACAAGTTTATACTCTTCAACACCTACAGACGCTCCAGCATTATTCTTAGTGAGAAATGAATTTAGAGGAATTACTCCTTATTCATTTACTTTAGATTTAGAAACAAGCAACCCAACTAATATAACAGTCAATATTATCAAAAAAGTAGCAGTTGTAGGCAACACTACCCATAATACACAAACTTATAATCATACTATCCTTGTAGATGGTTTAGAGTCTTCAACAAAATATAACTACACTATACTAATTAAAGATGCTTATAGGCAGACTTTAACAGTTAAAGGAGAAAATGAGTTTTTCACAAGAACAACTTCAAAAGTTCCTGCTCTGCCAACAAGCTTTTATGGAAGAGTTGAAACAACAGATGGCAAACTTGTTCCTTATGTAGAAGTAACTGCAAGCTGGACAGATGTAGACAACAACAATTACACAACACTCTCTAAGACAATGAATCTTCAGGAAGCAACTGCATTTGGAGACCATAATTTAGAAGGGTATTATTTCTTCAACCAGGGAAAAGTTAAAGCTAAAAAAGGCTCTAAAATTGAAGTTTCTGCTTCACAAGATTTAAATGACCCGCAGCCATTTATCCTTGCTGATCCAGGAAATAGAGCAAAAGAGATAGAAGAGCCTATTTTATTAAGCGGAATTCCTGCAGAAATAACAATTCTCTCTCCAAATTTAACAAGCTATTCCTCGTCTCAACTCCCAATTTTCTTAAATTATAATTCATCAAAAATATTGAAAACTGCCAGTTACAAATTAAATAATGCTCCTCTTGTCAATATCTTAAATAAAGAAGGCCAGAATATTCAGTTAAGCCCAAAAATAGGCAATAATATCCTGAATATAAGTGTTATTGACATCGCAAATATCCCCACTTCAAAAGCAGTTGAATTTACAGTTGATGATATAACTCCTCCAAACCTCTCTTTATTAGAGCCAGAGTATTCTAAAGATACAATAAAAATTTCTGCGTATGCTTCTGATAATTTATCTCCTTTAGGCTCTTGTGAGGTTTGTATAGGAAAAGAAAACTGCACCAGCTGGATTCCAGCAACTAAAGAGTTTAGCGAAGGAAGTTTTAATGGAAAATGCAGCCACTTAATTTCAAAATCAAGTTATGCTGATGGAGTTTACAAATTTAATTTAAGGATAAAAGACTCTTCTGATAATTTAGCTATAGGCTCTGCAAGCACTTTAACACTGGACAAAATCTCCCCCGCCCAGATAACAAATCCAAAAGCAACAACACTTTCTGGAGAAGCCTCTATATATATATATATCTTGGAGCCCTTCTGATGACAATGATTTTTTAGAGTATAGAATTTATAGATCTTCAAGCCCAGAATATTTAATCAAGATAATTAAATCTAAAAATCAGACCTCATTTAAAGACTCGGGATTAGAAAGCGGAAAAAAATATAATTATAGAATAACTGTTCTTGATAATTATTATAATGAAAATTCAGGAACAAATTTTTCAGGGACAGTAGCTGATGTAATTGTTCCTGTAGTTAGTATAACAAACCCTATATCATATAAAACTTATAACTCTCGCAACATCTCTTTAGAATATACAGTAAACGAAGATAACACCTCTTGCAGCTATTATTTAAATGGAACCAATTACCCTATTTCCCCAACAATAACAGCAAACGAAGGAACTAACAAACTCTCTGTATCTTGCAATGATAGCTTTAATATAGGCAATTCTTCGCTTAAAACTTTTTATGTTGATACAACTCCTCCAAAAACCATAACTTCTATTAATCTTTCTCAAAGAAAATCTCAATTAGCAATAGATTTATATTGGGAGCATCTTGGAGACGCAGGAAAATATTTTATCTACAGAGACATCCAACCTTTTTTATCTATCCATAACAAGACAGCAATAGCTTCTGTTACTAATAATTATTATTCAGATTCTTATGGTTTACAACCAGGTAATTATTATTATGCAATAACAAGCCAAGATAGTTTAGGTAATATAAATAATAATTTTACTCTTGCGAGCATAACTCTATCTGAAGTAACTCCCCCAGAAATAACAATCCTTTCTCCTGAAAATAAAAAATACAGCTCTTCATCAATTCTCTTAGATTTCTATGCAAATGAGCCTGTATCTCGATGCGAGTATTTTTTAGATTCAAATCTTCCAGTTAATGCTACTGCAAGAACAAATATTAATGTAGAAGAAGGGCACAACAATATCAGAGTCTCTTGTCAGGATTTAACAGGAAATACAGGATATTCTAATACAATAGCATTTGATTCAGATTTAGGAGCTCCGCCAGCAATATCTCTTTTGACTGTTCAAAGAGTTTCAGGGCAATCAGCTTTAAGAGCAGATTGGACAAAAACAAATGTCACAGACTTTAAAGAATACAGAATTTATAGAGCTACTGAACAATTTAACAGCGTTTTAGGAAAAACACCTATTAAAACAACTTCCTCCAATTATTATACAGATACAGGCCTTCAATCTAAGCAGATATATTATTATGCTGTCACAGCTGTGGATATTTACAATAATGAAAATACCAGTGTTCAGTCAATAGGAGAGACTTCTTTTGACTCTACTCCTTTAATAATAACAATAACTTCTCCTTTACAAGGCAATTATTACAATACTAAAAATATTGCAGTAGCATACACCTCCAACAAGCCAATTGAATCTTGCAATTATGTTTTAGCTAAGAGCGGCAGTTCAGGCTTAATAACATCTCCTTTAAAAGAGGATACAATAACAGCTTACGAAGGGGTTAATAGCTTGTATTTAAGCTGTATTGACACGAGCGGAATTTCAGGAAACTCCTCTACAATTGTTTTCACTGCTGATACAATCGCCCCTGATAAAGTTACATCTTTGAATATCTCTCAAGTTTCAAATACAAAAGACCTTAAGCTAACCTGGGGGCATTATAATGGATCAGATTTTCTTAACTTTAATATCTATCGCTCAAATTCAAGTTTTAGCGATGTTTCGCTTATGACCACAATAGCTAAAAAAACAACAAATAATTTTGATGACCTAAATCTTGCTGTCGGAACTTATTATTATGCTGTTACTGCTGTTGATAAAACTTTAAATGAAAACAAAGAAGTTGATTCTGTTTCAATATTTGTAAATGATTCTGATGTTGCTAACCCAAATGTAAATGTTGTTTCTGTAGGGAATGAAATTTACGGAACAGTTCTTTTTGAAGCAGATATTTCAGATAACAAAGGTTTAAAAGCAAGTTGTCAAGTTTGCATTTCAAGCGATGGAACTTGTGATGAAGAATGGGTCTCTGCAAATTCTGAATTTGGAGAAGGAAGTTTATCTGGAAAATGTTCTTACTTGTGGAATACTAACCTATATGAAAAAAGATCTTATATTTATAATTTTAAAGTTTATGATTTATCGAATAATCTTGGTGAAGGAGCAGCTAAATTAACAAATGTTGTTTCTCCACCTCCTTTAACATGCTCGGGCGGAACAGAATATGGCAGTTGTTCAGCTAACAAGCCATTATATTGCGAAAATGGAACACTGATTAATAATTGCCAGATTTGCGGGTGCAATCAAGGGAAGGAGTGCAGTGTTAATGGAACTTGCTCCGTAATTCCTACTCCTCCAAACCCGACATGCTCAGATAGAACTCCTTATTGGAATTGTTCTTTAACAAAACCTTTATATTGCAAAAATGGGACTTTAATTGAAAATTGCGGATTTTGTGGTTGTAATATAGGTTTTGAATGTCAAGTAAATGGAACTTGCTCCGTAATTCCTACTCCTCCAAACCTGACATGCTCAGAAGGAACTCCATATAACCGCTGTTCATCTAACAAGCCGCTTTACTGCTTTAATGGCAGCTTAATTGATAATTGTCAATCATGTGGATGCTTAGAAGGAGAACAGTGTGATTTAGAGGGAACATGCTCTCTTCTCCCACCACCTTCAATAAATATTAATCTTTATACAGGATGGAATTCCTTTTCCTTGCCTCAAGGAGCAAAAGAAACAGAAATTTCCTCTGTTTTGTCAAGAATAACTGGAAAATACAATGCAGTATTTTCTTATGATCCACAATCTAAAAATTGGTTAATCTATAGAGAAAATAAAACAATCTTTGATTCAAGTAATAGCTTAACAGCTCTTGAACCTGGAAAAGGTTATTGGATAGAAATGTTAGAATCAACAACTCTTGAAATAGAGTTTGAAGAATCTGGAGGTTATAGTAAAAACTTAGTTTCTGGATGGAACTTTATAGGATCTCCTTACCCAACTTCAAGAGATACAGGGTTAGCTTTGACAAGCCTCAGTAATAAGTATGATATTATCTATAATTATGACAATATAAATAAAGATTGGACTTTTTATTCCCCATACTCTTCTTCAATATTTAATAATACATTAAATACTATGGAGCCAGGAAAGGGTTACTGGGTTTATTTATATGCGGGTGCCTCATGGCAACCATAAAATATTTGAAGTATATTCTTTTATTAATATTAATGATTAGTTTAGTTAATGCTTCTCCACCAGATCTCCCTGCTTTGATTTATGGGAAAGTTGCTTATTCTTCAGGAGATCCTGCTTCCAATGTTTTAGTAACTGCAAATTGGAAAGAAGGCAGTTCAATAACCAAAACTTCAGAAAAAGGAGAATATATCTTTTTAGAAAAAAATATTGGTCTTGCTGATCCAGTAACAATTTCTTCTCAAGGGAGTTCAATAACTTTAGAACCTCAATTAGGAATAATTAATAAAGCTCCTGATATGGTTATAGGGGATACTGGTTTTTTTCCAAAAATCTTTAATTCTGTAGTTTCTTTTTTTATCCCAGAATCAGGTGGAAAAATTCAAGAAGCAACTAAAAACAAAACCAGTTTAGAGAACCAAGGATCAAAAGATAAAAATACTGAAGAGCAAACAGGAGAGAGGTTAGATAAAGAAGAAGATACTACTGAAAAACAAACAAGAGCAAGTGAGGAGATTAATGAGCCGCAAGAAAAAAGCGAGGATAAAGAATTGGAAAAAGATTCAGAAGTTTCAGATTCTGAAAATTTAGAAAATAAAGATACTAAAGAGGGGTATACAGGAGACAATTTATCTCCTGTTTTGGGATATATAGACGAGAAGATTTATGTTTGCGAGGGCGAAAGCCTTTATTATCCATTTAATGTAACAAACCCAGATTTAGATACAGTAACTATAAATATAACTCCTGAAGGATTTTTCAAAATCTCTCCAGATTCTATTGACTGTAGAAAAACTATCTCAGCAAGATTTTACACAAATGAATTAGGGAAAGAGCAGATAGGAGAGTATAAAGAAACAATTGTTGTTTCAGATGGAGAGCTAATTGATACAAAAGCAATAACAATAGGAATAATTGAGATAAATAATCCTCCCGTCTTAGAAAAATTAGGGATACAAACAATTTCACTGCAAGAAGAAAAGAGGTTTTGTTATAATCTTTCAGCAAAAGATAAAGAGTCTGAACTAAGTTTTACTTTAGATTTTAAAAAAGGAAAAAATATTTTTAATATAACTGAAGATGGGGAAATAGATATAATCTTGGATAATAGTTCAATTGGGGTTTATAATACAGAAATCTGTGTTGTTGATAAAGGAATAGAAAAAATAAGCCCTAATATAGGTATTTGTAACCAAGACGGAAAACCAGCCTCTATCTGCCAAAATTTCAGTTTAACAGTAACTAATGAAAACAAAAAACCAGATTTTGATTCATATTATCCAAATAATCTGGAAATAACCTTAAAAGAAAATAGGGATATTCAATTTAACATAACCTTGCATGATCCAGATGGAACCTCTCCAGAAGTTTATTGGTATTTTGATAATAGGTTGATTGAATCTGATTCAGGATTTAATGGCATTAGCCATATGTTTAACCAACAATTTTCTTGTGGGTCTAATCATACAATTAAAGCAGAAATAACAGATGGTTCTTTAAATAATTCATTAGAGTGGAAAATAATTTCAGAAGAATGCGAAAAAAAAGAAATTTCTTTATTAAGAGTGATCGAAGGATATATTAAAATACCTTCTTTTCTAAAGAAAATTCTAACATTAAAAATAATCCTCCTATCAATCATAATACCAATTACTTCGTTTATTTTATTAAAGATATTTAAGATTTTTAATTTAATTAAGGAATTAAAAAAATGAAACAAATAAAAATAATAATTACGTTTATTTTATTGACATTTTTGTTTGAAATTGTTAGTTCTACTCCTCCTGACCTGCCTGTTTTAATCTATGGGAAAGTTGAAAACGAAGATGGAGCGATTATGGAAGGTGTAATTGTTACTGCAAGATGGGCAAGGGGGGCATTAGCAACAAAAACATTGACACAACAAGAAGCAATAAACCTTGGAGATCCCGATTCAAAAGGATATTATATTATTAAAATAAATAATCTTGATCCAACAACCCTAAGGTTAGATTCAATGAACGCAGTAATAGAATTTGAAGTAAACCCTGGAGATGTTGTAAACAAAAACATCATCCTCTCAAACAAAGGATTTTTCGGAAAAATTGCTGATTTTTTTAAAGGTATTTTTACAGGAGGGGGTCCAGAAATGACAAATTTTTCAAATAGCCGCGAGTATATTAGCGAGGATATTCAAAAAGTGACTAACTATGACTATAACTTATCTGAGACACAGGAAAACTTTTCAGAATCTAACGATGTAGATTCTAAATCTAATGTAAATACTACTGAAAATTTGGGTAATGGAGAAGGAGGTTACGGGGATTACGGAGAAACCCAAGAGCCAACAAAATCTTCTGGAGAAACAGGCCCATATGATAAAACTTTAAAACTTCCAAAAGAACCAAGAGGGTTTATTTATCCAAGTTTTGATTACTTTTTTGGAGAAAAAGCAAAACAAAGGCGAGGATACATTTTCTATTTAACAATTGCCATTACAGCAGCTATAATAATCTCACTTTTAATCACAGTAATGACTTTAATTAAAAAACTTGTAAAATATCTTTCTAAAAGGTTTGAAAATACATTAGACATTTCAATTGAAGGAATAATCGGATTGTCTTCTGGGAAATTTATGGAAAAACAAATATCTTCACTAAGTCCAGATAGTGCAGTTATGGATGCAATAGATCTTTTTGTTGAAAAAAATCTTACTTTAATTCCAGTCTTAGTTTCAAAAAAAGTTGTAGGAATTATAACAAAAAAATACTTGTTGAGTAGACTAACCCCGAGAGGTTTTGATGCATTAACAAAAATGAAAGTTAAAGAAGTTATGCTAAAAAAATGGATTTCTTGTAAGCCTGATACCTCCATGGGAGATGTTTATACAAGTTTAGTTAAAGATAATTCTAATGGTCTGATTATTGAAGATAAAGGAGAGTTAGTAGGAGTTATAGATTACTTTGATATTTTAAATGTGTTTCACAAAGCTAATTTTGAATTTGACAATCCCCCAATATTAGGTGAGGCAATGAATAAATCTGTTATTGTAGCAGATTCAAAAATAAAACTAAATGAAATAGAATCTATCCTTAATGATCAAAATTCCGAATATGTTTTAATAGAAAAATATGGAAAACCTGGAGGAATTGTGACTACAAAAGATTTAATCTCTGCTTTAAAGAAAGATCTTGATTTTAAAAAAACAAAGGCAGAAAATATAATGTCTTCTAATTTAATTTCAATGACGCCAGGAACTTCAGTTTATGAAGCATTTAAAATAGCATTAGAAAGAAAATTTAATCAAATCCCCATTATACTGGATGGGGAATTTATTGGGCTTGTTCATGTTAAATATCTTGTTAAAGTATATTATGATCTGATTCTTAGCCTGAATAAAAAAATGAAAAAGGATATTTCTGACAAATCAGTGATACAGAAGCCCCAAGATAAGTAAAACGCCGCTGCCCAGAATCGAACTGGGAAGCCCCGAAGGGCTCCGCTTTCGTGTTTTTAGCTTCTTTCTTCTAACTTAGTTCTTCTCTTTCTTCCGAAGTTCTTTCTTTAGAAAGAAGCTCTCTCAAGGCGGATGCAGTACCATTGTGCCACAGCGGCAATTTATTTTTTGACCTTACAACGTTATAAGATTAAGGCATTTCTACCTATTAGAAACTAAGGATTCACACTTTTAAATGTTTTTGGTTATCCTTATTTGCATAATAGAAGAGAGTTAAGCCAAACAACGCCAAAAACGGATAAGCAGTTATCCAACCACTAAGTCAGAAAGTTACAAATAAGATTAAGGAAGTGAATACAAAATCATATTCTTTAAAGGTCTTGAGTTTCATTTTATTTTTTTTCTTTTATTCATAAATACTTTTACAATCATTAACACAATTCTCTAAATCATTTGAACACCCTTCAACATCATCATATTTAATATAATCTTCTTCACTACGAACATAAATATGGGTAAGGCAAAGTTCATTATCTAAAACACAATTATCAACACAATTAGAATAATCCTCAACACTACTGAAAAAATCAGATATGAAACTTATAATTAAGATTACAATAATAATATAGAATACTGCTTTACCTATTTTCAACAAAACACTTGTAGCTTTTGATTGCTCTTTTTTCTTTCCATTTAAATCTATACTTTTAGCAAATTTTTTCACAATTCCCATTTTATTTTTTCATCCATTTTATAATCATATACAACACTAAAACGATTAGAGGGATTAGTAATGCAAACACAATGGTGTGTGCAAGTAATAGATTTAATAGGTTTATAATTGTTATTTCTTTTTTTATGGGGATTAAGACATTTAAAATAAACCAACCAAAAACTAATATAAAAGAACCTGTAAAAACATATCCAAATGTTTTAAGATAATTGGTTTTTGAATATAGTCCAATATATAAGCAAATGATAGCAAGAATACCAAAAAGAAATATTATTCCAATCATAAAATCAATAGTATCTGATTTAGTAGCATAAGTTGAGAAAAATGCAATTGCTAAAAGGAGATATAATATTATTGTTATTAGTCTATTTGCGGGGCTTTCTTCCATTTTATTTTTTCTTTCTATTCCACCAATATCTGTTTAAGACAATCCAAATCCAAACTAACCACATTAATCTTGCTAAATTTTTAGGATTTAAATTAAACAATAAGCCAATAATTATACTAATAATAAATACTAAAATTAAAGATACAGGAATAAAAAACCACCATTTAGCCCAAAGTTTTTTCAGTCTTTCCATTTTAACACCACTCTTTTTTATGATAATTTAAGGAATAATCCAAACTTTATAAATCTGTCTTTTTTTACTCAAAACTTCTTCAATCTTATCAACACACTTAGCCACATCTTCTTTAATATCCATCTCCCAAAGAACAAGATAAGTCCAAGAGTTATTATCTGCTTTACTGATATAAGCTTCTTTTGATTTATCTCGCCCTATGCCCTTTATTTGTTGTGGATGAAGAGGGCTGCCAGAAAGATATTTCTTTGGATTGGCGTGCCAATAATCTCCATAAACCTCAACAATAACCTTCTGCTGTGGAAAACAAAAGTCGCACATAAACTTATTCATAAATTTATACTGATGAATAAAATCTATTCCTTCTTTATATCTTCGTTTTATCAGTTCTTCTTTTATCTGTCTTTCGGGTTTTGTGTTTTGTACACCTGGAAAATTTCCAGCTTCAAATAGTTCTAATATCCTTTTCCTATTTCTTTCCCTATTTTCAGGAGTAGTCATAATATCAATAATTTTCTTTCTATAATCTGGGTTAGTCCAATTTTTCTTACTAGTTCTACTCATTTTTTGTCTATGTTCTGGGCTAGCCATTGCTCTCTTCTGTGCCTCTGCCCTCTTTTGTCTTGTCTCAGGACTAAACCAAATTCTTTTATAGGATTCACTTAATAATCTCCTTGTTTCTTCAGAAGGCTTTTTTCCTTTATGAACCTCACTCATTTTCCTTTTGGATTCTTCAGAATGTTTTCTTCCTGACCAATGGTCTTGTCCTTTGTGAGATTCACTCATTCTTTTTAATTGTTCTAAGGTGTATATTCCATGTTTTCCTTTATTCCAGGTGAGTTTTCCTTTATGAGATAAACTCATTTTTCTTTTTGATTCTTCTGTATGGGATTTTCCTTTATTTCCAGGAGTTTTCCCTTTATGAGATAAACTCATCTTCCTTCTCGCCCCCTCAGATTGATGTTTTCCTTTCATGCCTGATATGGTAATCCCTTTCAAACCTTTATTCCAAGTAGGTTTGCCTTTATGTGCCTCGCTTAATTTTTTTCTATGCTCTTCTGAAAGATGTTTGCCTTTCTTTGAAGAAGGTTTTCCTTTATTAGCCAGACTCATTTTTCTTTTTGCTTCTTCAGAATATATCCCATGTTTTCCTTTATTCCAAGGTATACTTCCTTTACGAACCATATCGAAACCAAGAATCAGAAGCTTAAAAATTTGTCTATAAATTGACTTATTAATAAACTTTTGAAACACTTACTATTTTTTGATTATTTTTATGTATAATATATTTAGATTATGAAACATTTCATAATTGCCCAATTAAGAGACATAACTATTGAAGTCTATTTCTAAAAATTCGTGACAAGGTTGGCAAAGAAGTTCTGTATCTTCCAGACTTTTATAATAAGCTAATAATTTTTGTTCTATTTTTTTAAACTTTCTATACCATTCTTCTATGCTAATGTTTCCCTTTAATACAGGAGAATAAACTCCTCTCTTTATCTCCTCTTATTGTTGTTTTAGTTTATCTTCCATTTTATAATGGTGTAATTATAAATATATAAATTAATATACATAAGCTAACAAATAAAAACTTAAAAACACAAAATATAGCAATTAATAATGGCTAAAATTTATCCTGTAATATTAGAGCCCCTTAAGGTTTTAAGTCCGGGTTTAGAAAAGCTTACTAGTGCTGGAAAGCAATGTTTTGCAATTCTCTCTGATGAAGAAATTTTAATCAGAGAAGAAACTCCTTTAGAATTAGGGCATAGATATTATGAAAGTTATAAAACAAGACAAAATTCAAACCCAAAACCAGATTTTTTATCTTATACTTGCCCTTCTGAAGATATTACTACAGCAGAAGGAATTTTTAGAATTAAAGAGCTTGGCTCTTTACATGTTAGAAATTTTGAAAGAGGAATGTTGGAAGAAAGAGGGATGCTAGAAGAACTGAGCAAATAAAAAATTTTATAAAGTTTCAAACAGCTTTTTGCAAAACAATTTTATTAGCAATTGGTAAAAGAAGTTCCTCCTTACTTTTATTCAAGAATTTTAGCATGACAACATCCGGATTATTCTCATTGTATAGAGGCAATGTCATAAAAGGAATATACCCTTGAGACTCTATAAATTTAATTATTTTAGGACTAGATGCGGGGATATCACAGATAATTGCATCGTAATCTTTATTTTCAGCTTCAGCTTGCCTTAACATAAATTCTGCAAATTTTCTTTCTCTTAATTTGGGGTGGATTCTTAAGTTTTTTAATTCCAAAAAACAAGAAACTTCTTTATGGGGTTAATAAATTAAATCTCCAACTAATTCTCTTCCAGAAAAAGCAAGAATAACACTTTTGTGACCTTTATCTAACTCGTGCTCTGTTCTTTGCACCCACAAATCATAATTAGGATAGCCTAAATCTTGCAAAATAAGAAAATCAATTAACTCTTGCAAATCTTTTCTTTCTTCCAATCCTCTAAAATGAAAATGAAAAACCATTTTACCAGCTTCTTTTTCTTGCATCAGCAACTAATTCCCGCCAGTGTTTATCACAATGAATCCCTGCGTCTAAGCGGTTGTCAACTCTTCTTATTCCAGGCTTTTCGCATCTTACTAATTCTGCATCAACACGATTGTAAGACTCGCAAGTTCCTTTTTGAGCTTTGTTCCTTCCTGTATAATCCTCTGTTTCATATTCCATAATTAAAATGATTTTTTCTAATTAATAAACATTTATCTTATAGATTATATATTATAGAAATCCAACTACCTTTATCAGCCAGCTTAATAAATCAAAAAAATTGCTGACTGACTAACCGAATAAAGCTGACAAGCCTTCTGCAGCTTCTTCTGCTTTTTCTTCTTTCTTTTCAGCTTTTGCTTCAACTTTTCCTGCTGCTGGCGCTGCTGCCATAACTGCTGCTGTTTCTAATTCTTTTTCTATGTCAACGCCTTTCAAACTTGCTATCAAGGTTTTAATTTTTGTTTCATCTGCTTCTATTCCTGCTGCTTCTATAACTTTTTTTAAGTTTTCTTCATTAATTTCTTTTCCTGTTTTATGTAACAACAAAGCTGCGTATATGTATTCCATTTTTTATTCTTCCTCCAAAGATTTAATTTCTTGAATATTCCATTTAATTTTTTCAGCTAGTTCTGATAATTCTTCTAATTCTCTTGCTAAGATTGCTCGATAAGCTCCATTTGTATCAGGGCATAAGAAGAGTCTTTTGGGGTTTAGATAAGCATCAAATATTTGTTCATAAACCTTTTGGTTAGCAGCTAAAGCTTTTGGAAGCTCCGTGTTTCTGATATTTTCTCCAAGTTCTGTGTTTAATGCACAAATCTCCCCAAAATTTTTTTGCCTATTCATTTTTTCTTCCTTCTGCTTGTTTAGTTAAAGTGTTAGTAACCATTATTCCATCGTTTGTAATTAATTCTAATAAACACGCTATTGCTTCTAAACCCTTTGCATGTCCACTTAATCTTTCAAGCTCTTCAGGACTTCTGGCTTGAATATCTAATTTGCTCATTTCTGTAGAAACTTTTTTGTATTCCTCGAATAAATCAGCATATTTTCCATCTAACATTTTTCTTGCTGTTTCATAATCTTCATTTTTCAAAGCAGCTCTAAATTCCCTTAAGTTAATTTTATTTTCATTTTCATTCATTTTTTGTTTCCTCCTTGTTTTCTTCAGGCTTATTTTCTTGAGTTTTATCGTCGACATTTTCAGTTTTTTCTTGTTTTGTTTGTAATTTTTCTAAAGCCGCCGCATTTGCATTGGCTTTGCCAAGCAAAAAGCCAATTGTTTCTTTGCAATAATAAACAATTTTTTGTGCAAAACTTAAAGACTTAAGAGAAGTAATTCTTAGCTCCTCAATTGTTTTTTCTTTATCTATCTTCACATTTGTGTAGATTTTTCCGGTTTTGTTGTCAAGAAGAACAATAGGCTCTAAGCCTATCCTAAAAGGTTTTATTTCTAATTTTGACATCACAGAAGCCGCCTCATTGCTAATTTTTTCTCCTTTTTTAACAATAACTTTTTTTTCTTTTATTGCTATTTTGCCTTCTTCTACTGCTATTTTTATTCCTAAGCTGCTTAATTCACTTATAGCCGGCCCTGGGGCTAGTTCGGTAGGGCCTTCTTCTACTTCTATGCTCTCTATAGCTATTTGCCCGGGTTTTGCTGCAATAGGATTTTTATTTTCAGCAAGAATTCCCGCCAGCTCAAAAGCATCCTCTTTAGAAAAAAGAACAGCAGAATCTTCACAAACATGCGCTTTTAGCTTTTCTAAATTTTTTCCGGCAGTTTCTATGGCTTTTAACATAATATTTTTTTTTACAACTTTTACCTCTGCTTTTCCCCTTAGTTTTTTTCTTATATCTTGAAATTGCCGAGAAGGGAGGCTTTTAACAGAAGCAATTATAATTGTGTTGTTATTTTTTATAAGCTCATTTAATTTTTTTATTGTTTCTATTTTTTTCTTTGAAATTTTCCTGGTTTGTTTTTTTTCTTCCATTTTAATACTCTAATTTTTGTGGTTTGCTCATCGTAAATTTAATTAAAATGCTTCTCAGATTTTCTTTTTTCCTTGGCAAAGCCTCTAATACTTTGTTATAAATCATAATAACATTCTCAGCGATTTCCTCATCTTTCATATTCTCTTTGCCTATAGCAATTTTTAAGCTTGGTTCTTTGCTTTTTATTCTGGTTATTTTATTCACTTTTTCTAAAACTTCTTTTAGTGATTTGTCATCTTCTGTCATTAAAATGCCAAGTTGAGGGGAAGGCATTTTTCCAGCCGGCCCGAGTACTTTACCAAAGCTTGTAGCTACGGCGGGCATTAAACTTGCAGCAGAAATAAAAAAATCATATTTTTTAATTAACTTCTTTAAAACTTTTTTTTCATATTTTCCAAATTCGGCCTTCGTTATAGTTTCTACAAGCGCTGATTTTTTTGTTAAAAAAGCGCAAACTTTTTTTTCTTTAATTTTATGAGGCAGTTCAACAAATAAATTTACATTTTGCTTTTTTACATCAAAATTTCTTAAATTTATAATTAGCTCTGCTGTCTGAACAAACTTTCTTTTCTCTAGTTTCCTAAGCTCTTGCAATGCTTTTAAAATTGTTTCTTTGTTCATTTTTTAATCCTCTTAATAACCCCCTACATAAAGCGTCTGTGCCCAGAAAATGAACTTCGACGATGTAGTTTGGTTAAAATTTAATGAAAAAATGCATTTATAAATGTTTTTATTATTCTTTTTTAGGTAATAATTTTCTAGTTTCTTCTGGAAAAGAAGAAATCACCGCATCTTCTAATCCTTTGCTCACAAAGTCCCCGCATCTTTTTCTGCTTTCAATAGTTCCAGCATCACTCCAAAACCAATTTAAAACAGAATATTTAGCTTTCTTCTCTTCTACATAGAGGTTATTCACATCTGTAATTTCTATTTCTCCTCTTGCAGAAGGTTTTAATGTCCTTATTCTATCAAAAACATCTTCATCATAAAAATACAGTCCAGTAACAGCAAGATTTGATTTTGGCTTTTTAGGTTTCTCTTCTATTGAAACTATATTATATCCTTCAACTTCTGCTACCCCGAATCTTTGAGGATTTTCAACTGCTTTTAAAAATAACCTTGTACCAGCCTCTTCATTCTCAAATGACTGAGCAGATCTATAGAAATCTTCTTCAAATAGGTTGTCCCCCAATATTACAGCTATTTTTTGATTTTTAGAAGAGGGTTCAGCCATTAATAATGCTTGAGCAATACCTCCTGCTTTTTGCTGATAATGATAAGAAAAATTAATCTCCGGATGCATGTTAGCAAGGTATCCTGCTATGCTCTGAAAATGTTCCCCTCCCGTAACAATACTGATATCATCAATCCCCATTTTTTTTAAAGTGAATAAAGGATATTCAATCATCGGGAGATTACCAACTGGAACAAGATGCTTATTCGTAACTGCTGTTAATGGAAACAATCTAGTTCCCTTGCCTCCTGCTAAAATTACTCCTTTCATTTTAGATTTTTTTTGTAATTTAATAAACAGAATTTAACAGCCTCATGTATCTCTGGCATTATTATCCCTTCTTTTTTTAATTTATCTGTATTTAAATAACAATTGGACCTTTTTGCAATTGTCATTTTGTCAAGTTCTTCAAGACTCATAGCCTCAAATTTATGATTTTCATCAACAATTTCTTGATACATCTTCATTATTTCTAAAGCAGAAATCATTCTAGGATTTACAAGATTATAAACTCCGGTTTCTTTTCTTTCTATTAGTGCTTTCATTGCCAGAAGCATATCCGGAACAGTTGTCATCGAGTTCTTCATATTTATTACACTAGGATATTTTTTCAGCTTGTCGATAAGATTTCTATCATGAGGCCTGTCATCTATAGGCATCCTTATTCTTAGCTGAAGACAAGGAAACCTTTTCAGCGCTTTTTCAGCTAGGATCTTCGTATCAGCATAGAACTGATGTCCATAAAAATTAGGTTCATCCTCTTCAGTATAACCTCTTCCTTGATTGTCTCCAGAATAAACACACCCGCTTCCAAGATGAACAAAATAAATTCCCCTTTTCACACTTTCTGTGCATAGATTTATTGCAGCAGAGACATTGGATTGCATTGTAGATTCTTTATTATCTTCACACCAATCAATATTGGGCTTTCCTGTTTTTCCAAGTGCATTTATTACAACCTCCGGCTTTTCATATTCTAAAAATTCTTCTAAGGAAGAGAGATTTAATACGTCCACTTTTGATCTTGGAATAGCAGGATATTTAAAAAACTCTCCAATTCTAGTTCCTAAAAATCCAGCCCCGAAAACAATTCCCCTCATTTTTTTAATGGCCTCCACCAGATTTCATTTTCTTGATACCAATTAACAACTTTTCTTAATTCACTATCCAAATCTTTATGTCTATATTGGAATCCCAATTGTTTCAATTTTTCTCCATCAATTGAGTATCTGAAATCATGGCCTTTTCTATGCTCGATTTTTTCAATCGTCTCTTCTCCAAAACCAAAATAATCTAATAATGCTCTTGTCATATCTATATTTGTTCTTTCGTTTTCTCCTGGGATATTATATATTTCTCCTTCTTTGCCATGCTGAGCAACAAACCAAATAGCCCTGCAATTATCTTCTACATGTAACCAATCCCTTACATTTAATCCAGGATTTTCTTCGCTCCACATCAATGGAACTTTCTTCCCCTCAATTAAATTCGTAATAAATAAAGGTAGAATCTTTTCAGGAAACTGATAAGCCCCATAATTATTTGCACTTCTTGTTATAACAATAGGAATTTTATGTGTTATAAAATAAGAAAGGGCTAGGAGATCTGCAGCAGATTTGCATGCAGAATAAGCACTGCTTGGCTTTAAGCTGTCTGTTTCAGAAAAACTTCCTTTTTCAGTACTTCCATAAACCTCATCTGTAGACACCTGCACAAATTTTTCTATGCCATATTTTCTAGAAAAATCTAATAAAACCCCAACCCCCTCAAAATTAGAATCTCTAAATGTTCCTGCATCAGCTATACTCCTGTCTACATGACTTTCTGCCGCGAAATTAAAAACAATGTCTGGTTTTTCTTCTGAAAAAATTTTATCGACAATACCTTTATCACAAATATCCACTCTAATAAGTCTATATCGTTTGTCTATGTTAAGCCCCATATGTTCTATATTCTTTCCCCTGCCAGCATAAGTTTGCTTGTCTAAATTCAAAACACTTAAATTTTCATTAACTTCGGGATTTGTAAGAAGATATTTAATAAAATTACTTCCTATAAACCCGCACCCTCCTGTAACCAATGCTTTTTTCATACCTGCCTAAAAATAATTGAGATTATAAGTTTTATTAATATTCAGAATATATGTCATATACCACACTATTTTTCTAGTTCAATAATCCTTTTATATGCTCTTAATCAGTTAAATTAATGGAAATTAAAGCAGCAATTTTTGATTTGGATGGGACCCTTGTTCATGCCTCTCCAGAATACAGATATTTGGTTGTAGGAAACACCTTAAGAACTTTTGGAAAGTTAAGCAGCAAATCTTTAATAGATGATTTTTGGTTTAGGGCAGAAACAGAAAGAGCAAGGGTAATCCAAAAAGAATGGGGCTTAGACCCTGAAACAGAATTCTGGCCAAGTTTCCACTCTTTTGATTCTATTAGCTTAAGAAAGGAGCACACAAAACCTTATGAAGATGTTGGGATTTTATCAGAAATTAAAGATTTAGGATTAAAAACAGGGGTAGTTACTTCTGCTCCAGAACGCATAATTAAATTAGAAATTGGCATGCTCAATTATAGCTTTGATTCTATTATCAGAGCGCAACTTGCAAATGGAGTAGCACAAAAACCACACCCCCAAGGAATTGAAAAATGTTTAGCTGAGCTGGCAGTAGGAAAAAATGAGGCTTTTTACGTCGGAAACTCCCCTGAGGATATGGAGATGGCAACTAATGCACGAGTTAGGGGTATTTTTATTGACAGAGGAGAATATGATTTTGGCAAAGTAGACTCTTCTTTAACTATTAATTCTTTATATGCTCTTCGGGTCTTAATCTAATTATTTTTCTAGCTCTGCCAAATACTCTCTTATTCTTTCAATTGTCTGCGGGATGAGAAATTTTTCAAGCTTGTTTTCAAAAATCTTCTCAAGAGTTTCAAATTCAGCTAAATTATAAAAATTATTTTTCTTTTCAATTAACATTATGTCCCTTAATCTTTTCAACTGCCTTCTTATATTGCTGTCTGCTATGCCTTTCATTTCAAGATTATACTTTTTTCGCGATTCTTCAGCCCCCGCCTTTATCTCCTCGCTTGAAATCGCTTTTTTATTTTTGCTTGTTTCTTGCAAAATCATTAAAATATCTACGATAACATCTCTGCTGTCTCCTGGCTGCAGCAATCCTAAACTGAGACAGATTTTTTTAACAAGCTCTCTTTTGTCTAGTTGATAAGGCTTTTCATATTTTCTCAAAGTTATTTCGCTTAACGGGCTGTCTTTTACCATCGTAAGACACCTGCGGTTTCTTGACGCTCAACTTCCCTTTTCTTCATATATTTTAAAGAATATAAAAACTTATAAATCTATTCTTTTTTGTTTTAAGATGGAAGAAATAGGTTTTTTAGAAGAGCAACTTAATAAGATGAGGCGTATATTAAAAGCTCCTTTTAGCTCATCAAGTCATACAGACTTTTTGATGATTCAATCAAGATGTAGTGCATATCTAACTGGTCAAGCTATACATGATTTATTTTGTGGGGATGTCTGTTTATCTAGAGAGCAATCTTTTTATTATAGGGGCAGATTAGCGGAGATATCACTAGCCCATGTAAATTGGGCACTGGGGGAAAGAGGGTAAAAATGGAACTCGTAGCTTTATTATCGTCGGGGAAAGGAACCTGGGGGCAGGTTTCCGGGCTTGTTAAGCAAGGCGAGTGGGATAGCATAATTCTTATTGGAAATAGCTTTGCAAGAAAATTCACACTTGAAAAAAATCACGAATTTATTGAAGTTTCTGATAACGCTCTTGTGCAAATGAAGCAAGAACTTGTTGAAAAATTAAAAAACAAAATTAAAGGAACAGAAGTTGCTTTAAGCGTAGCTTCTGGAAATGGAAAAGAGCACATGGCTTTAATTTCTGCCCTTCTTTCAATACCTGTTGGCATACGCTTTACAGCTCTCACAAAAGATGGAATTGTGTTTATGTGAAAATGGAAAAAAATAAAATTGTTTTTTCAGGAACTTCGGAACAGATAGAAAAATTAGAAAAAATGGTTTATGAATTTCCCGATTATGTAATTGCTAATAAAGGAGAAAGGGTTCTAAAAGCAAACTTGCACGTACAGCTTTTGTCAGATAGAACTGCAGAAATTTATCCGATAGGGTGTCAAGAGATTGAAGTAAGCCCCCTCCATGATATGAGATGCCTCACTTGTAATAGTGAATATGTTGAGTTTGACCTAAAGGGCGGTCTTTTATGTAGAATCAGATATAAAGAAAAAAAGTAAAAGCTTAAATCTCTTCCTTCTGTATCTTCATCCTGCTTTTATCTAATCTCCTCTACAATTAAATCATCAACTGAAGTTATTCTTTTCTTTTTCGTAAAATCTGCTATTGCTATAGTTTGCCTTCGTGGGTATGCTCTTGATGTAAACAAAGTTAAACACCCTCCCTCAAACATCTGTTCAGGAGCTTTAGGATCATGAGATCTTATTAAAAGTTTTTTTGATAATCCCTTCATAATTTTCTTTAAATCCCCAACAGACAAGCGTCTTCTGTTATTATCTATTCTGCTTGCATAATGCTTATCAACAACATCTTCCCAAACAATAGAATGCCAATCTTCACTAAGATCTTTTATTTTGTTTACCTCTTTTAATGTTTTAACATTTGGGAGGCCTGAGTGAGTTGCAATTATATCGCCAACAGAAAGCATCAAAGGAAACTGCCTAAATGTTCCTTCATATTCCAAAGCTTCTTCATGCTCTAATTTATACCAAAAATCTGCAGGATTAAATTCGTAGGACAAATACCTTTCATGATTTCCTTGCAATAAGTATATCTTTCTTGGATGTTTTTTTCTTTGCTCTAAAAGATAGTTTACATTTTCCTTGCTTCGCGGGCCCCTATCAACATAATCTCCTAAAAAAACAATTCTCGTCCCTTCTGTTAAATGAGTTCGGATAATAAATTTACTAGTATCAACATCTCCATGAGTGTCCCCTACAAAAACAAATTTTCCTTTTGGGGCAAGTTCTATTAAATTCATAAGTAATACTTTAAGTTTCAGCTTATAAATCTTCTCTTCCCTTATCTTCAAAACTTTAAGTTTTGAATGAGACAGAAAAATCATATTTCATTTTTCTGTATCTTCATCCTTTTTTTATCTTTCCCCAGCAAAACCACAAAACTTTCTTTTTTCTCGTCGAGAAATTTGTATTTTTCGTTTTTTAATTGTTTAAGTATTTTTTGGGCAAATTCTCTGACTTCCTTATGGGAAGGCATTTTTTCTTCTCCAAGCCTTTCTTTTGAACAGCCTAAAGCAACATATCCCTTAACATGAACAAACAAAGGAGAAGCTTTTTTTATTAACTCTGCATACTGTTTTGCATGTTCTTCTTTCATATTCATTTCTTTAATTAAAGTTAATCTTATAACTGTCCTGCATTTTAATTTTGGCAGCAGAGATAAAGTTTCATTTAGCTTTTTCCACGCATCTTTTTTGCAGCTTCTGCATATTTTTTGATATAAACTTTCATTTGGCGCATTAACAGAAACAATTAATTGCGTTGGCAAACAATTTTTTTTCTCCAGCTCCTCAATTTTCTTTGGGTTTAATCCATTTGTAACCAAAAAACTTATAGCATCTCTCTTTTTCACTTCTTTAATAAGCTCTGCAAGTTTTGGATATAAAGTAGGCTCTCCTGAAAGAGAAAAAGTAAACAAGCTAGGAGTTAAAGCTTCTTTAAATTTCTTCAAATCAAGATTTTGTCTACTTTTAAAGCCCATTAACAAGCCTCTCCTTTCATTGACAATTTCATCAATAATTTCTTTTGGCTCGTCTATACTTTTAATTTTTGTTCCTAAATTTAATTCTATCGGCATCCAGCAATGCAGGCATTTATTTTCACACCACATAACCGAAGGAGAAAATTGACAGCATCTGCTGCTTTTTATTCCATAAAACTTCTCTTTCCAGCACCCTTCTTCGCCTCTGATTGCTTTTTTTGTCCACTTGCATATTTTAACAGCAGAATGCTTTCCAGCTATTCTGTACTTGCTTTTTTCTAAAATATTTTTTATTTTTTTGTCTAACATAAAAAATAAAACAGAAGGAGATTTATAAAAATATCTAAAAATAAAAACGAAAAATAAAACTAAATTTTGAAAATTGTTTTACCTTTTTTTCTTTTTCTTTGCCATTTTAACCTCTTTTGTTATTATTTTTATTAATAAAATCAAGATGTTTTACTTTAAATATCTTTCGTAAATTTCAGTATCTCCGAAACAAAGGACAAACTGAGATGGGCGTAGCCATCTCATTAACAAGAAAAGAACAATGCATGCTCCACCCATAGACCTAAAAATTTCTATAAATGGATTATTCTTCACCTTGTTTAGTCCATTTCTTTGAAGTATCTGCTAACTGGATTAAAAATTCCTTAAAACTTCCTTCTTCTTTGAAAAAGCAAATCCAAATTGTTTGAAG
>Ga0315276_10001014_pt1 | contig 24889 bp, 20 predicted proteins | sample YL17G05_0_MG_FD_204542 | JGI IMG/M metagenome (GOLD analysis project Ga0315276, IMG submission 204542) | Sediment microbial communities from Yellowstone Lake, YNP, Wyoming, USA - YL17G05_0 | ecosystem: Environmental > Aquatic > Freshwater > Lake > Sediment | place: USA: Wyoming | collected... | reverse complement strand
CCACTCCTTTGAGTATCCTCTGGCATGATTCGTTTTCTTAGGAGCAGGTGCCCTACCGCTGGCGGTGTCGCAATTCAAATGAACTCATGTTTGATGTTCTCAGGTATTCTTAAGTTATTGATACTAAAAGGAAGATTCCCCGTCACAGCCCTCCGAAGTATCCCGGAGAATGACTTTTTTATAATTGCAACACAGCCTGTACCGGGACATCTGCTCCCGCCAGAAGGAATGACTTATTTATAATTGCGACACAGCCTGCCATAAAGGGCACCCGCTCTCGCATCAACAACTCCCCCCTTCGCCCCCCTCTTTGAGGGGGGTAGGGGGGAGAAGCGGTATTTGCCCAGCAGCAGGTGTCTCTTCAGGGCGCCTGCTCCGTCCCATCCTTTTTGTGGAATAATACACTATAACGAAGATGCCCGGCTGTCGCCCTATGAAGTAACACCGGGCATGACAGTCATGTTACTGAAGATACCCCGTCGCAGTCCTTTCGAAGTATCCTGGAGAATGACTACCTGCTTATTGCGGCGCAGCTTGACGGATTTCATCTCAGGCGGGAGGGCAATTAAAATGTGAGATGATAAATACCTTTTTGGAGGAGGGCATTTATCCCGACGAGCAGCCCCTTGCTGTCCGGGTACCAGGACATCTCGTGCATCGCGCGAAGGGGCATATTAAGCGGGGGGAATATCCTGACTTTGCCGCTCGCGTCAGGATTCATCAATACAAGCGCCCTCTCGGCAAGGTTCAATGGGCCGGCCCTGACCGTTATGTTCGATTTGGCTTCGACGACCACCGCGATCTTTTTCATATCGGGAGAATACAAAGGATAATAATAATTATTGTCGTCATCGGTGATTTTAACCGGCGCCGCCTCGGCAAATGTATATGAAAAAACCTGGTAGCACTTTGCCTGCAGCGCGGCATTTTTTACAGCCATTTCGTCGTACCACTCCTCCGTGTCCGCGCCGTATGAAACATCCCCTGTTATCGGCAATATATCCCCGGTATATAAAAAGCCACTGCCGTCCGGAAAGAAAGACGGCATAAAGTCGAGGTATGAAGGGGTGTTCGTGATATTTTCCGCCGTAGTAAAGGGTCTCCTGGACAACCAGATATCTCCCGCGCTGCAAAAAAGGATCATACTCGAATCCGCCGAAAGATCGAAATCGCTCGGAGTATAACCTGCGAGAACCCTTTCTCCCGCCGGACCGGCGTCCTCAGCGATTTCCGTCTCTGCCTCCATTTCCGCATTTTGCCCCGCTTCTTCCAGGCTGATTTTATGCAATCCTTCGCTGTCGAGATAGAGAATCGTATCCTTGGACAGAAAGCGGAATTTTGTGATTTTCGATCCGCGGAAAACCGGCTTATAGCTCCCGTCTCCCGGCAGCATAACGAGATAACCTGTGCTCTGGCCGTATAGATGAATGGCATAGACAGTCCTGCCGTCCCTTCCGAGGACTGGCCTGATGAAATTGCCAAGCCCTTCGCCGGTGAGAAATTCGGTTGTCATTTCATTTTCCGAAAGGATGGGGAATTCGGATTTGCCGCTTACGTCGAATGACGGTTTCAAAGGCAGCAGGATGACAAGCAGGAGGAGCAGGGATATTTCGATGAGTTGCAGTGGATGCATCCCGATTTTCACCTTGCCTTCTTCACCAGGCGTGATCTTCACCGAAGATAGTTTCAAAGTAAGAAGCGCGGCGAGAGAAATAAAAAAAGATATGATTGCGGCGATCGTGGTTAACGGATGCAGGCTGCTGTATTCAGCCGTGATGCCGAATTGCATAAGAAAACCTATATCCGCCGCAAAGAAAGATACCGCGAGAAGGGGAAGAGAAATAAACATATTTCTGATTCTGAACCTCGTTGCGATGTTTTCGCCGCTCTTTCCGCTCAGATATCGTCCCTTCCTCGTCGCATAATAATCTTCCCAATCGGTTTTCAAATCTCTCTTGAGCTTGATCATATCCGCTTCAGTCTTAGCAAAGAAAGACGGCTGCTCCTGTTTTTTCTTCTTTTCGTCAGTTGATACAGTTTTCGGCAAATCCGGTCCGGTGCCTGCAGGGGAAAATGATGTCCGTTTATCCGATATATCCTTCCGCCCAGGGGCTTGCGTCGCGAGGTTCCGGTCATCTTTCAGCGGCTGGGACGATGCTCGTTCTATATTTTTCAAAGGTTTCAATTTCGTAACCTCGGAAATAGGAACGGTGGCATCCGCATCCATTATAAAATCCGGCGGTTCCAGGCCGAGCAAATCCTTGGATTTTTCTGCCGGGATATTTTCTTTTCTCGAAGTATCTCTTTCGCTTCCGCCGCTTTCCGGGGGCATATCCTTTTTCATCGTGATGCCCGGCGGAACGTGATGATAGATGGCTTTAAGGTCTTCTTCACTTTGATTTGACGTTTCAGGCGGAGTCACCGAATGCAGCCTCAGCCACCTGCTGACGACGATGCCGCAGGAAAGGCATTGGTCCTTTTCAACGGCCGTCTTCCTGCAATTCGGACATTGTTCCATAAATAACTCTATTCTTTTCTCAAAACCAGGATCATCCTCCATGATCCTTCGGAGCTGTCGAGAGCCTGGTCAAAATTGAATGCGCCGAACGCCCTTACGAGGTTCAGCCAACCGCTCAACGCGATCAACGCCCGCATCTCCTGGAAAAGAAAAATCCTGATCCTTTCCTCGCTTGTGAGGAGCTTCTCCTTGTCTCCTTCGCGAATTTTCATCTTGCCGGTCATATTATAAATCTGATCTATGTAATCGAGTTGCGCGCTCTTATAGTCCCAATCCATCTCGATTTCGAGGTCCCCGCTGACTTCCACCCACCGGTTTGGGGCCGATGTTGCGTCGGAAAGAATATCCCGGGGATGGTTCATCTCGATGATGTATATGCCTCCGTAGCTCAGCGCTTTGGCAGCGGATTCGAGGTGCGAAAGCACACCTTCATTTGTTGTGATATAGTTGAACGACGTCAACATATTTGTCAGCAAACCGTATTCGCCTTCCACCTTAAAATTTTCCAGGTTATCTTTCCACAACCGCGGTTTAAAAGAGGTTGGGTTTATCTTCTCCCGGACATAATCGAGCATCGGATCTGTCACGTCGAAACCGTCCACCTCATAACCCCTGCGAAGGAGCTCGAGGATATGCGCGCCTGTCCCGCAGAATACATCCAAAACCTTCCTGTTGTCAGTCTTGCTGTATAGTTCCATAACAGATTCGACGAAATCACATTCCCTGCCGATATCCCTGTGCTGAAATGCGATCTCGAAATACCGTGGATTCTCGAATACTGACATTTGTCTATCCCCCCGTGAATATGCTCATGAACGGATGAGCTGTATTTATAATATCAAAGCGGTGAAATATTTACAAATTGGGCAAGAGGCTCTATTCACGAATTATTGAACTATCAACTTGACACCTTCAGCCGCCGAAAATAGTATTGTCTTATGCGGAATAAAAGAAATGCTGGCAAACCCGGAAAAGAGAATCCTGGCTCAAGCAAAAAAACCAGGACAAAAAAAGTATCATCTATACAATCCGGGACATTTTTAGCAAATAAATACAAAGTAATCAAGGAAATCGGATCCGGTGGAATGGGGACCGTATATCTTGCGGAGGACATCAACCTCGGCAGGAAAGCTGCCATAAAGACTCTGTCCGAAAGCATTTACAAAGACAAGGATCTGAGAAGCAGATTCAACAGAGAAGCAAGGACGCTTTCCGCGGCCGAGCATCCGAACATCTGCACTATCTATGAAATCTTCGAGGAGAAAGACCGCGTATTTATCGCAATGCAGTATGTTGACGGCCGGGGCCTCGACGAAATACCGCAGGCGGCTTTGACGATTCAGCAGAAGATCGAAATCATATATCAGGTCGCCCTCGGACTGAGGTATGCGCACGCCTCAGAAATCGTCCACAGGGATATTAAACCGTCCAATATCAGGATTGACACACGTGGGACCGTCAAAATTCTGGACTTCGGGCTTGCCAAGCGCGTCCGATCGCAGGAAAAATTCGCCATAACACCGACGGCGGAAACCATCCCGATTACAGAATACGAGGGAAAATCGAGAGCGGCGCAGACGAAGGAAGGCGTCATCCTCGGCACTATTTACTATATGTCTCCCGAACAGGCTCGCGGAGAAAAGGCGGACACGAGATCCGATATCTTCTCCCTCGGCACGGTGATGTACGAGCTGGTGACCGGGAAACTCCCCTACCCTGTTACTGACACCATATCCGCTCTCTTCCATATCGTGAACACGGTGCCTTATAAAATCGGCAGGATTACATCCGGAATCCCGAAGCGCCTTTCCAAAATAATCAATAAGGCGCTGGCAAAGGACCCTCTCAAACGATATCAATCCCTTGATGGAATGATTAACGATCTGGAGAGACTCCGCGCTGAGACTGGAATATCTTATTCATCGAAGATTTCCGATGAGCTCAAAACATTGGTTACCGCCCAAATCCCTGTCCGGAAAAAAGGCAGGCCTTTCAAAGATGTAAAAACACCGGTTTCTCCTGTGACGACCGTAAAACGAAAACTTACTTCAAGGGGCGTAAAATTTCCGTTGATGATCGCGGGTTTTCTAGCAGTTCTGATCGCCTTCGTTTTTATCAGCGGCCTCCATCACCGGATATTAAAGATTTTCGTATCACAAAAAACACTTCCGCCCAGCATCATTGTAATCAATAAATTCGAGACAGCGGCGTTTCCTTCCGAAGTGGGAGAAGTAGTCCAATTCCTGCTAATCCGTTCGCTATCCCAACTTCCTGGAGTATGGTTTATAGATGACACCAAGTTCAGCTCTATCCGCGCTAAACTGGCTCTATCGGATGACCTCGGACCGGAGGCTTATAATATTTTAAAGCAGCGCCAAGGCTTGTACGCAATCATAAACGGTTCCATTCAAAAATTCGGTTCGCGCGGAATGATAGAAATTGCCCCGAGGATTCTTAAGATCAATGATTTGAAAGGCGCCGCTCAAACCGAAAACATCAGACTGGATATAACGCCGGTCGCGGGGCAGGAAGACATTCTCCTCAGGCTTGTGGATGAGATAAGCGGAGAGGTTGTTGATAAAATGGGTTTCAAAGGCGCCGGGAATATCAGCGATATAGCAACAATCAGCACGAACAACTGGCAAGCGCTGCTCCTCTATATGCAAGCTGAAAAGGCGTGGGCGCTTAGAAAAACCGAAGAGACTGCTGCCCTCCTGGACAGGTCTCTGAAATTTGATCAGGATTTTCTGCTGGCGGAGGGGCTATACGGTGAGCTGGAAAAATTCAAAGGGAACAACGAGCTTGCGCTCGAACATTTGAAAAAAGCCCTTTCCAAATCCGATAAGCTTACATACGCAGACAGGCTTTACTTCCAATCATTAGAGGCCGAGCTCGAGCTTGATTATCAGCGTCAGATGGACCTGCTGAGAAAGCTGTCCATATACCGGCCTTTGGACTGGAATACATCATATGCGCTTGCGGAATCCTATTTCCACCGTGGAAAAATCACGGAAGCGAAACAAATTTATTACGATACATTGCATCTCAGCCCCAAGTTCGGCCAGGCGCTGAATCATCTCGGCTACTGTCTGTCATACCTCGGAGAACACGAAGAGGCAATCGAGATTCTCAAGGAATACAAGACGCTTGACGAGACCTACAACGCCTACGACAGCCTCGGCGATGGCTATTACTACGCGGGGGATTATCAGCGGGCGGAGTTATACAAGATCGCCGCGCTTCAGAAAAATCCGAACGTGGATTGGATATACCGCTCTCTCGGTGATATTTACCTGACTGTCGGGAGAGTAAGAAGCGCTCTTGAGATGAACAACGAATTCAGAAAGATGGCAAAAGGCAACAAACGAACGCTGGCTGAAGCATCTCTGCAAAGGGCTTACATTTATATGCTGACGAACAGGAGGCTCGAAGCGAAGGCGTTGATCGATCAGGCGAAATCTTATTACAGGAAACAGGAAATATTCAACTTCATAGATGAGATGCAATGGGTCTCAGGCATATGGTATCTGGAAGGCGGCCAGATCGGCAAAGCCCGTGAAGAACTGAAATGGCTTGGAGAGATCGTTAAGAAATACAACATCGGTTCCGAAAAATATTTTACGTTCTATAAATATTATCTCCACCTGAAAGCGCTATGTGATTACTACGAAGGGAACACCGCCGATGCCCGGGAAACGATGAACAAATTGATAAACCTGGGGCCGAAGCTCGGATACTGGATAACCTTTCATCATCTGTCCTATTACCTGGTGGAGGCCGCAAGAATGGAATACGAGATGAAAAGCTACGAGACCGCGGAACAATATGTCAACCAGGCACTGAGCTATATCCCCGATTATCCTTACGCTCTCTATTATCTCGCAAAAATATCAAAGGCTATGGGCAACGGTAAAAAGGCAAAAGAAATCTTTAAAGCTTACCTCAACGTATGCAAAGGAGCGGATGAAGACTATCCGCCGATTTATGAAGCAAGAAAAGAACTGGGTTTATAGAAGCGGAACTGATCTAATATAAGACACCTAATTTCCTATGTAGCCCAATCCCCTCAGCTGCTCCTCCAACTCCCTGTCGGTAACCGGAGTACCCAGGTTTTTTCTTTTCAATTTAATCATATTTGCCTGGATGCTTGCAAGCAACTTTTGAAGATAATCAGCATAGCTCTTCGCCAGTACAGCTTTCTTATTCCAAAGATCCCCGGCTTCATGAGGGTCATTTTTAATGTCAATAAAACGGAAGCTGTCCTGTTTACCCTGCAGCATAGCCAACGGAGACGGAGACGTCGTGAGCAGTTTGAAATCGTTGCTCCTGACGGTTTGAAATTTCTTTTTCGAATGTGTGGCTTCAGTATAGGCAAGACGGGGTTTGGGTAATTCATTTTTCTCGATCAAAGGAACAAGGCTGATTCCTCGCATTCCAGCCGATGATTCCAGATTCAGACAATCGAGTATCGTCGGAACTAAGTCAACAGTCGAAACCTGGTAATCGACTTTTTTCCCATTTCCATTGACTGACGGAATTCGGACGATCATCGGAATCTTTATTTCTTCCTCAAGCAGTGTCGAGCCGTGAGAGCCGGACCTGGAAGTTTCTTTTACAAATCTGAAAGTCTCCCCATGATCGCTTATAATTATTATTATAGTTTTTCCAAGAAGCTGGTTTTTGTCCAGCCATTCAAACAATTTTCCCAGATATTCATCGGCATATTTGATCCCGCTGTCGTACCTGGCGATTATTTTTTCCCGGGCCGGGGAATCCGCAGGCAATTCTTTTAGAAAGCTATCGTGAGTGTAGGGCCAATGTATCTCCAGGGTATGAAAGAACAAGAAAAAGCTATTATCTTTATGCCTCTCGAGGTTTTCGATTATCGTCTGCACGCCGTTGGCGATGTCCTTGCTGCCCTTGATATAAGCGCTGAAGCCTTTATCGAAACCATAAAATTCAGAGACATATCCTCCTCCGTGAACACCCAGAGTGAAATAGCCTGTATTTCTGAGATATTCCGCAAGCGTGTGAACATTTTCAGCAATGAAACTCTCCTCGTTCAACAGCCCGCCCGGAACAAATCCTGCTTCCATCGGGTACAAACCGGTCAATATGCTCATATGAGACGGAATCGTCCAATTGGCCGTAGTGATTGCATTTGTGAAGAGTGTGGACTCTTCAGCGATTTTATCAATGTTGGGAGATGTACTTCTTTTATATCCGTAACAGCCAAGGTGATCCTGCCTGAGCGCATCGAGAGAAATAAGTATGACGTTAGGTCTTTTATCGCTGTTGTACGTGTAAATCGAGGGAGAAGCCAATCCATATATAATTTTATCTTCATTTCCGATTGAATACCTGTCGCTTGTTGTGGAATGAAAACTTATAGTAACCTCATCGCCTGCGAAATCAGAGAGAGCGATCCTAACAGGGTTGAATGTCTTGAAAGGATCTTTGAAAGACGACAAATCTATTTCGTTTTTAAGTAAAAGACGGCCGGATGCATCCTCGATTTCTACAAGAAATTTTAGTCTTCCAATATCTTTCACAAATTTCGGAACGACCGCCAGGTAAAAATCAAGGACAGCGCTCTTTGGAATTTTCACTCTGTATTTCAGAGATGAATTCATCTTAAAAAGAACAGTGGGTCTCGTTTCGAAACGCAATTTTACCCTCTGCAAATAAGGGCTTTTTTTACCCAAAACGGGCAGGTCCTGACGCGCGTATAACCCATTCCAAACCAAGCTATTAATATTGAACTTATGATACCGGATATTCTTATGAATCGAAAAAATATTTTTAAGTAACTTAACTTTCAATTCATCGCCTATACGGGCAAACTTGAGAGTCATCCCCTTTCTTTTTGCCGGCGTTTTTATCAAAGAAAAAGCGGTTTTACCAGCCGTGAATAAAGCCGGATCTTTCTGCTGGTATAAAACTTCTTCATTGTTGAAAGCCACTAAAAAGTCTCCGAAAAACGCGAGGACGATAACGTTCATTTCATCTTTTTTAAGCTGGTAATCGAATGTATCCTCGACAATTCTCTTTCCGTCCGTATATCTCAAGACTTCAATCTTGCAAATCCCTTTTGCTGTATCAGCAATAACGCTCCATTTTCTCCCGTTTCTTTGAATTTTTAAATCAAATGCAATCCTCCATGAATCCCCGGAATTAGAAGGAAACGACAGCCTGTAAGCGCCATCAGCCACTTCCTCATCGACGGTGCTGAGTTTCACACCCTGTTCCGCCAATAAAACCGTGTTGAATGAAAAAAGAGTGGCGAATTCTTTTTGTAGAAACGGATAGGCGTATGTCAGATGTCTATCGGGCATAAAGTTATTCAGATCGGCTTTCTCATCGAAGTTTACCTTTTCCGCATCGGGGAATTCAGCGATAAAATCATAATGAGCGGGTAGCTGGTTTTTCAGAAAAAAGAGAGCGGCAATCACTGAAATGAGAATTACAGCGATTAAAAGAGCCAAGATGTATTTCTTTCTGGTAGTCAATTTATTTCCATCCTTTTCAATATATCCATACCTCAATTCCACAAATATTTTTCTCCATGATTCATCGCATTTCGATGTATGTTTAATTGCCGCTGAATTTTACCGCATAGTATTTTATCGGCATAATGGAAAGAACCTCTCTTCCGTAATATTCGATCTTTTCGTAAGGATCGGAGACGTCCAATTCCAGACGGTTGATTTTTTTGCCGAATTTCAGCCTCGCGACAGGCAAGCGGCATTTGTACACTGCCGGATCTCCAGCCGTATTCATCGGCAAACTGCAGACCTCCGCTCCATTCAGGCTGATCTTGAAATTCCCACCGTTATGCATAAACATTCCATCAGCAGGATTCGAGCACTCGACATTGACATAAATCTCGTTTTTCCTTAGAACATCTTCTGAAAGCTTGAAGAAAAACGCAGCTGGATATTTTCTTGCCTGCCTATAAGCCCGCTTTGAATCATCCTTCGCTTCCCCCCAATCACTTCCGAGATGGATTGTATCGGACTCAGGCACACCGATCATCACACCAGCTTCGTTTTCTCCGCTTTTAAGGAAAATCCTGTCGCTCTTTTTCAAACGGCTGGATGGGGCAGATCTGATTTTAAGAATGGTGATCGTTGGGCCCACCATTTTCCACTTTATCGGTTCTATTGTTTTTATAATCTCCATGTAGTTGTTGGCTCGCTGCAACAGGCCGTACTTCTTCGCTTGATTTGCGGTTATTATATAGTTATAGCCAGTCTCCGGCTGAGAGAATATGCTCTGTGGAAATTTTGTCGACTTTATCCCTCTTGGGGTTATCGAGTAGAGCTTTTCATCCAGGTTAACTGTGTACGGAGTTATCAATAATCTTGAGCCTTTTGGTATGTTCGCCTCGATCCATTTTACAGCGGATTGCGAGGTTATCGGAAGATTGTATTGCCTTGTTATTCGGAACATTTTCAGCGCTGGGAAAACTGAAATAAGAACGATTATCGCCCAAAAAAGAAAATTCGAATTGAATTTTGCCTTTCCTTTCCCGGATTCAATCTTTTTTCCAAGTTCATAAACAAGAAACAGAACAAGAAAAGGAATTGCGATCAAAAGATACCGATGAAAAACATACCTCGATCTCGCTAATATAAAGAAGTGAAGAGCAGGGACTATAAGCAGAAACCCGCTCTTTGAATTCGGCTTGAGGAGATAGAAAAAAAGCATCAAAAGCAAGGCCACCGTGCCGACAGAGCCCAGGCCGTCATAAAAAATAATCCTCGCATAAACCGCTTCCGGCGCGCTTTTCGCCGTGCTCCAATGTTCCTTGATGCCGAGCTCCCTCGAAAGCCTCGAAGTATCCCGTATGAAAGAATTGGTATCGGTTATGATATATGGATTCGTAATCAGATAGGCGAAAATCATAACCATTAGTGAAACCAGCAGTTTTCTATTTGAAAATGTCATGCGTTTGCGGTTCAGCAAGTGAGCATAAAAAAGCGCCGCCGAAATCGTTATACTGTAGAACTTCGTCCCAATGGCGAACCCGCAGAATAATCCCGCAAGACAATAATCGGCAATTTTATCCGTTGCTGTCAGCTTGAACATATAATAAAACGCAAGCAGGACAAAAACGAGAACGAGCAATTCTAGCCTTGCCGTTATGGAATTCAGAAAATGAACCGTCCCTATTCCAACGAGCGCTGCCGCGCCGAGCGCCGTCTTCTTGTCCGCCAGCCGTTTTCCTATGAGATAGACGAGATAAACGGAGACAATGGATAGAAAAACATTCGCCGCCCTTGCGGTTAAATAAAAAAAAGAGGGATCAATATCGGATATTGATATCGCCTTTCCACCAGTTATTCCTGAAATGAATCCGGTTATGGTGAAAACAAAATAAAGAAAGATGAAATACAAGCTGCCGTAATCATATATTCCATGATTCAGAGTTCCGTTCCGGATCATTTTCAGGACTTTGGGAACGATCAACTGCTCGTGAGGTTCGATCAGGTGCGGCAAACCGTAGCCGATACTCAGGAAACGGGGAATTGCGACGATCAGTAAAACGACGGTAAGTCCAATTTCATAACCGTATCTGCTGAAAAACTTTTTAAAATTAAACAGCTTCTCATGACTCTCCATCCGGGACTTCAGAAACACCGATACAAGCCATATTATCAGAAGGAGGTAACTCTCGAAAATCTTTACCGTGTCCCCGAATAATTTTACATTTATAGGTCCGAATACGAGGTTCGCCACAATAAGAACTGAAACAAACGCCAGGAAAATATCGATGGCTGAAAGCCTCGCTCCGATTTTTTTTGCCGGTTTTCGTCCCTTATTCACTTAAACCTTCTTAATCAATGTCCCGATTGAAAAACAAAAACATCTTATTATATGGTAAAAGGCAGGTCAAACCTTTCTTCCGGGCTATCAGCAGCAACTACGCATCTCAAACTGCGTATTCCGCTGTATAATAAACCCTTTCCTTACTTGACACTCGGATTCATGCGAATTAGGATTCAATTATTAATAAATATATATAGATTGGAGGAGTTATGGCAAAAAGAAGAATTTCAAGAAAGCAGATAAAGCGTAAAGATCAGTTTATGACACGAGCGGAAAAAATAACTCTCTGGCTCACGGTGCAGGGCTGGAAAAAAGTCCTTTTCACGCTTGTTCTTATCGCTATTTTATTAATGCTGTTCATTTTCGCAAATAAAAACTTTTCCAGTAAACGCGATGAATCAAACTCGGCCTATGCCGGCGCCCTGGCGACATATATAGCCGCATCGCAACCGGCTGAAGGGCAGTTCATCCAAAATAAAGAGCAACTCACAAAAGCTCTGAAAGAATTCGAAGCCGTTATGGAAAATTACGGGTCCTCCGTCTCGGCGGAGATGGCGGCCTATTATCGCATTCAATGTCTTTTCAAGCTCGGGGAAGATAAAAAGGCATTTCAAGCTGGAGAAGCTCTCTTCAATGACGCTTCTGAAGATTTAGTGCAAAACCTCACAGGTTTATTTCTATATGATAAATACATCGCTGCGGAGAAGTACCCGGAAGCAAGAAAAATGATCGCCGAGCTCGAAGATAATTCCAACTCGATGCTCAATATGAATCAGGTCTATTATCTTAGCGGCAGACTGTACGAGCTGGAAAATAAAAAGAATGAAGCCGTTCAGGAATACCTCAAAGTCCTGAAGAACGAGGATCTGTATTATTATAAGGCAGAAGCACAGCAACGGATAGCTTCCCTTAACCCGAAAGCCCTCGATGAAGTGCGAAAAACCGAGGAATAATGCCGGGAGGCCTGGTAAAATCTTTCCGCACTATTACGCTGTTTGTCCTGGACAGCGTCGGTCTTGGCGGCGCCCCTGACGCGCCTGAGTACGGTGATGCGGGTGCGGATACGCTCGGACACCTCGCTGAATTCCGCCGCTTGAAGGTAAAAAACCTTGCAGCTATCGGATTAGGTAATATCCGTACATTCTCTCATATTGAGCCCGCCCGGAAACCATCCGGATTTTTTGGAATGATGACGGAGAAATCCAAGGGCAAAGGCTCCACGGAAGGACACTGGGAGATAGCGGGATGCTTAACCGAGGTTCCGTTCGCTGTTTTTCCGGACGGGTTCCCCGACGAAATTATAAAAAAATTCAGCAAAGCCGTGGGAAGGGATGTGATCGGCAATTGTCCGGCGTCCGGCACGGAGATAATCGAGCGGTTTGGCGACGAGCATTGCAGAACGGGCAAACCAATCGTTTACACGTCAGCCGATTCCGTTTTCCAGATCGCCGCATGCGAAGAGATTGTTCCAATAGATGTTCTATATAAGTGGTGCGAGACGGCAAGGAGACTTCTCACCTCCGATTGGAACGTGGTAAGGGTGATCGCAAGACCGTTTACGAAAAAAGGCGGACATTATACCCGAACCGCGAACCGGCGCGATTTTTCGGTGGAGCCGAATTGCGATACCGTTCTCGACCTATTGAACGCGGGCGGCGTAGCTGCAGCCGGAATCGGAAAAATCAAGGACCTCTTCGCCGGGCGCGGCATCAGCGCCTCCTATAAAACCCGTGACAACGATGAAGGAATGAAAAAAACATCAGAGATTACGCAATCCTTCGGCAGGGGGCTGATTTTTACGAACCTGATTGATTTCGATATGAACTACGGGCATCGAAACGACGCTGACGGTTATATCAAGGCGCTGGAAAGTTTCGACTCCCAGCTCGGCAAGTTTATGGAATCGTTGAAAGAAGATCAGCTGATGATTATAACCGCCGACCATGGCTGCGATCCCCTTTTCAAAGGCTGGGACCACACCCGTGAAAGAGTCCCTCTGCTCGTATATTCCCCGAGATTTGTCCAGGGCGGAGACCTCGGAATCAGAGAAACCTTTGCCGACGTCGGCGCGACCATCGCCGAAAACTTCGGTGTGCCTCAATTAAAAACCGGCCGTTCTTTTTTTGAGGCCATAAGCTGATATATTATACTTGTGAGTAATGTTATGAGCGGAATTACCATAAGAGAATCCCTTGAAAAATGGGAGGAGGAATACCTTCATCCTCGGGCTGCAAAGGCCGGTAGATCCAAAGGCAGAGAGATCCCGGAGGACCCCTGCCCCATCAGAACCGCCTTCCTGCGGGACCGCGACAGGATCATCCACAGCAAATCCTTCCGCCGCCTCAAGCATAAAAGCCAGGTATTCGTAGCCGCTCTCGGCGACCATTACAGGACAAGATTGACGCATACGCTCGAAGTATCCCAGATTGCGAGAACCATCTCGAGGGCGTTGCGGCTGAACGAAGACCTCACCGAGGCGATCTCGCTCGCCCATGACCTGGGGCATACCCCTTTCGGACATGCCGGCGAGGATGTTCTGAACGAATTGATGGACGGCGGCTTCAGCCACTCCGAACAGAGCCTCCGGGTTGTTGAGAGGCTCGAAAAAGACGGGAAGGGCTTGAACCTCACATGGGAGGTTCGGAACGGTATACTGAATCATTCCAAAGGTATGCGGCCCTTAAGCGAAATCGAAAAAGACCCCATGCCCGCGACGCTCGAAGCCCAGGTTATGAGAATCTCCGATATCATCGCATATATCAATCATGATATAGACGACGCCATGCGCGCCGGCTTGATAATCCAGGACGACCTTCCGCGTAAAGTTCTCGAAAATCTCGGGCAAACCCATTCGAAAAGAATTGATACCATCGTAAAAAACGTAATTGAAACGAGCCTCGAAAACGGTCTCGAGGTCATCGCCGTCTCTCCGGAAATAACCGACGCGATGGATACGCTCCGCATATTTTTAAACGAACGGGTGTATCACAGCGTCAGCAACGCCAAGGAAACGGAAAAGGCGAAAAGGATCGTCGAAACGCTGTTCCGGTATTTTATGGAGAACCCCGCTCAGATAGATTCGTATTTCAATTTCACCTCCGGTGATCCGCTCGTTAGAAGGACAGCGGACCTCATCGCCGGTATGACGGACAGATACGCCATTGAACTGTTCAAGAAGCTCTTCATACCATTGACCTCGATGGAATGATATAATCCGAATCTCGTAATCCGGGAGGGCGGAGATGAAAAAAATTCTTATCGCGCTTTTAGCGCTATCTATTTCATGTATGATTATAAAAGCGGAGGATGGCAAAGTGGCCGATAGAGCGATAAAACTGCCGAAACCGAGGACCACCGGTTCCGTCTCGGTTGAAGAGGCGATCAACAGCCGCAGGACGAGGCGGACATTTGAAAGCAAACCCCTGTCCATGGAAAATCTTTCACAGGTCCTCTGGGCGGCGCAGGGAATCACGGACGAGAGGTGGAAACACAGATCGGCCCCGTCCGCAGGGGCGCTTTTTCCGATGGACGTTTACGTCGTCGCCCTGAAAGGCGGAGTGGAGAAACTCGACGCCGGCATATACAGATACATCCCCGACGGGCATTATCTTCAGACGAGAGCAGAGGGCGATTTCAACTCCGAGCTCCGCAAGGCCGGTTACAGCCAGACGTTTTTCGCCGAATCGCCGGTCTGCCTGATATTGACCGCCGAGCCCGTGCGCACGACGTGGAAATACGGCGAGCGGGGCATTCGCTACATATACATCGAAGCTGGCCACATCGCTGAAAATATCCAGCTCATCGGAGAATCCCTCGGCTTTTCCGTGGGGCTTGTGGGGGCTTTCAAGGATGACAGCGTCGCATCATTATTGAAATTAAAAGAGGGCGAGATACCGGTCTATATCATCCCCGTCGGATACAGGAAGGCCGAATGATGCCAGCCGGTAAAATATTTATCAACGCGATTACGCAGGGGGGATGGCACCGCAGGCTCTTCGGCGGCGCGATCTCCTTCATACTCGTTCTCAACATCGCTTTCTATATCGTCTTCAGAATCAGGATGTCGAGGGATATCTATACGATGCCGCAGGCCGAGACCTATCGTATGTTCGTCCTCATCGTCGCCCTCTGCAGTGCCGTGATGATCGCCTTTCTCGCGGTAATCTACCTCCAGTTCAAAAACACAACCGTCCTGATAGGCCCGAAAGGAATCGCCTATCTCTCCTTCCTCCGGAAGATAAGGGCGAATTGGGACGAAGTGAGGGAGCTCCGAATCCTCGACAGGCAGCAGGGACAGGTTTTGCATGTTTCGATAGACAACGGTTCTTTCGTCCTCGGCCCGCAATTCGTGGAAAGAGACAAGCCTTTGCCGGAATTCCGGTTTGAGAAACAGAAACTGCTGATGATAGACAAAAAAGGAGCTGCAAGCCCGCCAGACCTGAAAAAAACCGAGATATATAAAACCATCAGAAGCTTCGCCCCGGCAAGAATCAAATTCATCGAAGGCGCATCCGAACCAAAACGGAAAAGATAGGAATGAAAAACCCTTCTTGTGGGATCGGGCCACGCCCCGCGATGTTAGTTTGTGGGAGCGGGCCATGTCCCGCGATAAAAGAATGAGTGTCATACTCGGGGCCGCTTCGAAGGGCAACGACCGGGTATCTTCATTATAGGGAATTTTTGTGGGAGCAGGCCACGTCCCGCGATCTCTCGGCCGTCATCCTGACGAAATCTTCGAAGGGCGGTAGCCGTGTATCTTCAAAAATATGAGTGTCATACTCGGGGCCGCTCCGAAGGGCAACGACCGGGTATCTTCATTATAGGGCATTTTTGTGGGAGCAGGCCACGTCCCGCGATCTCTCGGCCGTCATCCTGACGAAATCTTCGAATGGCGGCTATTTAACCGTCATCTTGAGGCAAACCTCGAAGGGATTATTATGCCGTCATCCTGACGGATACTTCGGAGGGATTCGAGGGAAGGACCTTTTTTGTGGGAGCGGGCCACGCCCCGCGACTATAACAATGTCATTATCGGGGTTGCAGCGAAGGGAGGCTACCGTTAATCTTCATTATAGGTGCATTTATTCCTTCCCTGTATCCCTACGAAGAGCGACGACCGGGTATCTTCAATAATATGAGTGTCATACTCGGGGATACTTCAAGAGGAAGACAGCCGAGAAATCCGAAGGATTCTGTAAATCCGAAGGATTCTGTAAATCCGAAGGATTCTGTAATCTTCGTTTTAGGTGCATTTGTTCCTTCCCCAGAATCCCTCCCAAGCCTTCCTCACGACTTCGTCTTCCTCAGAATTCCTTTAAAGCTTTCTTTAGAATGATTTTTTATTACAATCTATAAAGTTATCAAAGTGAGAATAGGCAATATGCAAAATAGCATACATCTCGCGACTATAAGAATGTCATTATCGGGGCTCCAGCGAAGGGAGGCTACCGTTAATCTTCATTATAGAAATACTTATTTTAAAACAATAATATTTTCATTTATCAAGTAACATGAAATGTAATTTAGCAGGACGTGCAGGTTCCCTCGCGGATTCCATCCCCGGGCTCGGCGCAGACCACAAAGCATACCTCAAAACTGCGCTCGACGCGGCGTTCAAAGCCGGAGATTATCTGCTTGAAATGAACCGTAAGGATAGGGCGGAATTGAAAATCGGGGCGAAGGGACATAACGACTTCGTCACCGAGGCGGACAGGACAGCCGAGGGCATCATCATCGAAACCATCTCGGCGACCTTTCCCGATCATTCTTTTCTCGCCGAGGAGTCCGGCCTGTCGCGTGACGCGAACGGCGCGAGGTGGATCATAGACCCTCTGGACGGGACGACCAACTTCATCCACGGTTTTCCGGTCTGGGCTGTCTCCATCGCCCTCGAGATAGACGGCCGGCTGGAAGCCGCAGCCGTCCGCGATCCGCTCCACGATGAAACCTTCTATGCGGCAAGCGGCAACGGAGCCTTTCTGAACGGCAAGCCTATTAGTATTTCAAAAAATACAGACTTCTCCAAAGCGCTTCTCCTGACCGGTTTTCCGTTCAAGGCGCAGCAAACCCTCGATATCTATCTCGAATCGTTCAGGAAGCTGTTCCGTATGTGCAGCGGTATCCGGCGCGCCGGATGCGCCTCGCTGGACCTCTCGTGGCTCGCCGCGGGCCGCGCGGACGGCTTCTGGGAACTCTCTCTCAGCCCCTGGGATATGGCGGCGGGAGTCCTCTTAGTGCGTGAAGCGGGAGGCGTCGTCTCCGATATCCACGGCGACCCCGAACGCTTTATGCAAACCGGAAACATCACCGCCGGCAATCCGGCCATCCACTCCCAAATCGTCCGCATAACGAAAGACATACTCGCCGCCCTGCCGTAATGCCGCCGTCAACCAAAATAGTAATATTATTACATTCAAAACAGTCCAGAAATCGTGAGCTCGCCAATCTTAATTAAACAGGATTGTATCGCGGAAGACATTTTCCCTTTTCTAAGCAAAATCTTTATACAAGAATCTTAAATGCCTTGGTGGCTTGTGCTAAACTTAATTCCGATCAATCGTCTTTAGACTATTCAATACTATTGATACTATTTTATCCGAAATGAAGCACTCGTTAATGATTGGGTGTATGGATACTGGGTTGATGTTATCCTTACCTTATATCCAGTGTTTGATGTAAGCGATTTATCAACTGTCCAATCGAGCGAACCCTGTGAAGATGTAGTAGTTGCCGTAGATTTTATTACAACAATTTTGCCTGTTGGATATATAAATTCAATTTTAACGTATGACGAACCGCTAAAGCCTGACCATGATATTTTACCCGTTGATCCTTTAACCCACACAGATGAAGAATTTGGATAAGAAATTTTCATATTTGCGTAATTGGGGGAAATCATTATTAAATCTTTTGACAAAGGTTCATTCCAATTGTAGTAGGTAAGACTTTTATCAGATTGATTTGAATATGCAATTACATCATATGCAGTCCCAGATCTCGTCTCAGTTTGCTTATAACCAACTGCCACTACAAGATGACCTTTTACTTCTCCTAATGAATTTTTTCTATGCATGCTATAAAGAAAAGGACGATCATTCGATATTTCAGTCTTAACTTTATCAATTGAGGGTGACATTGAATAATCATAAATAAAACTATATCCGTTTTTTGTATTCGTCCATTCCGTCATTCCTCTTCTTTCACCAGCATTATCAGCCTTCACTATAATTCTGTAGAGCGCTTTAGCCAATTCGATCACATAGGTTTTCTGATATCCATGGCCCGAAGGTACTAAATATTCGAAAGGTCCCTTATTATTATATGGATAATCATCATAATAAGCTAATATGCTTGACGTAGCAGCAATATAACAACAACCGGTGGTATAACAACCTAAATTTGCAGTTATCTCTTTTTGAGTCCAAGATAATGGCGGTGCTTTGTAATAATATATATAATTCGGGAAAAGGCTGCCCAACTTCGTAGGTTCTTGCATTAAAACCGATTCATCCCACCCTTTATTAATAAAATTATCCTCATTTATTATTTGTATTTCATCCATATCATCGAGATCAGGCACCGTGATAGGTTGAGTACCTTCATTTTGATGTGTGTATAGATTAATAAAATCGGTATCTTGCTTGATATAATAATAGTCTCCATTTATTGAATATAGTTTTGAAAAGATGGGATGATCATTAATATAAGGTGGTAAACCCTCTTTGACTGCAATTATTGGTTCTCTTGTTTTATCCGAATTTACAAAAACCGTAATTACCTGAGACTTTATTTCTTCATACTTTTGAATATTCCCAAATACCTCATAAGCTTGTATTTTATCCATTTTAGCTTTTTCATTTGATATCACGACTATAAAATAGTTTACTTGATCTTCATTTAAACAATCATAGATTATCTCAGTAAAGCATAGCGCTGGTTTTTCTGATAAAAATTGTCTCGCTTTGACTAATGCCACTCTAACAGCTTCGTCCTCAGTTGCGGTAAATATTGAAACCGAATCATCTCTCATACTGAAAACGTTTAGAGATACTGTGATCAATAACAAGAAAGCAATCTTAAAATATCCAAAAGAAATTTTCATTACACCCCTCCTATTTTAAATACGCTTAAAACTATTAATAATAATATAAGCTCCTGGGAACTCATTGTCAAGTATAATAATATTTTTCTCGTTGAATTTATTCATAAAATGCAACGATTCCTTGAATTGGATATCAATCAATGACATAAAGAGCCATTGTTATTCTTGGAAGCAGCAGTGCGATAAATATCTAACAGCTTATTGTAACCTTTTAGCAATATTGGCCTGATCTTCGCCGCAACCCAGATACACTTTCAAAAATCAATCAAGTTAAGGAGATTATTGTTACATTTTGTATAGATCAGATATACTAATTTATTATCTTGATCTACCCTAATTATAGCTTAATTCCAAAATCTATTCCTGTTTTAAATCCTCCAATATCTATCTCTTTGTTATTAATCTTATCGGAAGCAGTTAAATAACCGCAAGAAATTTCTATGAAAAGCATATCAGTAATAGCCAATTGTAAACTTACATCTAACCGGATTCCCAAAGAATCTCCGGACTCCGATAGATTGAGTACATTTTCATCATAATATACCCAGATAAGACCCAATCTACTTATAAAATCAACATATTCGTACAAACTGATCACATACCCGCCACCCAAAGAGATAAAATATTGATGAGAAGATGATTTAAGTTGAAGAACAGGGGTATTACCGTCATTTGATACTAAACCAAGACCAGACCATATTAATAAATTATCGTCCAAGAAATAAGAAAATCTTAGCTCCGGGAAATAAGACCCATATCCGTATGTATTCTGATAATCTTTATCGTTGAAAAGTATGTAATTATTAGATAAAGATATCATCGCTCTTTTCTCAGCAAAAAGACAAGAAGCCAGCATTAGAAAAAAGGTTATATATTTGCCAGATCTCATTTTCAGTCCTTTTCTAAAGTTTTCTCATTAGATAACCCGACGATTTTTCCAGACGCATCAAGGGCCATGATTTGATATATATAAACTGTATTGATAGCTATATTATAATCGAAATATGTATAAGAATTATTCGCCAAATCCGAAGGAAGCAGCTCTTTGATCGGTGAATATTCACTCCCCAGACTTTTTCGCAAGATTAGAATTTTTGAAATAGGTAAATTATATTTGTTTTCAATCGTGAAATCGATTCTCGCATAATCTATGGTATTTAACCAAAGCTTTTCAGTATGTCTTGAAGCATTTAAAAAGATGTTCACTTTAGCTAATGTTACTATTACTTCATCTGTGCCCATTTGCCCGGCAGGATCAAATGCTTTTGCATTAATTATATGCATTTCATTTTGAACCAATGAGGTATCCCATGAATATGTAAATGAGGTTTCGTTTGATGAATATTTTAGAAAGCCATCGATAAAAAGATCCGTTTTTGCTATTTTTTCGTCATCGTTAGCCGTAACTTTGATATCTACCATACCGAATACTATGGAATTCTCCAAAGGTTCCACTATCGTTACTTCAGGAGGATTATCCACTTTAACCCAAATTGAATCGCTGCCTATTTGATCAAGTTCATCATGAGCGAACGCTTCTATTTTGTGGTATCCGAACGAATATGAAGTAGTATCCCAAGGATATATATAGGGTTGTTTCTTGGTCGAAAATACCAGTTTCCCATCAATAAAAAACTCCATCTTTCCTATGATTAACATCCAGTCTTCTGTAATGATTGCTTCAATGTTGGTTGTTCCTTTTACTATTTCGTTGTTCTTCGGATTAATTATTTTAACCTTAGGAAAGATTGCTGTGATCCCAAGTAAATTTAAATAAAAAGGATTATCATAGGGATCATTGCTTATTATACTAATTGAACCAAAAACAGCGTACTCATCTATAGGTCTCCACCTGATTGTAAAAAAAGAACAATTTCCAGGAGGTATTATCGAGTCTGGATTACTGATTAGGGAAAATCCATCCCCTGATATAATTATGTTAGATATGCTCAAGTCAATATCGCCAACATTACATAATTCAAAAATGATGTCTGTTTGACTTCCTACTGGGGTATCTGGCGTATAATAATCATCGTTGTTTAGATATTCCCAATAATCTTGATATAAAAAAATATCTGGGGTTCCACCGCTGGTTAAATTAATTTCATAGGGATTTTCGTCACTATCATTGTTTTCTACATGCAAGGTGGCCCATTTAATATCAGGCGATGTTGGCGAATATCTGACAATAAAATTCTTTGAATCTCCAGGTAGAATTGGAGAAGTTGGTTGTAAGTCAATATTGAATTCCGCAGAGTCAGGACCATCGATTGTAATAAAAGGAATACCTGTTAGCGCTAAATTACTGCTTATTCCAAGGTTCTCAATAGTAAACGTCTTTAATGTGTTACTACCAACTGGTTGATCACCAAAATTATACGTATCTCCATCGGGAATACTAACGCTGCCCTCTCTAATATTAATTTCTCTTGCCGGTGGGTCAAAGCGAACTGCTAAAGGCGTGGTTAAGCTGGCGGTTCCATAGTAATACTCAAGTCCACATTGCCCCTCCAGATCTTCGATGCCAACAGTCCGATATGAAGCGTCTGTAGGAGCAGATAAATAGTGTACTTCAATACTGCCTGTGCTTTCATAAATTTTGATCTGAAATGTAACCGGATTCCCATTATAATAATGCTCAATATTTGTAAATTGAACAATAAACCGTCTATTCGGTGATGTCCCAAGTGTTTGATAATGTATATTGCCGCCTACTTCAGGGTTTAAGTCTACCCATAAACCCGCTATTAAAGCGAAAGGTTCATACGGCATTGGAAGAGGGGTATTGTACCAGGATTCCGAAAAATCTTGACTGCTATCAACTGTTATAAAACCATTTGAGCAGATATAAATATTACTATAATACTTCCCATAAAAGAAATAATTAAAACCAACAGGGCAGGCAGGGCTTACATCATCATCGGATAACACAACTTCATTGCCAGTGAGAGAAATATCTTCGAAATCGTAGAAGGGCCCGCCAGCCTCCGAGCTATCTATATATGTATACCCATTGCAATCGGGACCTCCCGCTTGACGTATATTATTAGCTGGTCTTCCTTTTTGTAAAGTGCCCTTGATATGTTTTTTTTCTGCTGAATTTATAATTGAGCAAGTGTTTGTAATGAATGCTAGACTTATAAGGAAAATTGGAAAAAACTGCTTGCAAAATTTATGTTTCATCTTACCCCCCGCTTGTTATGGAACTATTAATATACAATTATTCTTTGATGTCAAGTAAAAGATACCCCTATTATAGTCAAAATGCGAAGCTTTCTGTAAATCTGAAGTATTCAGTAATTTTAGAAGAGTCCTACTCATTTTCATCTCAAGCGGCCGGGTATTAGGGGCGAGGCTTTTCCTGGCGGAAGCGGTTTGGGGGGCTGTTTCGGGGTTTTCAAACTGTATGTGTATTATGACCCTCCTGAATCCGCTCCCGGCCTTCGGTGGCCTGGAATGAATCCATGCTCAAAACTACAATTCTGTCCTTGCGTGATAATCCGTGCTTTTAAAATTCCTTCATTGCCCCGGAAAAATAAATAGGATAGAATAATTGTCATCAAGCAAGAGTTAACCTTTGGTTATGAAACTTTTTAATAATTAAGAGGCGCAAAATGGGAAATTTTATGGGCGGCAGCGCATTCAGCATGGCGGGCCAGGTATCCGAGGGGTATCTCCTCTTGAACGCGCATCATCTTAAAAGGATGATCCCGAATGAAATCCGCGACTTCAAGTTCGAGATGGAGAAGCTGCTGAACGAAATCCGAGCGGAGCAGCCTCCCCTGCACGAGATAGACCTTCTCCGGAAAAGGAACCGGCGGATATCCCGGCTCAATAACGCCCTGTTGGTTGTGAACGCCTATCTCCAGCAGCGGCAGAGACCGGGAGCGAAACCCACGCAGATCTGAAAAGCTTTTTTACTGAGTGGGAGCCGGCAACACAGACTGTGTTGCAATTATAAAAAAGTCATTCTCGGGGATTCTTCGAAGGGCTGCGACGGGGAATCTTCCTTTTAGTATCAACATGTTATGAACATTAAAAAATCTCATACAGCAGCAAATTTGAATTATGACACAGCCTGACACCCGGCGATTGATGCGGGTTCAATTCTCCGCAATTGAACCTGCGCTGGTAGTTCTTCCGTCCCGAAATACACCTATAATGAAGATTACAGAATCCTCCGGATTTACAGAATGCTTCGCATTTACAGAATGCTTCGGATTTACAGAATGCTTCGGATTTCCGGATCGCCGCTCCGCTCTGTCCGGTATGACAAAAAGGATAAAGGAAAAACGGGTGCAATGAAGGAATACCTCTTTTATACAAATACCCTATAATGAAGATTCCCCGTCGTTTCCCCTCGAAGAATCCCGGAGAATGACAGTCTTTTTTTTCGGTCGCAGCCCGTTGAAGTATTCCTGGGTATGGCGAGCTTATTTCAGGGAGCAGGTGCCATAAAGGACACCAGCTCCCGCAGTGAAAGTATATCAGAACCCTATAATGAAGATTCCCCGTCGTTTCCCCTCGAAGAATCCCGGAGAATGACAGTCTTTTTTTTCGGTCGCAGCACGTTGAAGTATCCCTGGGTATGGCGGGCTTATTTCAGGGAGCAGGTGCCATAAAGGACACCAGCTCCCGCAGTGAAAGTATATCAGAACCCTATAATGAAGATTCCCCGTCGTTTCCCCTCGAAGAATCCCGGAGAATGACAGTTTTTTTTCGGCTGCTGCCCAATGAAGTATCCCCGAGTATGACAGGATTATTTCTGGGAGCAGGTGCCATAAAGGACACCAGCTCCCGCAGTGAAAGTATCTCAGAACCCTATAATGAAGATTCCCCATCGTTTCCCCTCGAAGAATCCCGGAGAATGACAGTTTTTTTTCGGTCGCAGCCCGTTGAAGTATTCCTGGGTATGGCGAGCTTATTTCTGGGAGCAGGTGCCATAAAGGACACCAACTCCCGCAGTGAAAGTATCTCAGAACCCTATAATGAAGATTCCCCGTCGTTTCCCCTCGAAGAATCCCGAAGAATGACAGTCTTTTTTTTCGGTCGCAGCCCGTTGAAGTATTCCCGAGTATGACAGGATTATTTCAGGGAGCAGGTGCCATAAAGGACACCAGCTCCCGCAGTGAAAGTATATCAGAACCCTATAATGAAGATTCCCCGTCGCAGCCCTTCGAAGTATCCCGGAGAATGACAGTCTTTTTTTTCGGTCGCAGCACGTTGAAGTATCCCAGGGTATGGCGGGCTTATTTCAGGGAGCAGGTGCCATAAAGGACACCAGCTAATGCTGAGTGGGAGCCGGTAGCACCCGGCGATCTGTGGATTTAGACTTCCAAACTTATCCCCTATTTGTTATTATTGTTGACGTAAAACGAATCCTTTCAGGAGGTATTGGTAATGAAAATAGTGGAATGCGTCCCGAATTTCAGCGAGGG
>Ga0315276_10001012_pt1 | contig 24907 bp, 22 predicted proteins | sample YL17G05_0_MG_FD_204542 | JGI IMG/M metagenome (GOLD analysis project Ga0315276, IMG submission 204542) | Sediment microbial communities from Yellowstone Lake, YNP, Wyoming, USA - YL17G05_0 | ecosystem: Environmental > Aquatic > Freshwater > Lake > Sediment | place: USA: Wyoming | collected... | reverse complement strand
TTTCACAAATTCAAGCTAGTTAGCTGTTTAGCTTTTTAGCTGTTTAGAAAATTTCCTAACAAGCTAACTAGCTAATCAGCTAAACAGCTAAATCATCTTCAGAAATTTATCCTCATCAATAATTTTAACGCCAAGTTTCACAGCATCATCATATTTACTCCCTGGTTCTGAACCTGCTAATACGTAATCGGTATTTTTGCTGACAGATGAAGTGGTTTTACCGCCATTTTCCTTTATAAGTCCTTTTGCTTTGTCTCTGCTTAAGGTAGGAAGAGTGCCGGTAAGCACAAAAGTAAGTCCCTTAAGTTTAGTACTTTTTGGTTTCAATCCTTCAGCTGACAGTTTTATGCCGACGTGCTGAAGTTTTTTTAAAAACTGGATATTTTTTGGTTCATGAAACCATTCGTAAACAGATTCGGCGACTTTATCACCGATGCCATCGATTTCTTTAAGTTCTTCAAGGGAAAGTTTTTTGATTCCATCCAAGAGATCATCAATTTCAGCCACACTGATGTTTTTTGCAGATTTTTTTTCTTCGGCAAAAAGCGTCATCTGTTCACGCCTCTGAGTTTCCTTTATCTCAATTTTATGCGCCTTTAGATGAAGACTATTTGCAAGTAAATCAGCAGTCTCTGCCCCGATATAACGGATACCCAAAGCATATATAAATCTGGCCGGTGAGATAATTTTTGCCTTCTCTATCGCCTCCAGCAAATTTTCAGTCCTTTTATCTTTAAACAGATCAAGTTGTATCAGGTCTTCGTATTTAAGCGTAAATAAGTCAGCCGCATCATCGATAAGTTTTACCGCAATCAGCTGCTCGGTGACCTTTTCACCCAACCCGTCTATATCAAAAGCATCCCTTGATACGAAATGCTCAAGCTGGTGATGGTGAACGGCAAAACAGTGTGGATTGATACAACGTGTAACTACTTCGCCTTCAGGCCTTTCTAGCTCGCCTCCGCATACAGGGCATCTGGTCGGCATTTTGAAGTGTTTTTCTTTGCCTGTACGCAGATCTTTGATAACCTCCACAACCTCGGGAATTATGTCACCCGCCTTTTGGATGATAACAGTATCGCCGATGCGCACATCCTTCCTCTTTATCTCATCCTCATTATGCAAAGTAGCTCTGCTAACGGTTGTACCTGCTACCTGTGTAGGCTTCAGTATTGCAACAGGCGTAAGCGCGCCCGTCCTGCCAACTTGCACCTGAATATCCAGTATCTCAGTGGTAGATTGCTCAGCGGGGAATTTAAACGCGACTGCCCATCTCGGTGTTTTAGCCGTGGAACCCAAAAGATTTTGGTGGCGGAACTGATTTACCTTAACGACGATACCGTCAATATCATAAGGCAGTGAATCGCGTTTTTTCCCGCATTTCTTCATTTCCTCTAACACGGTATCAAGCGATTTATGATGAACAAAAAATTTGTTCACACGTAATCCGAGTTTTTGTAGAAGCTCAAGGGTTTCCTGCTGGCTTTTGGGTTTTGGGAAGTCTGATTTTTCAGGTAATCCGATAGTGTAAAAATACATTTCAAGATTCCTTTTTTCGGCAACTGAAGGGTCAAGCTGCCTTACGGTTCCTGCCGCGGCATTCCTCGGATTCGCAAACTGCTGTCCTCCTTCGGTATTTATTTTCTCCAAACTTTTTTTCGACATAAAAACCTCCCCGCCGACTTCGATAATCGGATAATCCTCAAGTTTCACACCATGCACCTCATTCAATTCAAGAGGTACGGTTGAAATCGTTTTTACTGTATGCGTAACATCCTCTCCGAAAATCCCGTCACCACGAGTAATGGCTTTATAATATTTTCCTTTCTGATAAATTACTGACAGATTAAGCCCGTCGATTTTTAACTCGCTTACGTAATCCAGTTTTTCACCTGGTACTAGTTTTTTAATCCTTTCTTCCCAATCCAATAATTCCTGTTCGGAAAATATATCGCTCAACGATTGCTTAGGAGTGATGTGTTTTATTTTCGCAAATTTGCCTGAAAGCACACTGCCGACCCTTTGGGTAGGGGAGTCGGGCGTGATGAATTCAGGATACTCAGTTTCAAGTTCAATTAGGTCTTTTTTAATCTGATCCCGCGCCGCCTCTGAAACATCGTTTTTATCCAGCACAAAATAATCGTAGTTCCACTTCTTGAGCCACGCTTTCAATTTTCCGATTCTTTCTTTTGCCTCTTTTTTGTCCATTTTGATTTCAGATTATCTACTTTGGCATTTTATCAGAAATTGTAAGTTTTCAAATCACATAATAATTGATATTTTTTAAAAAATATGTTATAATATTAAAATATAAATTATAAAGTTGCCTGAAGACAAAAACAAAACCACAGACAAAACCAAAACATCGCCAGCGGAAGCGGTTGCTGAAACCAGCCCTGACATTCAGGCCACGCAACAAACCCGCGAGGACGTGGAAATAACGCTAGAAGAGCAAAAGATTATTGAAGAGATAAAAGAAAAAGCTGCAAAAGGCAAATTTAATATCTCAGATATAGAAAAAATTGATGTCAGGTTGCATAAGCTGATTGCCCTTAAGCTTATCGATTGGTGGCGAGGTAGGCACGTCGCTTTTCATCTATCGCAATTTCAGGGCCTGGATCACAAAGAAATCGCCATTAAGCTTATCGATACAGGGCAAGGTTCGGAAGTCACTAGGAATCTATCAAAATTTCAGGGACTGGATCAAGAAATCGCCCTTAAGCTAATTGAGGCAGGGCAAGGAGAAGTTGTCGCTTATCATCTATCACAATTTCAGGGACTGGATCAAGAAATCGCCATTAAGCTTATCGATACAGGGCAAGGTTCGGAAGTCACTAGGAATCTATCAAAATTTCAGGGACTGGATCAAGAAATCGCCCTTAAGCTTATCGATGCGGGGCTAGGTTCGGAAGTCACTAGGAATCTATCAAAATTTCAGGGACTTAATCACAAAGAAATCGCCCTTATGTTCATTAAGGCGGGAAAGGGTGTGTATGTCGCTTGGGATTTATTAAAATTTGAGGGACTGGATCAAGAAATCGCCCTTAAGCTAATTGAGGCCGGGCAAGGAGAAGCTGTCGCTAAGAATCTATCACAATTTCAGGGACTGGATCAAGAAATCGCCCTTAAGCTAATTGAGGCCGGGCAAGGAGAAGCTGTCGCTAAGAATCTATCACAATTTCAGGGACTGGATCAAGAAATCGCCCTTAAGCTAATTGAGGCGGGAAAGGGCGAGGCTGTCGCTCAGAATCTATCACAATTTCATGGCCTTGATCATAAAGAAATCGCCCTTAAGCTCATTGAGAGGGGGAATGGCAAGGCTGTCGCTGAGAATTTATTAAAATTTCAGGGTCTGGACCACAAAGAAATCGCCATGAGGCTTATTGAAGCTGGGCAAGGAAGAGCTGTCGCTGAGTATTTATCAAATTTTGATAATCTGGATCAGATAATTAAAACTTTATCGGAAAATGATCCTGGAATAGCTATTGGATACAAAAAAGAAATTGAAAAGTATGCTAAACCCGATGAAGTCCTGCCACAAGGGTTGGGAAAATATATTCAGAATCTCAATCCAGATTTGTCAGCAAATGAAGTCAAAAAGCAGGCTGAGGCAGTTCTTATGAACTGTAAGGGTGTTGAACGGGAATTTGGCAGTTCGTTAAGTTCATTACGTCATTTATTAAAAAGCAATCCTGAACTGTGGAACGGGCTTGTTTATCCAACAATAATGAGCCAGAAATTAGGTTCATTTTTGTGTCTGGAAGATTTATTTAATATTAATTTCCATTTTGACGAAGCTGAGATGGAGCTTGATAAAAAATACAACTATACTTATACTGATAATTTGTTGCAAACAAAAACAGAAGATGATGACCTTGAAAAGAAACAAAAAGAACTTGAGATAAAAAGAAAAGAGCTCAATGAGCGTTTACAGAACACTAATGATGAAGATGAACAACTTGATTTATTTAGACAAATTGATGAAATAGATGATGCTTTAGACAAAAATTTAAGTAAAAGGGAAGAAATCCAGACTAAATCAGATGAAATTAATAATAAGTATGATCAGGAATTACAAAGTCTGCCCAAATTTCCTGACGAAAGAATTATCAAACTTCTGAAATTCATAACTACCCAGCTCGGTATAAAAGCTCATGATATTCTGAAAAATTTTATTCTGGAAGGATTAACTAATGGAAAAATTGCTAATCTTGCTGAAGAAAGCGATTTAATAAGAGATTTTTTGGAGGAAGGAGCTATTCCATTATCGGAAGTTTATGAGGCATATAAAATAGCCAAGAAACAGAATGAGCCTGAGCTTTATAAAGAAGTTGTTGAGGTTACGAAAAAAATACAAGATAAAGTTGCAAAAGGTGAATGCACTGATGAAGACTTTAGCAATCGTTTCTTCCCGGGTATTGTCATATATACGTTTCCGCCAGCCGTGGGCGTTGAAAGGGAACAGTATATGAATCTGATTGAACAGCGCGAGGGCAGGCAAAAAGATGTGCCTGAAGTCTGGAATGAAATGCAGGGAAAAACGATTTCTGTCAGCCAAGGCGGTTACAAACTTAAAGAAGGAGAGGAATTCAGCGGTAAAGCATGGCAGGCGCTTCTTGACGTTGTCAGCGAAAGCAAGGGCGCAGAAGTCAGGAAGATTAGCGAGAGTGATATGGCGACGCTGGGAAAAAAGCTTTTAGATGCCTTTTCAGGAAACAAATTAAGAGAAAATCAAAAGGAATTTCTCAAGGCTCTTTACGATGTTTACAGACGTACGGGTAAACATCTGCCTGATTCACTTGGTGGCCATAAGGAAATAATGGAATACAAGGAATACGTGGGCGACCATCTGAATGACTTAATCGGCCTTTGCCTTCAGGCTTTTGAGAAAGAAGATAAGGAGGGATGGACGGAATGGCTTAAAAAAGACACTGAAGGCAGGACCAAAGGAATAAAGGGAATCGTTAAACAGATCGAGGGTGTTATGAAAAATGAAAAAATGGATGACGGAAAGAAGCAGGAAGTCCTTAAAAACATCCTGAAGCGCTTTGATTTCCATGTCGAAGGGGATGTCTTAAACCAGCTTCGCGCTGAATCAGAAAAGGGGAATCTGGAAGGCTTTCTGAAAGAAAAAATGCAGGCAAAAGGCGGCGCGCAGAAATACAATCTGCTGATTAAAAACGCGCTTTTGGGAAAAGAATACGAAAAAATGTATGAGGAGGTTCAGAAATTCGAATTTGTGGAAGGCACGGAGAAGCAGGATTACCAGCTTTATATAAGTAAAAAGAAAGAACACGGATGCGCTGGCCTGAATATGGGCGTATGCGTGGCTCCGGATGAACAGTTATGGAGTAATCCAAATTTTTCGAATGTAATAATAATGAAAGACAATATCGCATACGGTGGCATGCATTTTTTGGTTATGGAGGAAGAAGGAAAGAAATATCTGGCGCTTCCCGGAATTAACCCGAACGAAGCTCTGCTCGGTCAGGTCGCGGCTGACCAGCTGTTTGATAAGATGATGGATTACGCGAAGGAATGTGCGGAGAAACTTGGATGTGAAAAAGTGCTTATTCCGACAAATTCAACAATCCATTCCAACCGTTCAGCTATTCAGGATGTCATTAATAATAAAAAATATAAAACATTTACCTTTAAATCAAATATGCCGTTCAGTTACAGCCCGTTTGAATACAGTTTTCAGGAGTGTTATGAGGTGGAATGAGAGATATAAATTTATGAGTATAAATATAAAGTAACATTTTTTCTTCTTGGAAAGCGGTTTTTCTTGCTAAGTGAACAAATGTTTACTAAAATAAAATCTACATAAATTTAAACACATGAATGATAAAAATCTGACTATTTTTGAGGATTATAATATCCGGCGCCATTATGATGAAAAGAATGAAAAATGGTATTTCTCTGTTGTAGATATAATACAGGCTTTGATTCAGCAAAAAGATTACCAGGCGGCTAGAAATTACTGGAAAGTCCTGAAAAACCGCTTGAATAAGGAAGGAAGTGAGTCGGTTACAAAATGTAACCAACTGAAATTAGAAGCTGTTGATGGCAAAAAATATTTAACAGATGTAGCAGATACAGAAACGCTTTTGCGCTTAATTCAGTCGGTGCCAAGCCCCAAAGCTGAACCAGTAAAATTGTGGCTGGCAAAAGTGGGGTATGAAAGAATGGAGGAAATCGCCGATCCTGAAAAATCTTTAAACAGGGCCAGAGAAAACTGGAAGAAATACGGCAGGAGCGATAAATGGATACAGCACAGAATGATGGGGCAGGAGACACGCAATAAGCTGACTGATTACTGGAATTCCCATGGCATAAAAGAAGGAAAAGAATATGCTATTCTGACAAACATAATCCATCAGGAATGGGCGGAAGTCAGCATAAAGGACCATAAAAATCTGAAAGGGTTAAAAACACAAAACCTGCGTGATCATATGAGTGAAGCTGAATTGATTTTTTCCGCTCTTGCCGAACTTTCCACAAGGCAGATTGCTGAAAGCGTAAAAGCGGAGGGAATGACCGAAAACAAAACTGCCGGTAAAAGCGGAGGCGGTATTGCCAAAAAAGCGCGGATTGATCTTGAAAGTAAAACCGGGAAAAAAGTTGTTGTCAGAGAAAATTATTTACGAAATAGGGAGAATACTAAAGAAATGGAATAAGTTTTAAGGCTACTCTGGATAAATATTCAGGGCTTTTAAACCTGTTTGGCGAGTTCTTCCATGACAATAGACCTGATCTTGTCGCCATCTATAAATGGCCCGGAGCCATCGTAATACCGTGGCTGGCCGCCGATAGTCGCTTCTCCTCCCCAGTTACTTTTGAGCAAATCGAGGTCAAGAACATTTTTTGCAACGCGAGCTTTTTCCTCCTCGTCTCTTAAGCGTTCGAATACAGGCCTCAGATCATATTTAGTAATTATACCTGTAGTTTTAATCGTCCATCGGTTTTTGCCGTCAGTCCAAACAACACAAGCGCAATTTTTATCCTTTTTACGGATTACAAGTTCCCGTATTGCACCGTAGATGCCGCCTTCGTTAGATCGCACAAAAAGCACGGTTTGCCCGCCTGAACCAGGGATTTCTAAGGTTTCCTGCCCTTGAATCACAACCTCCTCTTCAGGTGAATCCTGATAAAAGGCATAATCGTCAATGTCCCTGAAGACCCTTTCAGTAAACTCAGCATAATCAATATTTCCCCAACGATCTTTCTTTTTTTCTTCTTCTTCGTGGTTATGGAACCAGAGAATTTTCTCTCTCGTTCTCCGAATGATTTCGTCGGGCAATACCATTTCTTCATATCCAAAACCATGTCTGTCAACGTTCCCTGCAAGCAGATATATAGGATTCATTTTTCTAAAAACATCATCCCTGTAAGCCAAGTTATCAGCATTCATTAGTGCCCAAGCTGCCAAAACTGTATCCATGTCAGGATCGTTGGCTACGATATTAAAGCCAGTGGAATCAACATGTCCGTAACGGGCAAGTAAAAGAGCCTGTTCGCAACTTGCCATCGTAAATTGGCGGATACAATTGCCATGATGATCTAATGAATATATCCTACGTCTTGCGTCGATATAAGGCCCCTCGCATGCGCCATCAATGTAGATTGTGTTGTCTGGATGTTTCACATGCATTAGGTCGCTGATACTTTTTCGGTAACTACGGATAACAAAAAGGCGGTTTGGAGCACCTGAATCACTTCTAATATCCGTACGCACTAAGGCCTTCTGCTGTTTGCCTTCAAATTCTGCCATAGTCAGCCGATAACGATCGTCCGATGGTGATCCATTTGACCTGTCCGTTCGACGCATATTTCAATATTAAGTGTTATATTTTAGATGATATAAGAGATTTTGTCAAACAGAATATTTGTGGATACTATAGGGGGAACAATTGGTGAAACTATGGGTGAAACGATTGGTGTAACAGTAGGAGGCAATAGTTCCCCCGATAGTTTCCCTTGTTTTCAGAGTAAGTAAATCTTGAAAACCAAGGACAAATCTGGTATAATATAAAGATTTATATATAAAATTTTTAATAAATGACTAAAATTTATAAACCTGAACGTATAAATTTGTCTAACCATCCCGATTTCGACGAAAAATGGCTACAAGACAAAATTGCTGAAGATTCTACAATTCTCGGTTTGGGCGATTTAATTGTTAAGGATAAGGAAAGAATTCAGCCAAAAGCTGGAAGACTAGATTTACTCTTACAAGATCCTGAGTCAAATAGACGATATGAGGTTGAAATACAGTTGGGTGAAACAGACGAAAGTCATATTATTAGAACTATTGAATATTGGGATATCGAGAGAAAGCGTTATCCTCAATATGATCATTGCGCGGTCATTGTTGCTGAAGACATAACAAGCAGATTTTTAAATGTCATTAGTTTATTTAATGGGATTATACCAATTATTGCTATTCAATTGCGTGCTTTTAAATTTGGAGATGAGTTGGCGCTCATATCGACAACTGTTTTGGATGAGATGCAGTTGGGTTTAGTTGATGAAGAAGAAGTAAGCGCACCAGCCGATAGGAAATATTGGCTACAAAGAGCAACTGAAGAAACAGTTGGTATGGCAGATAGTCTGTTATCAGTAATTAATGAATTCGCCCCAAATTATAAATTAAATTATAACAGACACTATATAGGACTTAAAAAGGATAATAGAGTCAATAATTTTAGTGTAATGATACCAAGAAAAAACTCATTATATGTTGAGATTAAAATACCTTTTTCACAAGAAGTGCAAAATAAAATTGAAGATGCAGGAATCGATAACATAGGTTATGAAAAAAGATATGGCGGTTATTTCAGATTAAGATTATTTAAGGAAGATTTGCAAAAAAATAAGAAATTAATTAAGGAATTATTACAACTAGCTTACGAAAATTCAAAATAAATAAAAACAAAAAGACAAACAATGGATTTCGAATCACTAATGAAACAGGTGCTATCATCCAATGTTCCGGACCTTCACATGCGGGTCGGGCAGTACCCTGTTGTAAGGATGAAAAACGGAAACATCGCGGCGCTTAACGAATATCCGATCTTGAAGAAAGAAGATATTGATGAAGTGATTACAAAAATAACTAATGAAGACCAGAAAAAACGCTTTAACGAAAGCTTGGAATTCGATTTTTCTTATCATGTAAAAGATTTCGGGCGGTTCCGTGTAAATGTGCACAATGAACAGCATGGTCCTGCAATAGCGTTCAGGCTGATAGCAGAGAAAATACCAACGCTTGAAGAATTGGATTTAGGAGAAGTGGTTGAAAAATTGCTGAATCTACCGCGCGGGCTCGTTCTGGTCACTGGACCAACAGGCATGGGTAAATCAACAACTCTTGCCGCTATGATAGAATATATAAACCAGAACCGCCAGGCGCACATCATTACAATCGAGGATCCAATAGAATTCGTTTTTCAGGATAAAAATTGCCTTATCACCCAAAGGGAGGTGAATGTACACACTCACACTTTCGCGAACGCCATAAGGGCCGCGCTAAGGCAGGATCCGGATGTCGTGATGATCGGCGAAATGAGGGATCTGGAAACGATTGCCGCGGCAATTACGCTCGCGGAAACAGGGCATCTGGTTCTTTCAACTCTCCACACATCGGACGCCGCGCAGACAGTAGACAGAATGATCGATGTTTTTCCGCCTTACCAGCAGGAGCAGATAAAAAATCAGCTTGGGAACACCCTGAAAGGTGTGATCTCACAGGTGCTAATCCCACGTGCTGATGGCGATGGCAGAATAGCCGCAAGGGAAATAATGCTCGTCAACGACGCAGTAAGAAACTGCATTATACAGGGGCAGATACACCAGTTGTATTCGATGATACAACTTAACGCTGCTGAAGGAATGATTTTAATGGATCAGGCATTGGAAAATTTGGCAAGGGAGGGTAAGATAACTAAAGAGGTGGCGCTTTCAAAAGCTACTGACATAGAAACGCTGGCACAAAACCTTAGTAACTTATAAAATGGCGAAAGAAAAAAAACAGGAATCAAAGGGGCTCGTAGAAATTCAGAAAGTTCTGAAGATCGCCGATGAAAAGAATTTTAAAGCTGGTGAAATCATTTTTAGGGAAGGCGAGACGCACCCTGTATTTTATATAATTTTGAATGGCAATATTGAGATCAGCAAAAAAACGACCAAAGGCCAGCAGAAAGTCATAGCGCAAATAGGAGAAGGAGAGTTTTTAGGCGAAGGCGTGCTTTCCGGAGCTGTAAAAAAGCCTGCAACTGCAAAAGCTATAACCAATGTGACAGCAATGGCGATTTCCGTTGAAAATTTTGAAAAACTGATGGAGGAAGATCCAAGGACAGTCGTGAATTTCCTTCTTTCTGTTCTGCTGATCGCGAATAACCGCCTTGCAGAGACCAATACAAAATTACTTGCGCTATTTGAGATGAGCCAGCTTATGGATATGTGCGGGGATGACCTCAAGTCACTCGCAAGCGGGCTTATAGAAAGGCTTGTCGCTATCACCGAAAGCAAAGACGGTATTTTTCTTTTAAAAAATCCGTTCAGCACGACTTACAGGGTGATATATTCGTCATCGAATGAACTTGATGAACAGGCTCTTACTGAATTTGATTTGGCTAAGACTGAATCTTTATCCGGAAAAAACGGACAATTTATGATTGTGAATTTAAAGGATTTAGGCGTCATGGCTTTACGCCGTTCGGTAAACAGTGCACCTTATAACACAAACCAGCTTCGCCTTGTAATGCTTGTAGCCGACCAGGCGGCCGCGACAATAAAGGATGCATCCGAAAAGGCATCGCTAAAAGCGAAAAAACTGCTTGAGGGCAAACGATTTAATATTTAATTACTTATTGTTTATCTATAGTTTATCTATTGTTTGTCTATTGTTTCAAATCAGAATACCAAACTAAAGATAAACAATAGATAAACGCCCGAAGCCCCGCGGTGCGGGGTGAAGGGCAGAAAAACAATAGATAAAATATCAAAAATATGGCAGAAACAAATCCACCAGAGGAAAGTAAAGGCGCGGAAAAACAGTTTGCCGCAATAAGTTATTTATCGTTTTTCAGCGTTTTTATTTTACTGGCAAAAAGGGATAACGAGTTTATCCAGCATCACGCGAGAAGGGGATTCACTCTTTTTCTTTTTTCAATTTTATTATGGATTTTTCCGTTCCTGCGTTACGGTGAATTTGTGATTTTGGTCTTTGTGGTACTTGGTTTTATTTCAGCTGCTCAGGGAAACGAAAACACGATGCCCATACTTTCCGAACTCGCAGACGGTACGCTTAGTTTAAGGCATATTAAACTTTACTGGCATTCTCTAAAACATGGAGTTATAAAAATATTTAAACCAGATCATATAACGCCTACATACCGCACACAGTTAACAGCGCAATATAAGGAATCGGATAAAGAGAAAAAATTTATAGAGAAGGAAAAAGAAGCTACTGGTCTCGAAGAGAAAAAGCTTTCCGCGCTTTACTATCGCGTCGGTGAGGATGAGAAAAGGTTAGACGAACTTGCCGATGAGGTGCACAATATTGAAAAGAAAATTGGAATGTAACAAATTATTAATTATAAGCTCCAAATCCCAAATTACAAGTAAGCTCCAAAATACAAAATTTGTTACTTGTAGCTTGTTATTTGTAATTTACTTGTAATTTGTGGCTTGTAATTTGTAATTTCTAAAAATTATACCACAATACATTAACAAAATGCTTAATTTATTTGACCCCACGAGAATGAAAGGTTAAGATAAATCAGAAAATAAACCAAAAAATATGTATAAACGAATAATGCTTAAAATTTCAGGTGAAGTTTTTGGAGACAAAAGAGGTCAGGGGATCGATGTTGAGGCGCTTCTTAAGATAGCTAAAGAAATTGTTAAGGTCAGCAAAGCGGGGATCGAAGTCGCTATTGTGTGCGGGGGCGGTAATATTTGGCGCTACAGGGATACGAAAGAGGCTGGCATCGAAAGAACAACATCGGATTACATGGGCATGATGGCGACTATTATGAACGGCGTCGCTTTGCAGAACGCGATTGAAAAATCAGGCACCCATTGCAGGGTCGCTACGTCATTGGATCTGCCACAAATCGCAGAACCATATATAAGAAGGCGCGCGATACGTCACCTTGAAAAGAAAAGGGTGGTCATTTGCGCCGGCGGTACCGGAAACCCGTATTTCACAACCGACACCGCGGCCGCCCTGCGGGCCGTTGAACTTAATTGCGACATCCTTTTGAAAGCTACAAAGGTAGAGGGTGTTTATAGCGCTGATCCCATGAAAGTAAAGAACGCCAAAAAATACGACAAAATCAGTTTCCAGGAAGTAATCGAGAAAAACCTCCAGATCATGGACCAGACCGCGTTTTCGCTTTGCAGGGAAAGTAACATGAAAATACTTGTGTTTAATATGCACAGGGAAAACGCGATACTCGAGGCGGCGAAAGGGAAGAAGATTGGAACACTTGTTTCTTAAGTCCTTTTGTTTTTCCATTGTTAATCTATAGTTTATCTATTGTTTTTGGAATCTGAAATAAACAATAAGATAAACAATAGACAAACGCGAAGCAGATAAACAATTATTAATTAATTTAAATAGTATGACCCAGCAAATACTTGATGAATTAAATACCAAATGCGAAACAACGCTCAGTCATCTTAAGCAGGAATACGGAAAAATCCAGACCGGCAGGGCGAATGCTGCGCTTGTTGAAAATATTATGGTCGAATGCTATGGCGCAAAAATGCAGATGAGGGCTGTTGCGAATATCTCTATCCCTGAACCGAAACAGATCGCTATTCAGCCTTATGACAGGGGCCAGCTTTCTTACATCGAAAAAGCAATCATGGAAGCTAACCTTGGGCTGAATCCCCAAAACGACGGGATCTTTATAAGGCTTAATATTCCGCCCCTGACTGAAGAGAGGCGTAAAGAACTGGTTAAACTTGTCCACAAATTTGCGGAGGATTCAAGGATTTCCCTGCGTAACGCGCGCCACGAGGCGATTAATCAGTTTAAGGAACTGGAAAAAAAGAAGGAGATAAGTGAAGATGATCTCCGCGGAAAAGAAAAGGTCGTCCAGGAAAAAATAGATGAATACAATAAAAAGATCGATGAACTTTCGAAGAAAAAGGAGCAGGATGTTATGACTGTATAACTTTCGAGGACTAAGAACTAAGGACTATGGACTAAGCTTATTTCTTAGCGTAAGACTTAATTCTACTTAGTTCTTAGTTCCTAGTCCTTAGTCCTAAAATAATGATAATTACTGCAATCGCCTTCATCGTAATTTTTTCAGTGCTCGTTTTGGTTCATGAATGGGGGCATTTTGCCGCGGCCAGGCGCGCGGGCATTTTTGTGGAGGAGTTCGGAATCGGTTTGCCGCCCCGCGCAAAAAAAATATTTAAAGATAAAAAGGGAACAGTGTATTCGCTTAATTGGATACCATTTGGCGGTTTTGTGCGCCTTTTCGGCGAGGATTCTACTAATTTAAAAATCCTGAAAGACAAAAGAAGTTTCGCGTCAAAAAGCATATCAAGAAGAGCCGCTGTAATAATCGCGGGGGTGTTTATGAATTTTGTCCTCGCGTGGCTCCTGATTACCATCGGATTTATTATCGGAATGAAGCCATTCCTGGCATCGCAAGAAGATGTGGATAAATCGGTAAAAGCTGGAACCGTTGAAGCACAACAGATCTATTACGTGCATGAAATAGATAAAGACTCACCATTGCAAAAGACCGGATTAAAATCCTACGACTATATCATCGCGATAAACGGAATCACTGTTACCGAAAATATGGTATTAGCCGATGTTATAAAACCGGACCAGCTTGTAACTTTAACTTACCTGCATGAGGGCAAAGAAAATACTGCTGTTGCTTTAACAAATGATAAAGGCAAATTAGGCATGACGATTTCTCTGGAAAATTATATCAAAAATATAAAGAATATCCGCTATCCGTTTTATATCGCACCGTTCAAAGCGATTTCGGAAATCTGGAGGTTATCCGTGTTAACTGTAAAGATGCTCGGTAATGTGATTGTCAGCCTAGTCGCCAAATTTACGGTACCCGAGGGCGTCGCGGGACCAGTCGGCATTGTTAAGATGACGAGCTTATATGCTAAGCAGGGCCTGATGGCGCTTGTTCAATTCACATCGTTATTATCTATTTCGCTTGGCGTGATAAACATCATGCCTTTCCCTGCGCTTGATGGCGGAAGGTTCTTGTTTATCGTCTATGAACTTGTATCCAGAAGAAAGGCGAATGCAAAATGGGAAACGATAATCCATTCCATTGGCTTTGCCCTGCTCATGCTTTTTATTTTGGCGATTACGTGGAAGGATATTTTGAATTTGTTCTAACAATAGGACTAAGAACTAAGGACTAAGAACTAAGTTGTTATTTTTACAGTAATTATACTTAGTCCATAGTCCTTAGTTCATTTCATTTGAAATTAAAATATCCGTCGAAAATTCCGACAACAGATTTTGCTAGTCCATAAAGTATTTAAAATTCCCGCAATCGATTTTGAAAAAATGAAGATGGCTTAGGTTTGCGGAGTTTTCGATATCGCTTATTTTACGACCACTTTGGATATGCTTCGTCAATCCCAAGCATCTTGAAAAAAAGTTTTAAACATTTAATATGAAATTCCCAAAAGAAAGTCATCAAATTTTTTTCAAATGAAGGGAAATGCTCTCCGATGTCACATCGGAGCCCTCATTCTGCTACAGATTCCCCTTCGGCAAGCTCAGGGTAATCCTTGCTCCATTCGGACCGCATTTCTCGCTTCAATCAGGTAACACAAAAATAAAAATTCAGACGTTTATCGTTCTGATCGCTTTGTTATCTTTTGTATTGAGCTAACCCGATAATTCTTTTGAAATTTGTCCGCCACTGGCGGACCAATTTCAATAATTGTCATCAGGTAAAAATTAATTATTAATCTCCCAATTCCTATGAACTTCAAGGATCTCTGGCTTTCCATCATCAAGGATATTGAGACCGAGATTAAGCGCCCGAATGCTATTACTTGGTTTAAGAATACCGCGATACTTTCAATCGAAAACGGAACAATGACTATAGGCTTACCACTGCCTACTTTTTTAGGCTGGCACGCACAGAAATACGCCAGCCTTACGCTAAAGACCGCGATGAAATTTAACCCCGATATTAAGCAGATCGCTTATATCGTCGATATCACATTGTCCGAAAACGACCCGCGCACCGTTGACCTTTTAAACTATTTCCCAGAAAAAGAATCGCGCAAACTTCCGAATAAGCCGGAAGTGAAACTGGCAAATGGTGTAGTCTCAAAAATACTGAACCCAAAATATTCGCTTGATAATTTTATCGTTGCGCCGGAAAACCGCTTGGCGCACGCGGCGGCTCTTGCGGTTTCAAAATATCCGGGTGAAAATTACAATCCTTTATTTATATACGGCGGCGTAGGGCTTGGGAAAACCCATTTGCTCCAGTCAATCGGTAGGGAAATTTTAAAAAACGACCCGTCGAAAGTCGTTGTTTACACTACGACGGAAAGTTTTACAAATGATTATATAGAGGGAATCCTATCCCGCAACATGAATAGGTTCCGGAATAAATACAGGAAAGTCGATATTTTTATAATCGATGATATCCAGTTTATCGCGAATAAAGACAAAAGTGAGGAAGAATTCTTCCACACATTCAACACGCTTTTCGAAACAGGAAAGCAAATAGTCATAAGCTCCGACCGGCCACCCCAGGAATTAAAGTTACTACAAGAAAGGCTGGTCTCCCGTTTTGAGTCAGGGATGATGGTTGACGTGAAAATGCCCGACTACGAAAGCAGGCTCGCTATCCTTAAAAACAAGTGCCAGGAAGCACAGGTTTTCATTAATGAGAAGGTTTTGGAATTCATCGCTTTCAATATCGATACGTCTGTGCGCGCGCTCATCGGCGTTCTTAATCAGGTCATCGCGATATACGAACTTGAGCACATCGCGCCAACTGTTAAATCAGTTTCCGAAATTATTAAAATGACTAAAAAAGAAGTTAAGATGGTTGGTTTTATTCAGGATGATCCGACGCCCCGCCACGCGGTTACGCTTGATCAATTAACTGATTTCGTAACCGAATATTTTACCATCCCTAAAAGCGAAGTACTTGGCGAATCCCGCGCCCGGGAATACCTGCTCCCGCGACAAATAATAATGTATTTAGCTAAGGCAAAACTTCGCCTCTCGTTAGCTAAAATCGGAGGTTACCTGGGCAACCGAAACCACACAACCGTCATGAACGCCATTGAACGCATCCAATCTTTGCTCCGCGACAACCGACAACTGCTTTGTGATGTGAATGCGATTACTAGGGAAGCAGGGATCCATTAAATTGAAATATTTTGAATTTAATTACAAGCTGTTTAGCTTGTTAGCTAGTTAGCTTGTTAGGAAATTTTCTAAACAGCTAAAAAGCTAAACAGCTAAAAAGCTTCTAGAATTGTTCAAAAACCATAATTATCTGCAGAAAGTTTCAATAAAGCTTCCGCAGAAGTTCGCCAGCTCTTTTTTCATCATGTTCACTTCTTCGAGCGTAACACCCTGGTCCACATAATTATCATGGATTATCTGGGATGAGCGGTTGTGTGTCATTGCCTCTTCGGCAGTTGTTTTTTCAATATGCGCGGAAAGCGTCATCTCAGTTTTACAGCGGTCGCAGACTACATCAAACATGCAGTCATCACCGATGATATCCGTGATCTCGATATTATTAGGAAGGATCCTGGCCTTGCACTCAGGGCAGTCCAGGGACTGAGATATCTGCGAGATTATTTCATGGATATCATGCTGGTTCATTTTGTTTTTTGTTAGACGCGAGGAGGGCGTTCCGGAGTGGAATGAGTCCCGCCGTACGGCGGGACGATTGGAACGAAGGACAAATCTTTGAAAATCTATGAAACGAAGTGAAAAAGATTATTCAATGATTTGAGCCCGACCCTTCTGGGGTTTCAGAAATAAATCTTACAATTATAGCAGACTTATTAGGGAAAATCAATCTTCCGATATCAAAAAGATGATATTTAATTAAAGACATATGGACATCAAACAAAATTTATGTGTAATATAAATCCTTTATAAAATTTCTATGGAGAAATCAGAAAAATTTGATGGAAATTTAGTTTTTGTTGCTAATAACCAGGACATTCAGGACGGTCAGTATTATTTTCATAATGCGCATTTAGGCAAATTTGTACCGATAAACCCAGATTTATTGCTTATCCTTGGGAATCTATATAGCCATGAAAAGAAAGGTATATCGGATGATGATTGTATAAGTTATGACAAGGAATGTGTTATTCGGGAACGTGATAGGTCAAAAAGCTTACCTAATCCTGAGATTTATGAAATATTAGAGACCGGTCGTTTGCAGATTTCTTTATTATCAAACTCGCCTGGAGGGAAAAGCGGTTGGTATAGCGTAATGAAAAGAGCTATAGACTATATTGAGTCTAAAAAAGGAAGGGCTTATTCATTTGGCGGTTATGAACTATCCAGCGCTGCCGCAATGTTATTTATGCTGCCTGCCAAAAATCAGCGATTTTTATCACCTTTAACGAAATTAATGTTTCATTTAAGCACATCGGTAAGCGAGGATTTTGAAAAGCGGGCAGAAAGGCATGTCGCAAGTATGGATAGTGAGGAAATTAGACTTTTTAGGTTTAATGACCGTGAAGATGCACTAAAATATTACTTAGCGTATTATCAGAAAGAATATTTTGAAGAAAAAGAAAAAGAAATACTGGAATTAAGAGATTTGCTGTTAAGCGGTGTTACTAAGAAAGCACGGTTAGAAATAGAGACAATTTTAAGAAATACATTTGATCATACTGATGCTGTAAGGCCGGACTATCCTATATATATTAATGCCGATGAGGCTGTGCGTTTGGGTTTAGCAAAAGCTGTAAATTTACGAAAAAAATTTGAAAAAGTCAATCATGTCGGTTTAGAAGCATATTCAGACACGACAATTAACTCATTTTTTTGCGAAATAACGCTAAGAGAATTAGCAATAAAATTAAGTAAAAAAGTTTAAATTTATTTTAGTTACACTGAGAAGTTATTCCTTTATAAATCGTCATAACCGGCCAACCTTTTAACTTCTTACCGTCAAACGGCGTGTTTTTTCCCTTAGAAACAAATTCTTTTCTATTCACCTTTTTCTCCGAATCCAAATCTATGATGGTAATGTCAGCGGGCGCGCCTTTCTGTATATGTCCACTCGAAAGACCAGCGATTTTCGCGGGGTTTAGTGTCATAAGTTCTACGACTTTCATTAAATCGATTTTCTGTCTATGATAAAGCTCATTCAGAATCGCTGGTATCAGTATCTCGAGTCCTGAAAATCCGAAAGCTGATTTTATCAAATTTGTACCTTTTTCCTCCATGTTGTGCGGAGCGTGGTCGGTTACAATCGCGTCGATTGTGCCGTCTTTTATGCCTTTTATTAATGCAAGACGGTCTTTTTCGGTTCTAAGCGGGGGATTGACCTTGGCTAAACCGCCTTTTTCAATAACCTCATCTTCAGTAAGGCAGATGTGGTGTGGCGTGGTATCACAAGTAATCAGATCACTATTTTTCTTCGCTTTCCGTATCAGTTCAACGGATTCCTTTGTGCTGATGTGCGTAAAATGCGCCCGAGCGCCGGTTTTTAAGGCGATTCGGATTCCGCGTTCAACTGCTTTGTACTCTTTTTTATTTGGCTGGCCGGGAACTCCGAGTTTCCGGCTGACGGCTCCTTCGTTTACAACTCCGTTCGGTGCAATCGAGCTCATTTCGGGGTGGGTCATAACGATAAGACCGTTTTTTTTTGCCTCAAGATATGCTTGCTCCAATAATGCTTCATCATTAACATCAGAACCGTCATCCGTCACAAATCTGATTCCAAGTTTTTTGTAAGAAGAAAAATCAGCAAGCGTTTTACCTTTCTGGCCAATAGTTATCGCGCCACATATATAGGTATTAACAGCAGAGCCGTTTTTGATAATATTCTGATATTTATTAATTGTCTCTGCATTATCCAAGGGCGGTTTTGTATTCGGCATAGTAAAAACAGTCGTGACTCCGCCTTTCAAAGCCGCTTTTGTTCCAGTTTCAACGGTTTCCTTATAACTTTGTTCAAAATCACGTAGATGAACATGCATATCGATGACTCCAGGGATGACTAGCTTACCTTTTGCATCAATCGCCTCCGCATCTGACCGCGGATTTGCAGGATTAATTTCTGACCGCGGATTTACAGGATTAATATCCTTAATGATCCCGTTTTCAATCAGAATATCGGCAACCTTATCCAGTTTCATCTCCGGATCAATGACACGGCCGTTGATTATTAATAGTTTAGTCATACCATGTTGATATCATGTTGACTTCATGTAGATTTCTTTTGACTGAATATCAAGCAACATGAGGTCAACATGAAATCTACATGAAATTCTATTGTATATAATTCTTCCAAAGGTTTTTAAGTAACGCCATCCTCATATAAACTCCATTTTCAGCCTCGCGGAAATAAGCGGCCTGCTTTAAGTTATCAACGTCAACCGTAATCTCGTCGATTCTGGGAAGGGGATGAAGTATACGGAGACTCGGTTTGCCGAGTCTTACGATGTCAGGTGTGAGGATGTAAGAACCTTTTAAAAGTTGGTAATCTTCCTGATTTTCAAATCTTTCTTTTTGGATGCGCGTCATATAAAGGATATCGATATCAGGCATGTGCTTATTGAGCTCGGAATCTTCTATATATTTAATATTATTCTTTTCCAGCATTTTAAGATATTCCACGGGGATGTTAAGTACTACAGGGCTTATAAATAGTATTTTTTTGATTTTATAAAGCGCCAGAAGATACAATAATGAATGTACAGTCCGTCCGAATTTCAGGTCGCCGACAAACGCTACTGTAATCCCGTCGATTTTTCCCATTTCGCGGTAAATCGTATACATATCTAAAAGCGCCTGGGTAGGATGCTGATTAGCCCCGTCACCGGCATTCAGGAATGGTTTTTTGGTATATTTTATAGCCTCATCGGCAGAGTCTGATACTGGATTGCGCATCACTAAAATATCCGCGTAATTATCGACCATCCGAATGGTGTCGGACAGAGTTTCACCCTTTTTCATCGACGAAGTTGCCGCATTCGAAACTGTTATTACTCTTCCGCCAAGCCTGTGCACAGCGGATTCAAACGAAAGTCGTGTTCTTGTGCTAGGCTCATAAAAAAGTGACGCGACGATCACATTATCAAGGTCTTTTGTCCGTTTGCCTCTCAGGCTTTCCGCCTCCTTAATAAAAAAATCGACTTCCTCTCTAGTGAGGTCAGCCGTAGTAGTAAGTTGTGTACGGTTCATAATTTTATAATTATTTCCCACCCATTTTATTACAAGATCGGAAAATTACAAAATTATAAAAATTAGGGTCAATTTACTTTTTTTTATCTTGATTTTTATTAGTAAAAAGCAAATGCATTGTCCTTGCTCTCAAAGACCTTATTTCGTCTATAAGATTTTCAACTTCGGTCAAAAAAACTTCCAATTTTTGTAAATATGGGCCAGGTATAAGACTGCGGAATTTCAGCTTAATTTTGCTTAATTCTTCAAATAGCGGTGTGACCACAGTGGTTTTGCCGCTATCACCAATCGCTTCATTTATAGGCGGAATTGCATCCTTATACAATCTATTTATCTCATTATCTAAGGCTTCTAAGGCTTCATCTGCTATTTGATCATCTGATTTGTGTTCAGTTGGCATAATTATTAATTATTTATTCCGAGCATCACCATTTTCAGTTACACGCATACCAAGTATTTTTTTTAAAAGGTACGGCATATAAAATCTTATGTTTTCAGATATTTTTGATGGAGGGCGACATAGGAATGTAGATTGCATAAAAGCATCTTCTAATATTTTCCTTTGGTTTCTTGCCGATTCTTCATCCAAGCCAGGTTTTTCAGAAGTTAATTCTTTAGAATCAATTGGTTTTTCTTCCGGATATAGCATTTTCATTCTATCGGCTAATTCATCTACTGGGATTCCCAATGCTTTAGTTAAAATATTTCGCATTTCTTCTAGGCCACCAATTGGTAAACCTAGCCCATCTGGTTTGTTTTCTTTAGTCATAGAAATATAATTAATTAAGGGATATATAATACCGAATTATTAAATTTTGTCAAATAATACTTTCTTTTCCATAAATAATCTTGTAATCTAATAATAAATTAATCCTATTAATCCTTTTAATCATAATAATCCGTGGTATGCACTTTTGTGATGAAGCAAGAATACAGGTAAAAGCGGGTAACGGCGGTAACGGTAGCGCCAGTTTCCGTCGAGAAAAATATATTCCTCGCGGAGGTCCGGATGGCGGTAGCGGCGGTTATGGCGGAAATATAATCATAGAAGCAGATGAAAACATGAACACGCTGACAAACTATTTAGGAAAAAAACATTATAAGGCTGAAAACGGCGATAACGGGTTGGGGAGGAATATGACCGGTATAAACGGCAGAGACGAGACTCTGAAAGTCCCTGTGGGAACACTGGTTTATGATAATGCCACTAATCAACTCATTGCCGATTTAACATGCCATAGTGAACAGGTCATTGCCGCGAAAGGCGGTATGGGCGGGAAAGGTAATCTTGGTTTTACTACATCAGTCCGCCAAGCGCCAGATTTCGCGGAACTCGGCGAACCTGGCGAAGAAAAGGAGCTTCGGCTTGAGTTAAAACTGATTGCCGACGTCGCGATTATGGGTTATCCGAGCGTGGGTAAATCTACTTTGATTTCCAGGATCTCAAACGCGCGGCCAAAAATAGCGGATTACCCGTTTACAACCCTGGTTCCGAACCTCGGTGTTGTAAAAGTAGATGATACTGATTTCGTGGTCGCGGACATTCCGGGCCTTATTGAGGGGGCTCATGAAGGAAAAGGTCTTGGCGTCGAGTTTTTAAAACATATCGAACGCACAAAAATACTCGTTCATCTGCTTGATATAACCCATGACGACCTGAAATCGGATTACAGGAATCTGAATAAAGAACTTAAGTTATTCAGCAAAGAACTCGCCAAAAAATTTCAGATGCTTGTTGTGAACAAAATCGACGCGACGATTCCTGAGATAATTGAAGAAACAAAAAAGATATTCAAAAAGGAAAAACCTCTTTTCATTTCCTCCGTTTCAGGAGAGGGGATTAAAATGTTCCTTTATGCTTTGAAGGATTTCATTCTCAAAGAGCGTAAAGTTACTAAAACTCGAACTTCGAAAATCGAAAATCGAAAGGAACATAAGGTATTTCGACCGCATCTCGATTTTTCGGACACTCGACAATTCGAAATTGAAAAGGAAAAAGACGGTTTCCGTATAATCGGCAAACGCATCGAACAGATTGCGGTCATGACTGATATGAGTAAGCGCGGCGCAATTATGCGCATGTACGACATCCTGAAAAAAATCGGCGCCCAGAAAGAACTGGCGCATTTGGGGGCAATGGATGGGGATAAAGTTTATATTGGAGTGAGGGTGTTTGAGTTTATCAAAGAGTAGTGTCTGAAAGAAGGCTCTCAAAAGTTCTGACACGCCTGAACCCTGACAAATCCCCTTGCCTGTGTTGCCTGACATACTCGATGATACCTTCGATATGTATTTGTTCTGCTGGCTTTGATCCACACACCAAATCCGCAATATGCGCATCACGAGCCTCGGTTATATCTTCTATCACCTCATCGATACCTTCATTTAAAGCCTCACGTTCTTCAAGATTACGCCCCATAATTTTAAAGTTAAATAATTATACGCAGTCATTTTATCAGATTAACTATTTCTGACAACAATTTTTATTAGATTCAATTAAAAATTTCAGTTTTTGGAAAGAAGATTTGATTGACTTTATAATAAAATTATGATTAAATATAAAACCATAATTTAACAAATTTACAAATGATTAAATCATTCAAAGAACTGGAAGAAACAAATACCCCTGATCCCAACGACGTAATCGATACAATGGAAGATTATGCTAAATCAGGCGCGGCAATTTCAGGAAGAGTCGTAGTTGATGTAATTAATAAAGCCGGGCTTTCACGCGATGCGCTAGAAGCATGTTTATCTTCGGCTACCAAAGGGAAAGAAGTTCACAAGGTAATGTCAGGGAGGGGAAAAGGAGAGATAGGTAAGCCTGAAGCAGAACAACGGGCGGCGCGTGAGTATGAAATTGTTGCTAGTCATATACGCCAGCTATTGGCCGTTGCATAGTTTTGACGACTTTTTAGATAATGCAGTCTTTCATTTAAGCTGATTTTTTATAGCTTATTCCTCTTTTTATAACCTTGCGCTATGATATCAGCATGAAAACCAATCGAAAAATCTCCATCATCGGCGCCGGTCATATCGGGTTACAGTTAGCCAAACAGTTTATTAAGCATAAGATTGCAAAATCAACGGATATTACGGTTACCAGAAAAGATGAAGAAGGATTAGCGAAGATAAAAAAAGAACTTAAAATCAACACATCAACTGATAATCGTAAGGCCGTCGAAGGAAGCGACGTTGTTATTTTGGCTGTAAAACCTCAGGACATGAAAAAGGTCGTTGAGAAATTAAAACCTTTAATCCAGAAAGACCAGATCATCGTATCTGTCGCGGCGGGGCTGGGATTGGGATTTTTTGAAAAATATTTCCCAAAGAATCAGATTTTCAGAGTCATGCCGAATCCATTTTTAGCAAGCGGACTTGGAGCCATGGCTTACGCCAAAAACAAGAAAGCTGAAAAGTCTGGAGTTAAGTTAATACGATATCTGTTTGGCGGATTAAGCGAGGAATTCATGGAAATAAGTGATGATGAGATGCATCTTTTTACAACTCTATCTGCCAGCAGCGCGGCGGTGTTTTATCTTATTTTCGACGCCTTTCAGAAAAACGCTTTAAAGAATAAATTCAGAGCGAAAGATTTCAGGAAATTGATTTTGCTTTCCGCGAAAGCCGCGGCAATACATAGTATGAAAACGGATAAAAGCTTTTCGGAACTTGTAGATGGTACATGCACGCCCAACGGCATGACGGTTGAGGGCATTAAGTTTCTGAAAGACCGAAAAATCAGCGAACAGATTAATACGGCTTTGCAGAAAATAACCGACCGCTCAAAAAAAATCGGTAAGAAGTTATCATAATAAACATTTGACCATTGACCTTTGACCATTGACGTCAAATGTCAAAAGTTTCCGCCAAAGACGGATCCGCCTTTGGCGGAAAATGTCAATTGTTTGCATTCAAAAACTTTTCAGGATTTTCCACATAAATCTTCTTCAAATTATCATCATTTAGATTAAGTCCATTCAGTTTTTTCGTTTCATTGTACCATCTGGTAAATGACTCTGTTTTCTGTTTACTGGTTTTGCAGAAATCATCTTCTTTAGGATTGCATTTTTCAAAGATTTCACGGTTTTTTTCCGAAACCTTCTTATAATAATCATTTACAGGGGCGCATTTAAAAGATTTCTTTTCAAGTATTTTTTTATAACATTCCAATATGGTTTCCATATAAGCCTGATCCTTTTTCTCCATATCCGTAAGCACCATGTCAGCGCCAAAAAGGATCCTGTCTGAATATTCGCTGAAAAACTCTTTATATTTCTCTATATCAACGCTAATTCTATGAAAACCAGCGGAAAAATACGGGTCGTAACCAAAGCTTATGTCGGTGTATGTATTAGGATAGGTATCAAGTATATGCTTAACTTTGGAAAGATTTACGCTTGAGACCATGAAATGGGGGATTGAAACGACCATATTCGGATGTTTTTTTAAAACATTTTCAAGCTCTGTTCCGTATTGTGT
>Ga0315276_10001011_pt1 | contig 24917 bp, 28 predicted proteins | sample YL17G05_0_MG_FD_204542 | JGI IMG/M metagenome (GOLD analysis project Ga0315276, IMG submission 204542) | Sediment microbial communities from Yellowstone Lake, YNP, Wyoming, USA - YL17G05_0 | ecosystem: Environmental > Aquatic > Freshwater > Lake > Sediment | place: USA: Wyoming | collected... | reverse complement strand
GGAGAGGTACAACGAGACCTGGTTACACTCGGCGCTGGGCTACCGGACGCCGAACCGGATGGAAGAAACCTATAACCTGACCACGAGGGCTCTCTTAGAAAACGCTGGCTAAAAAGGGAGCACTACAGGCAGTCTACAACTTCCCTTCAGAATCCAGGTGGAAGCGGTGCAGGAATCGATGAAAGACCGGCGCTATCAACAGGCCAAAGATACCAAGGAAAATGACGCCGCTGAAAATGGCGTATAAGCCGGCAAAGAGTTTGGCAGCGGGTGCGGTCAGCAGATCCACCGGCCCCATGCCACCGACGATCATAGAGGCGTTGAGAAAGGCATCCATCCACCCCAGACCGGCAATCCAATGATAACCAAGCATACCCAAAAGGAGCCAGGCCGCCAGCGAGAGCAGCGCCAGCAGAGACGAATAGGCAAAGCGCCGAAGAAAATCTCCGCGCGACAACAGGGGCTGTCGGCGGTGCTCGAACTTCAGGAAGCGGCTCTTTACTGACATCGACTTGACCGGCTAACTTTCACTCAAAGATAAGATGCAAACATTTGGCAAGAAAACATAATCTGATCCGAGCGGACCACCACCGGTTTGCGCTCTCTACTTCTCTCTCTCACAAAATCGCCGGCAGCTTGATACTGTCCGCGGCCTCCCGCTCGTTCTTGAAATTGATTACCGACTCGATTCAGCCCTCCCCGAATTGGCACCTTAACTGATCTCCCTTAAACTGAGGGATTCACTCCATACTGAGCTTCAATCTTCTCTGCCACAATGCCGGGAACGGTTTGCCGGGCTGCGCATTCGGTGAGCATTCTGCGCCACAACCTTCTGTCCCGCAACAAGATAATATCGGTCGGCGCGGGAGGGTCGGAGGGCGGCATTCCCCTTGCATTAGAACCTGTGCAGAAACAGGAGCGAACGCAACAGCAGAGGTAAGATGAAAGTCAAGTTTGTCCTCACCATGGATGATGTCGTCGTCGAAGATCGCAAGATCGACCAGATCATCATGGACTGGGTGAGTGACGTCAACCAGCAGGATATACTGGAGGTCTCTCACCAGTGGATCACCACGCAGAACTTCCTTACCCAGCGGATGGTGGGTCTCATGCGGGTCGGCGAGTCATCGTTGACTATTGAGCCGCTTGAGGAGTAAGGCATGTCGGTAAACAGCATACTCGACATGTGCAAGGAAGCGCTCGCGGCAATCCCGGCGATGATCTCCGCGACGCTTGCGGCACTGGCGCCGCTGAAGGCGATGATCTTGGAACAATTCGGGTGGCCCGGTCTGATGGCCGCATATATCGCGGTCGGCGTGATTGGACTGCTGGTGATCTGGCGTCTGACCAAGCTCACGTTCGCGGCGCTCAAGTATCTGGTGATTCCGGCGCTGGGCCTGGCGTTCCTGGTCTCGGTGGTGTCGCCGTATTCGTTTGCCGCGGCGCTGCCAGTGACCGTCACGCTCTGCTCGCTTCTTCTTCTTGCCAAGGGATAACGTGGAGGGGACATGTCCGACGAACACTCGTGTGTCAATTGCCGGTGTGAGCTGGTGCAGATCAACGGCGTCTGGCTTTGCCGCAACTGCAACTCGCCGGAGACCGAGCAGCTTCAGACAATTCTCGGCACCAGTGCGGATAACGACGACTGGATATTCATCGAATGCCCCGGCGCGACTCTCTATGATCCCGAAAGCAACGCCATCATCCGGGGCGTGAAATTCAACGACGATAACGATCCCTTTCAGGGCTACAAGATCATCGGCGAACCGGTGTACGCCCCTACGCATACCAAGCGGCGGCGAATAAGCCGGGATGCGCTCGGCCATATCCGCCGATGCCAGGGATGCCAGGACTACACAATTCGGATGCGCCGTCGCGAGGGCCCGGATTTCTATATCCCGTCGCACAAACACCCGGGTCGGACCAAGCTGAAATCGGTGATTCACCGCGCCATAGAATAGAGGTCGGCGCGACCGACCTCTTCCCCCCTCGTCCCATGCGATTTGCCCGCAACATCTGCCGTCGAGACTCGTAGTATCTACTACGACGAGTTTCTTTGATAGAGAGGTATCTTCATGGCCATGAGAGCGCGTTGGTTAATTGCGGCGGCGATGCTGTGCATCATGACCGGTGCAGCCGCCCAGGCACACGATCTGTTTGACGGCGTTTTTTCCAATCACAGAACGATTCACGGCTCCGGTACGCTGGTGACTGAGACCCGAGACGTGGAATCGTTTACCAAGATCGAAGTGTCGATGGGTGTCGATGTCTATGTAACAGTTGGATCGCCGCAGCAGGTGAAGCTGACGTTCGACGACAATATCATTGGCAAAGTCAGAGCGCGCGTTCGTGGCAATACGCTGGAGATTGACAGCCGCAGTTCGATTGATTGCGATTCGGAGTGCAAGATCGAGATCACGGTCTCCAGCCTCGAAGGCTTCAGTCTGGCGGGTTCTGGGGATATCGACATTCACGGCGTGAACGGCGACGGGTTTGAAATTGATGTAGCCGGCTCCGGTAATGTCAGGATCGACGGTCGTACCAAGCATTTGGAGATTGACCTCTCCGGGTCGGGCGATATTGACACGCGTGAGTTAATTGCCGAGGATGCGGAAGTCGATATCGCCGGGTCAGGAAACGTTCAGGTGCATGCGGAGAAATCTCTGGAAGCCGATATCTCCGGCAGTGGCGACGTTCGGTATTACGGTGATCCGGAAAAGGTCGAGTCCGATGTTTCCGGTTCCGGCAGTATCAAACGTGGCCGAGGATAATAAGTCTGCGTTAATTAGGTCCACTCGACCGAGTTTAGTAGTTAATGATCTGTGCAGGTAGTTGCCCGCACAGATCATGATACATCGGGCTTACGGGCCAGTTCTACTGTCATATCGAGATGCAATAAACGGCACCAATTCGCGCGCCAAGATGCGGCCAAGACACCACGTGCACTGGCTGTCGACCGCGCTCACTCGCATCCGTCTAACTTATTGTCATTAAGTGTGTTATCCGACTCTTTTTTGTTGCAATATGGTTTGTTTTGGGTTATCTTTGAAGGATCAATTGGGTGGCTGAAGGAGACGGTTACTGGCCGAAAGAAAAGGGAAATCACCGCGGCCAATCGCCGGTGCGGTTGAATCAGTGATCGGCTCGCTTGGCCTGAGCAAGAGCTATAACGGGTGGCTTGTGGTAACCCGTTGGCCGGAAATTGTCGGCGAGCAGATCGCCAAACGTGCGAAGGCGGTTCGATTCGACGACGGCGTATTGTTCGTAGTCGTCGAAGACGCCGCATGGCGACAGAATCTATCGATGGAAATTGACAACATCATGACCGCCATTCGAAGTTATCCGTTTGGCAAAGTCGTCAAGCAAGTTCGCTTGATCGGCAGTGAGAGAGGACACGCATAGTTCATGGCTGGGAAAGTGGAAGAAGTTACAAAAGACAAGAACGGTAACGGTAAGAACGGCAATGGCCAGACGTATGATGCCGCCAGCATCACGGTCCTGAAAGGACTTGATGCCGTGCGCCGTCGCCCAGCCATGTATATCGGCGATATCGGCCAGCGCGGTCTGCATCACATGGTCTATGAGGTCGTCGACAACTCAGTCGATGAGGCAATGGCCGGTTACTGCGATACGATTACGGTTGAAATCAATAAAGAGGGTTCCGTAACGGTCACTGATAACGGCCGCGGCATTCCGGTCGAAATGCACCCGGAGCAGAAAGTGTCTGCGCTCGAAGTGGTGATGTGCACGCTTCATGCCGGCGGCAAGTTTACTCATGACAGTTACAAAGTGTCCGGCGGTCTGCATGGTGTCGGCGTGTCGGTGGTGAACGCGCTCTCCGAGCAGTGCTGGGTCGAGGTCTCCCGCGACGGCGGGCTGTACAAGCAGGAGTACGTGCGCGGAGTGCCAAAGTACCCGACGAAACAAATCGGCAGCTCCCGTAAGCCCGGCACCAAGACCTGCTTCATGCCGGATGAAGAGATCTTCTCACGGACTGAATTCAAATTTGATATCGTCGCGTCCCGGCTTCGGGAACTGGCGTTTCTCAATCAGGGGATCGAGATAATTCTGATCGATCACCGGTCAGGCAAAGAACTGACATTCAAGTACAAAGGCGGACTCTCGGCCTTCGTCGAATATCTAAACGAAAACAAAACGGTCCTGTTCAACAAGCCTATTCATTTTCAAAAGGCCAAAGATGATGTGGAGGTCGAGATCGCCCTCCAGTACAACGACGGTTACTCCGATTCTGTCTTTTCGTATGTCAACAATATCAACACTATCGAGGGGGGCACACATTTAACCGGTTTCCGGACCGCCCTGACGCGCTCGATCAATAATTACGCACAGAAGAACAATCTGCTCAAAAAAGAGAGCGTCCAGCTCGCCGGCGACGACGCGAAAGAAGGACTGACGGCGGTCGTCTCGGTTCGGGTGCGCGATCCCCAGTTCGAAGGGCAGACCAAGACGCGGCTCGGTAATTCCGAGGTGCGCGGTGCGGTGGAATCGGTAACCAATGAATTCCTCGGCGCGTTCTTTGAGGAGAATCCGTCGGTCGGCCGCAAGGTTGTCGAAAAAATGGTCCTGGCCGCCGCTGCCCGCGAGGCCGCCCGCAAAGCGAAAGAGCTGACGCGACGCAAGACGGCGCTCGACTCAGCATCGCTGCCGGGTAAACTGGCCGACTGCTCCTCGCGCGATCCCGAATCTTGCGAAATCTACATTGTCGAGGGAGACTCGGCCGGTGGCTCTGCCAAGCAGGGCCGAGACCGGAGATTCCAGGCCATCCTGCCGCTCAAGGGTAAGATTCTCAATGTCGAGAAGGCCCGGATGGACAAGATTCTTTCCAATGATGAAGTACGGACGCTTATCACGGCGCTCGGTTGTGGTATCGGTGAGGACTTTGATCCGGAGAAGGTGCGGTATCATAAGGTTATCATCATGACCGACGCGGATGTCGACGGCTCACACATTCGCACGCTGCTATTGACGTTCTTCTTCCGCCATATGCACGGTTTGATCGATTTGGGGAGAATCTATATTGCTCAGCCGCCACTGTACCGGCTCCGCCACGGTAAGAATGAGGTCCACGCCTATTCAGACGCTGAGAAAGAGAAGCTCCTGAAACAAATGCCCTCAAGCGGAGTCTCCATCCAGCGCTATAAGGGTCTCGGCGAAATGAACCCGGAACAGCTCTGGAAGACCACTATGGACCCGGAGGTGCGGACCTTGATGCAGGTGACGCTCGAAGAAGGGGCCGCGGCGGAGACCCTGTTCACCGTGCTGATGGGGAGCGAGATCGAACCCCGCCGCCTGTTCATCCAGGAGAACGCGCAGTACGTGCGGAATCTGGATATTTAATTACCGTACTATATCGATCATTCAGGCCCGCCCAAACCGGCGGGCTTTTTTTCGCTTATTGTCTGAAACTGGATTCACTTTATCCGTGTTATAGTATCCATGAATTCAGAAGGAGTGATGGCTATGCGGACACACGTTCAACGCCTGAGAATGAGCGCCGGTCTTATTGTGTTGGCGCTGATTCTTTCTTCCGGCAGCCCGATGGCATTTGGTTCCAAGGAAAAAACACCGGAGCAACAAGCATCGGAAAAGAAGAAGCATGCCATAAGCGAGTACAATGATGGTGTGAAGCACATGGAGACGGGACGCACAATCGGCCGGAAGGGGGACTCTATATACGCGTACAACTACCGCGCGACATCAGACGCAAAGGCGAGGAAAGAGTTTGAAAAAGCGGTGGAAGATTTCCAACAAGCAATCACCCTTGCTCCCAACATGCCGGAAGCGTACAACAATCTGGGCTATTCGTATCGCAAGCTTGGCAATCTGGCCGCATCCCTTACTGCCTATGCCAAAGCCATCGAACTTAATACCTATTTCGCACAGGCGCGAGAATACCGGGGCGAGACATATCTCGCCCTTGGTGACCTTTCCAAGGCGCAAGGGGAACTGGATTTCCTGAAGCAGATGAAATCCCCGTATGCTGACACCCTGGCTAAGTCAATCGAGGTGTTCCAGTTGGAGAAGTTCGTCAAACCGAGCCAGAGATGAACTGACGCCGCGAACGTCATGCATTGACTGCTTGTTTCGCGACTTCAGCGAGACCCTTTCCTGTCCGGCGCAAATTCGAGACAATAAGTCACTAACCGCCCGCTGTTTGGAGTCTATTCAAAGCAATGTTCTTGTGAATAACTGCTGTCATCTCATTCTGAAGCGCTTCTACGTCCGGCACTAGTCCGGATACTTCACGTTCGTCAGCTTCGTGGATGTCGTTCAGGTTTAGCTTCTCCAGCAGTGAGAACCTCTCGCCGGGAGCCGGGTGACTGTCATAGACTGTGCTCTGACTATTCACGATCTTAGACACTCTGCTCTCCAATTCCTCCCTGGTCTCCCCGATATCAACCGACGGAAGAGTATATAGATTCTTAATCTGCGAAAATGCCTCAGGGTTTTGTTCCATGGCTTTTGAGAGCTGCAGGTCAAACAAGAGGTCCTGTCGGATAACATGAGTAAGACCGCTAATGAAGTTCTTCGCGCCATAGGCAAGTCCGGCAATGCGGTCAGCCAGTATCTCCTGCAGACGAGAGGCACCAAGCGTAACTCTGAAGAATATGATGCTGAAGCCTCTCAGGAACCACCAAGCAGGGTTATACCAACGGGCGAGACCGTTTGAGGCCAGAGAAAGCACCATGTAGTGCATGGACCGACCGGTACGATTGGCGAGAGTTCCTCCCGCCGTGTCACGGTTGGAGAAATGACCGTACTCATGAGCTAGAATTGACTTGAAGGCGGCGAGCGGTAGACCCGGAATTGCAGCCAATCCCAGAATGAGACAGCGCTCCCCTTGTCCCCGGAGTTTTCGCCAAGCGCCTCCACGTTCCATTACGGCAACATCGTTACCCGGTGTGATGAAGATAGTCTGAATCGGTCGTGTCTGCACCTTGTTCGCGACCTCCTCCGTAGTCTTCCAGAGCTCCGGCGCTTGCTCCCGCATGAGTCTGCGTCCCGGATCTACGTCCTTGGATCGAGCGAGTACACTGCGTACAATGGCGTAGAGAGTAAATAGCGTTGCAATTGCCACGAAAGCCGCGAGTTGTACTGGTATGTGCCCGATCTTGAGAAAGAACCAGAAGAACGTTCCTGCAGCCGCCAACACCAGGACGAAAAGGACCGGAATCGACATAAAGAAATAGGTCGATGTGATCCCGATGACCAGGCCATAAAGACCGCGAACAACCCTTTCCGCGCTGCCAATCTCAAATGTCCCGGTGGCCTGAGTGCGCGCTACGGCTCTTAGAGTCACCTTACTCAGCACGACTCCCAAGAGAAACAGGGCACCCAATCCGACTGCCCAGGCGCCCACGATGATCAAGCCACGTCGTCCCCATCGATACATCCGTGCATGTAAGCGCACACCTTGTGATAATATTTCTTCCACATCCGATTGTGCCATCCCAAGCTCGCGAGATATCAGAAGCTCGCGCTCTGATTCCTCCCACCGCTCCTGCTGAGCCAGTGAAATCCCATAATAGTAATGAGCCCACGGTGCATCGGGCACCAGTCCTACGATCCTTTCCGCTGCGGTCGCAATCGCGCTCGCCTCCCGGCACGTCACCCCGGCCTTGAGCAACACCTGCTGTGCGTACACGTCATCTGCCAGCTCATTAGCAGCCGATAGGGCAAGAGGAAGGGCCTCTTCACATTTCATGGGAAATGCAGATTCAAGGAGGATATCAGCCAATGAAGCCTTATTAGTTGCGGATGGTTCCAGAGCTAATGCCCTCCTCCCATGGGAAATCGCCGACTCAATATTCTTCAGCCGTAATTCAACCTGGCTGAGACGTCGCTCAGCATCGGGAAAGTCCGGCGCCAGTTGAAGCACCGCTTCAAACCCACTTCGAGCTTGCCCCAACCTATCTGCATCCAATGCTTCAGTAGCTTCTTTGAAATGCGGTACGGCTGCTGGATTGATGTTGGATAAACGCGCGCAGATTTCAGACTCGAACAGGGTATCTCTACCAACCCGGTTCCGGTGTCCTTGGGCCCCGGCCGGATCCGGTTTCAAAACAATCATGAGCCCGCACGCGAAGAGAAACCGCCTGATAGATCTCTTCATCATCCTCTCCTATCGATAACATGGTTGTTTTCACCGGCTCTGCTCGACCGGCATCAATCGTCGGTCCTCTTGAATTAGCGCTCGACCTCTCCCATCTCACCAATTTCCGGCCCGTTGAGCACTTCGTCCGGAATCTTGGTCTTGGGCGGAAACAGACCCAGATACCGCTGGTACCACTTCCACTTCTTCTTTTCCTGTTTGAAGAATGCCTTGATGCGTTTTTCGCGGGCTATGTGAATAGCGTCGAGGGCTTCTATCCGCTGAATCAGAATCTCAAGGGTCGTGCGCTTCTCCAGCGCCTGCCGGAAAGTCGTGAAATCCTTGAATTCAAACAGTCCCTGCACGATCGGCTCAAAAAATACCATCGCCTGCGAACCAATGAAGTTCATCGGCTTGACGGATTCAAAAAAGATAATCGCCGGTACGGTCATGCCGCGTTTAACCACCTGCTGGGCAACCTTCTCGATTACCGCTGCTTCCTCCTCGGGAAGCGCCGGGCGTTCCGGCTCCGGAGGTTCCACCGGCCCACGCCACAGGCTCATGTTGATTCCTTCGGCGACAGCGCAGTGACAGGACGTCCGATGCGGGATTTCACAAACTCAGTCACGGCCTGGGAATTGTCGGCGAAGAGGAGGTATATCCCTCTGAAGTTTTCCAGACGCGACGGTTGAATAAACGGCGACAGCAGGACGCCGTTCTTATCCGGATAACAGGTTCGATAGACTGACCAATCTTTGTACAGCGTCTGAGTCATGGTCTTGATCATTATCCGGCGATCAGTCAGACGGTACCGAATCGGCAGGTAGAAACGGGAAAGAGAGAGAAAGAGAATTACCAATGTGAGACCGGCAAACGTCGCCGAACGCTCAGTGGCATAGAATACGATGACGCCAAATGCCAGGATCAGCAGGGAAACCAACGCTGTCAGCAACGGATTGCGTTTTGCTTTGTGGCAGGACCACGCCAGAACCTCCCCTTCATCGGATTCGGTTTCTACGGCAGTGTCTGCTGCCTGCTTGTCCTTCTCATCAACCATAGCGGCTCGTCTATTTTTCGGGAACGCGGTACCGCTCTTTGCGGACGGTCTCCATTGTCTGCATCAGCTCCTTCGGCTCGAACAACTTCTTTTCTACCATAAGCCGAACGAGCGCCTCCAGCGCGAGATTGTTCGAGAGCGCGAGTTCCTCAAATGTGACATCCCGCTCCTTGCCGTCGACTACCATCTTGATGGCAATCCGTTTTTCATCCATGCCGTTCGCTTTCTCCGATCGGTTTCAATGTGTTAAGGCAATATAGGGAATTCGCCCGGTCCGCGAAAGCGATTCGGGTTAGCGACCGGTCTTGATGCTCTCCAGGATGGCCGGCGCAATCTCGACCGGCACCGGCCGACCGGCGGCGATGCGATAGAGCGGCAGTTCGATATTTTCCCTATGCGCGCCGAATGTCACCCGCCCGGAAGCACCCTCGAATGCCGATGTCTGTTGAAGTGATGCCGCCAACTTCCCGTGTGAGCTGTCTGATTTCACCAACGCCGCAGCCAGGAGCCTGACGGCATCGTATCCGAGCGATGCGACCCGCGTCGGTTTCCTGTCATATCGTGCGTTGAACACATGGGCAAATGAGGAGTAAGCCGAGTTCGAACTTGCTGAGACAAACGCCGATGGGAACACCGCTTTGATTGTCACATCGGCGCTCAAATTGTAAATCGATTCATCTCCCCAACTGTCGGAGCCAAGATAGGTCGCGGAGAGATTGTAGAATCGAAGCTGCGTGAGCAATTGCCGCACCTGCTGCGGCGAACCGGGAAGATACAAGCAATCGACATGGGCCGGCACCGCTTCGGTTTCGAGCGTGTCGCCGCGATCATCGAGATAGACTGCCGAATCCGGAATGCGTCCAAGAAGAACATTCTTGATGTCTCTAATATAGGCGCCGAAATCCTTGTCACGGTCTCTATATCGTTCAATTGCGATCACCACCCCGCCCAGCGATTTGAACCGCTCGACAAATGCGCGGGTCATGGCGGAACTCTCAACCGAGGTCGGCGCAATCACGGCGGCGCTGTCAGCCATAAGCGTTCGGACCGCATACTCTGCCATCAGCGCCCCTTGCAATTCCAGATTCGGAGAGAGCTGAAAACTCCCGGCGCTGAGAAGTGTCAGGCCGGCATCGGTCGCGGCCGGGATAACCATGGGAATCTCAACACATGCCAGTGCGGCCGATGCCACCGAAGCTTCATCACTGGTCAGAGGTCCGACGACCGCGTCAAACGGCTGTGCGGAGATATCCTTGATCATGCGCGCTCCTTCGATCGGATCGCCTTTGGTGTCGAATGGCGTGAGCTGGATTGTGACGGCGTTCTCTTCCTGCGCGACAGCAGCGCCAATAACGGCACCGTTATACAGATCCTCGCCGAATGCCTGAAGCTCCCCGGAAAGTGGTACCAGGACGGCAACGCGCAGCAGTCGGGCCGGGGCGACGGTCGATTTTTGAAGAGGTCTATCAGCGTTGTTTGGTTTCTGGCACCAGGAGAGATAGCCAAATATCCAATCGCCTCTTCCTTCAGACTTCAAGTAGTTCACTATCTCTGTGCCCAGGCGACATTGCCTATCACGACTCATTGTCCACATGAGATGAGATAACTGTGATTCAACCAGCGCCGCATCAAAGGCCGACAACGATTTCACTACCAGACTATCGAGTTGCTCCGATTGCGAACGCGAATATGAGTCAAGGTAATGTCCTATCGCAACAGCCAGGTCACCAAGCTTGTAGCGGCAATTCGCGGCGAAGTAAGCGACGTGTGGCGCATACATAAATGCCGGGTATTCACCCTTGAGATACTCAAGAGTTGAAACAGCTTCCCGGTATTGTCCAAGGTAATACTGCCCTTTAAGGCGGTAGAACAGAAAGATAGAACCCGTTGGCTCATCGGGGTACCGCCTCGCCAATGTGTCAAATGCCGGTACCGCTTGAGCGTACCTACCATGCTGCATATTTTGCTCGGCACGCGACCAGATTGCCGAATCAGCAGGACGCAGTCTAAGTTCCTGCGCCGATGCCGATGCAGCAAGCGAAATAGCGGCAAGCAGTGCGAACGTCAGCCGTATAAACAGCGAATACATTTACAAAGAATACTTCCCGAAATCCTCGGGATTGATCCGCCGGAGTCGTTCCCGGAGTGATTCCGGATCGTTAGGAATATTGATATCTTGAGCCGTATCCTCGCGTTTGAGATTGAACAGTTCTTCATTGACGAAGATCGCGGCTCCGGTCTTCAGTGCCAGCGCTATCGAATCGGATGGCCGGGCGTCGATTTGAATCTTCTCCCCGTTGACCGCCAGGTGGATCACGGCAAAGAACGTCTGCTCCTTAAGCTCCGTGATTTCGATCCGTTCCACCTTCCCGTTCAGAGTCTCGATAACCCGACGCAGCAAATCATGCGTCAAAGGCCGCTTGGAGCCGACACCGGACAGCTCCATCGCAATCGCCCACGCCTCGGCATGGCCGATCCAGATGGGAAGCACTTTGTCCAGCCCGCTCGGCGAGAGAATCACCACCGGCGTATTGGTGGTCATATCCAGCGCCAGCCCTTCAAGCTTCACTTCGAGCATGTTCATAAGATCATGACTTCTTGATCACCCACAACTTCAAATGGGCGGTTACTTCCTTCTCGATCTTAACCGGAACGGTATACACGCCGAGTACCTTGATCGGCTCTTCCAACTCCACCGACCGCTTGTCGATCGTGACGCCCTCTTTCTCAAGCAGATGCATGATATCACTGTTGGTGACGGATCCGAACATTTTGTCCTCTTCACCAACCTGAACCTCAATCTGCAGGGACAGTTTCTCGATCCGGTCCTTAACCTGCTCGGCCGCTTTGCGGCGTTTGCGAACTCGGAATTGCTTCTGTTTGTCGATCTCGCCGATCGACTTCAGATTCGCCTGGGTCGCCGGGATCGCCAGATTACGCGGGATGAGAAAATTCCGGCCATAGCCGTCTTTCACCTCAACCGTCTGGCCGGCCGTCCCGACATCCTCAACATCCTCTCGAAGAATAACCTTCATATTCACCTCTCACAAAAATATACAGTCTCGCATCAATTATCCATAGTATTCTTGGCCGCCGCCCGACCTCGCCAATCGACAAAACTGTCGACAAACCCCAGCAGTGCGGTCAGGAGAAAACCGGCCACTTGCAGAAGAAACAGCAGCAGATACGCTGCGATCTTCATTCCTTTTGGCAACCCCATCTTCCTTAACGTGTGTTCAACCAGCGCCAGTCCGGTCACACCGTAGAACAGCGCCAAAATGATCAAACAGTTGTCGGCAATTAGTCTGGCGGTCTCGCCGCCTAACAATCGGACCGACAACGCCGCCACCAGCGGCAGAGTCAGAGCGAACGGCGACCGCCATTCGGTAAACGGACGGATGCCCGATTCGCCGGTCACGCCTCGGACCGTCACCCCGGAGAACCAGAGAAACCCGACGCTGAACTGCAGAATCGGACTCAGGATCGTAGAAGCCGGTAGTAATCGCACGACGATATCCACGATTCCCTGCAGGGACTCGGTATAACGAGCCACCGTTCCGGCATTGCTGCCACTCAGGTTCATTGTTGCTTCAACATCCTTTACGTAAGCGCCACCCGCTTGAGCCATAGCTTGCATCATCTCTGGCCACTTCGGGCCAAACTGGACCAGCGCCAGAACGAGAATGAAAATCAGTCCTGTGACATATGTCCGAATCGGTCTCTTTCCGGTTTGCGTCATCAAGCCGCATATGATTCCTGTCAGGCATACTATGCTCCAGCCAACGATCACTTCCAGACTGCTGTCCTTGCCTGCATAAGCCAGACCGATTAGCAGGGCGCCGATGCATCCCACCCGAACCAGCATCCACCGATGCAGGAACACCAGAGTCGGTATTCCAAAGAACAGGATGATCGCCAGCCCGTACGCCGCCACCGCGGATCCGATCACCACGATATCCGATTTCTCGGAATTGCCGAATGCCGCGAGCGGATATACGGCCATGGCTGCCACGATCATCAATACAATCCACGCGGCCGGCCTTGGTTCGGAGGGACCTCCGTCCAACTCCTGATCAGCGATACGATTCAATGGTAAACGCCAGAATCGCCAGGTGACGGCTCCGCTTGATCGCCTGTGTCAGCCGGCGTTGATGAATGGCGCAGTTGCCGGAGATCCGGCGTGGCACCATTTTGCCGCGGTCGGTCACGAACCGGCGAAGCAACCGTTCATCCTTGTAATCGATGTGCTCGATCTTGTTTTCACAAAACCGGCATACTTTCCGCCGCCTCCGCTCAGTAAAATCCCGCTCGCCGGTGTCTCTATCTTTATCACGATCTCTGGACATGTGTGGTCTCATTATTCACCTCTGCCTTACAACTGGTCATCTGATCCGGATGATGCCGGACGTTCTTTGTCTCTTGTCGGCTCGGCCTGAGCCGGCGGGTTTGCCGGGCGGTCGTAATGACGGCGCGGCGGACGGGAAAAGCCCCGATCATCGTCGCCCCTCGCCGCCATTCGCTCGGCCCGCGCCCGCTCTTCCTTTTCAAAGAATGATGCAGTGGCGGAGCGGCTTGATTCGGTCAATGCCACCGGGTCCCCTTCGAATACGATTGTGAGGTGCCGAATGATCGGCTCCTCCAGCCGGTAGTGACGATCCAGTACCGGAAGCGTCGATGCCGGCGCCTTGAAAATGATACTGGCGTAATGCCCCTGAGTCAGCCCCTGGATCGGGTAGGCCAGTCGGCGCGTGCCCATCCGCTCCTCGCGGATGATGTTACCGCCTGAAGTTGTAATCAACTCCAGCACGTTCTTGATCTGTTGATCAAGGGTAGCGTCGTCGGCCTGGGGATTGAGAATAAAGGTGGTCTCGTAGTTTCGCACGAGCACATCTCCCTTCGGACGTTGGTTAAGGTTCAAACGGCCCCCCCGGGCTCACGCGGATTCCGGAGGAGCAGGGTTATAGTTATATTTCGACATCGCCTCTTCGAGACGATGGTCTATGGCAAAGAGCACGGCCTCTACGGCCCGGTCGAGCATGGCATCGGCTGATTTCCGCTCAGGGGCCGTAAATTTCGAGAGCACATAATCGACAATATCCATCGATTTGTCAACAGGGCCGATACCCATTCTTAACCGGGGGAATTCTTCGGTCCCGAGCGACTCGATCAGCGAAGCCAGCCCGTTATGCCCGCCATCTGACCCATTAACCCTGAACCGGAGCGCCCCGAGCGGCAGGTTGAAATCATCCACCAGAACCAGCATGTCGGACGGCGCTATTTGATTGTCGTCTAACAACTTAATAGCCGCATCACCGGAGCAGTTCACGTAGGTTCTTGGCCACGCCAGCACCAGCCGTCCGATCTCTCTTTCCACCTCTCCGCCCGCTGTCCCGAGCGAAGTCGAGGGACGGACTACAACCTCCCCCCAATCAAATAATTCACTCCGCCTCCGTTCTTCCAGCCCAAGCTTGATCGCCACCCGATCAAGCAATTCAAATCCAAGGTTGTGCCGGGTGCCGATATACTTCTTGCCAATATTCCCAAGTCCGAGCAGGAGAGAAATCATGCTGACAAGTTTACCGAAAACCTCGACGAGAGTAAAGCGCTTGCCCCGGCATAATCTCCTCGCATGAACGTGAATCCTCTCCTTGTCATCGCGACTTGCCGCCGCTATTTTGGACATCAATTATGAGCTTTGAGAATATTCATACTGACCGTCTCATCCTTCGGCGGGTTCGGATCGAGGATGCTGAGGCGATGCACGCTTATCGTTCTCTCCCCGAGGTGACCAGGTTCTTTCCGGCTGATCATCGCACCATTGAGGATACGCTTGCATTCGTCGAGCCACTGGTTTCAGTCGAACCAACCACTCCCGGCACCTGGCTGGCGCTGGTCATCACCCTCCCGGAAACCGGAAAAGTGATCGGTGATATCGGCCTGCGCTTCCCCGAGAAGGAAACGTATCAGGTTGAGCTGGGGACATCACTCGATCCGGCGTATCAGAGAAAAGGATATGCCTCGGAGGCGATGCTGGCAGTTATTCAGTATGCCTTTGAAACTTTGGGCAAACACCGCGTCTACGCGTCGATCGACCCACACAACAGCGCCTCGGTTGCGCTCGTGGAACGAATCGGGTTGCGCCGCGAGGCCCACTTCCGTTCCAGCATATGGTGGAAAGGGGAATGGGCCGATGATGTCATCTACGCCATGCTGGAAGACGAATGGCGTGCCCGCAAGAAAAGCTAACTTCGTAGCGCAGGTTTGCTTCAGACCCGCCATCCGATTCCTTGGCGTCTCCTCAGATGTTCTATTGAATGCGCAGTGGCGACTAGTCCAGACGACGTCTGGCCCACGTGCACGGGACGAGGCAATCTTCGTCCGAGTCGCTGCCGTGATTCCCTTTGTGTTCACCGGGAGGAGCATCGGGCACATCATGCTGGCCGTGATCGGAGAGAATAATCACGCCATAGCCGAGCGGTTTCAAGTTGCCCACCAACCGCTTCAGACGGGTATCGGTTTCGCGAAGCATTGGGACAACTTCAGGTGACGATGGCCCGTGTTCGTGAAACACGTCATCCACTCGGCCGAGTTGCGCGATAATAAACTCCGGCGCGCCGTTGCCGCTTATCTCAACAATCTTATCGGCGATATCATCATCGGAGCCTTCGCCGACATTGCCGCAGATATCGGCAAACCGCCCCAGCAGTGCGCTCCCCGTGTAATCATGAATGCCGATTCCTGCACTCCTGCCGCCTGAGGCTCGGATAATATCAAACAGCGTTTGGCACTCGAAATCATGCAAGCGGGAGTGAATGCCGTGGCCGTCGCGGTCCGTGCCGGTGACCATCGTGGCGAAATTAACCGGCGTAATCGACGGCAACACCGATCGCAACACCACGCTATTGCGCGAATGCAACGAACTCAAATACGGCATTTCATGTTTCCACAAGTTCCAGGCAAACATCCCCAGCGCATCGGGCGCGATGACGGTAATGCGCTTGGCACCGGCGAGTCCAGTGACAATTTCCTCAATCGGACTGCCAATTGCGCTCGCCGGAGCGGGCAGGCCGAGAATCGCACTAACGGTGGGAGCGATGGAGGTCATGGGGTGAACATTCATATTCGTGCAGTCATGTCAATTGTTGTCATTTCGATTCTGTACCACACCCGCAGGGTGTGTTTCTTGCAGAGACAGTCCAATCACACCTTTCAGGTGTGGTACGGGTCGTTGACCTCCAAACTACCGACCAGTATTAACTCGGACTATCTAATCATTTTCTGAGCATAGAGAACCTTGATTTTCTTAACCGTGTTTGTGTAATCTGCAACCGTTTGATAATCGTACTCACCCTTAGCCCTCACAACGGCCATGAACATCGTACCGTTCACAAGACCCGAAAGTTTGACGTTAGTTGGAAATGTGCAGTGGAAGATATAGTTACTACTCGGTACACTTACCAGATATACTCCGGGGGCCAGTTTCTGGTTTATAGTCAAGGCACTCTGATATACACCGTCGTTCCCCATTATCAGGCCAGCCGGGCCGGAAGGACCATATTTCTCTATTGCCTCGGAAAGACTACTTGCTTGCCCCGGCACGTCTTCAGTTTTCGTCGTTCCTGCGAGTAAGAATTTGAGTCTATCGCGCGCCCTGTAATTCTCATCACTGACTGGTACTTTGTCTGCTACTATTTTATACAACCTCACCGCTTCTGCATTGTTCTTCGAAACTCCTCTTCCCGTCTCGTACATCAACGCTAGAGCGATCTGTGCCTCAGGAAGGTATTGCAAGGCGGCCTTTCCATACCATTTCACTGCTTCGCTGTCGTTTTGAGAAACTCCCTTACCGCTGTCATACATCAACCCCAACTTATACTGAGCATAGACATGGCCCTTGGGGGCTCTTGATAGGCACCATTCTAGGACAATTGAATCAGTCAATGGTCGCCCTTCGCCTCGATCAAACATCTCAATTAGATTTTCCCAAGCATCAGAGTCCCCCTGATCCGCCGCCAACTTAAGCCACTTCACGGCTTCAGCCTCATCTCGCTCAACGCCGTCGCCAAAGCGATATTGCCGTCCAATGAAGCACTGCCCGTGGGCGTTCCCTTGCATCGCTGCGAGTCGATACCATTTGGCGGCTTCGACAATATCGCTTGGAATATCTTTGAGCTCACCAGCTCTGTTATAAACGCCATGTTCGTACCAGAATCCTAATTGGGCCTGTGCCTCCGCATACCCTTGTTCCGCAGCCTTCCGAAACCAGTTCATCGCTTCACCTGCGTCTCGATATTTAACACCTCTGCCGATTTCCCACAGTAACCCCATGCCGTTCTGACCGCAGGGGATACCTTGATTGGCAGCCTTAAGATACCATTGCATTGCCTCGCGACAGTTCTTCTCTTCTCCTGATCCCGCGCATCGATCCAAATAGAATTTGCCGAGTAGGCATTGAGCTTGTGCGTTCCCTTTGTCGGCTGAAGCAATGAGCAGTTTGAGACTGTCAGAACTAATCTCTGCACGAACAGTTGTCAGGATGAGCATGGTTGCAATGACGGTAAAGATACTGAACTTGATCACGATTGGACTCCCTCATCTATAGAACTGACTTCGTATTTGCAAGCACAAACATCTTTCTTTAAATTGACCCATTCCTAAGGCAGTGTGCGAAAAGGGGATTCGCCTTGACATATTCTTCTCGCCGATCGTTGTTTCAGAAGATCTTTCATAACTCACGGCCTGCGTTGCTTTCCCTTGTATCGAAGACACTGAGTTGGAAAAAGTTCCCAGACTTCCGCAAAGGGCTTGTTCCAGAAGAAGATTCGTTGCAAAGCCTTCGAATGAAAAGAATCAAAGGATACTTTGAGCTTCTCTATATCAATTGCCGCTGAATCAGCTACCGTGGCACCTCTCGCAAAGATAAGCAGCCAGATTTCCGATATTCCCCTCTTGACTTCCTTTGGGATTCCCTTATGGAGTATCCTGTCCTTGTCTTCTGCGATGCTCCTCAATTTGTCATGTGACCAGGGTAGTTCCCCTGACTGGAGGTCCGCGTCCCACCACAGATCCTGCGATCCATCGGCCTTCCAATAGATCTTCTCAAGGAAACTCTTCAAAGTTGGATAATCATCAAAGTGGTCAACTGTAACCCCATTGATATCGCCATCAGAAAAGTGCTTCCGAGCAAATGCCACAGCTTCCTTGACAAATCTCTTCTTGTTCTCACCAGACATTCTCTTAGGTGAATCATGGAGGAAGTGACATGTTACTCGGAACCCAATCATATCGCACTTGACCAGTTCTTGACTAATCTCCACGCTCACTTTCTGCCAATTTTGGAAATGCTCTTGACCCGGTGAGCCTTTGCGGCCTTTGTCGTTGAAGTAATTCGTTACTTCCAAGCCCACCGTGCAATCATTGAAGCAAACCAATAGGTCGGGGGTCTCGCGGTCCTCCGGATGAAGTCTGTACGATGTGCAACCCATTCGCTTTAGAAACTCTGCTGCGATTCGACGCTCATTCTCCTTCTTATCCGGCCGCCCTTTGGCGTCAACCAAATTGCCAATGTAGTCAGGTTTCAGTACTTGATGCGGTGGGTGTTCTCTGACCATTTCTATCTCCTGCACAATCGTCTTGAAAGTCCATGATATACGAATGAGACTGTATTGTCACCCCCTATTAAACCTGTACCCCACCGCGCGGATCGTTTCGAAATACTTCGGTTCCTTCGGGTCGTCTTCGAAAATCTTCCGGAGTTTGAGAATGAAATTGTCCACTGTCCGATTGGTCGGATAGGCGTGATACCCCCAGACCGCATCGAGCAACTGATCCCGGCTCACCACTTCCCCCGCCCGCTCGACAAGATATTTCACCACCATGCACTCTTTGCGCGTCAGCACCACTTTGCCGCCCGGGCCTTTGGCTTCGTAAGTCTTGAAATTGATCGTGCGGCCGTCAAATGAATAGGCATCCGAGATTGTCTCCTCGGCTGCAAGCCACGCCTGACGGCGGAATATCCCGGCGATCCGTGCAAGAAGCTCCTGTACGTTGAACGGCTTGGTGATATAATCATCGCCACCCGCCAGCAGCCCCTCGATCTTCTGATCCGTCTCATCCCGCGCCGTGATGAACAGCACCGGCAGCGTGTGACCGGCCGCGCGGATTTTCTTGCAGATAGTCAGGCCGTCGATACCGGGCAGCATGATATCCAACAGCACCAGGTCGAACATCCCCTTTTCAAACGCGGGCATCGCCTGAGTGCCGTCGCTGACATGCGCCACTTGATACCCCTCCGCTTCCAGATTGAGCGTGAGGCCATCGGCCAGATGCAGATCATCCTCAATCAGCAGAATTGTTCTCATACCCCGAACTCTGTTTCAGCGTGATCGTAAACGTTGCCCCCTGACCCGGTCCGGCAGAATAGGCGGTAACCTCGCCGCCGTGCGCCCGGACAATCTCGCGACACAGGTAGAGCCCAAGCCCGCTTCCGGATTGATGGCGCGTCATTTCATTCCCCACCCGATAAAACCTCTCAAAGAGCCGTCGGCTCTCTTCCTTGGCAATCCCCATGCCTTTGTCTTCTATTGTCAGTACAATGCCCTTCCGGTCGGCAACGAGTGAAACATTTAGAACGATTCGCTTCCCGTCGTGATACTTGAGCGAATTCTCAAGGATCGAATCGATAGCGCGGGCAAGCGCGGACGAATCACCATTAAATGAAATCTCCGATTCGATCTTCTTCTGAATCACCAGCGGCACCGTCGTCGCCGCCTTAGTGATGTGATTGACCCGTTCTTCCACGAGCGCCGACAGATTCAACGGCGCACGGTTGAGATGATATCCGTGACGGTCAAACCGCCCGGCATCGAGCACATTCTCGACCAATCGTTCCAGCCGCTGAATATCCTCTTTCATGCGGGGAACGATCTGTTCCTTCTTCTCCGGACTGATCTTGGGTGACTGTAGCGTATCCAGATATATCTGCACCGATGCGAGCGGCGTCTTGAGTTCGTGGGTGACCGCCATCAGAAAATTCTGCTGATGAAACTTGAGTTCCTCCGAGCGGACCAACGCCCGATAGATTATCCACGCGCCGAGCAAAATGAGTACGAAGAAAAACACTCCCTCTGATCCGAGCATGATCTGGCGGTTGAACTCCTCCTGATGAATTCTCTCCACGAATTCCGGCGAGCCGCCGAGCTGCTGCGCCATATCGACTTTTTCGGCGGTCAGTTTCGCCATGAACACGACCCACCAGACCGCCTGGGCGAACAGGACAATCACCATGAACAGAAACAGCGTCAGCGCGCTCTTGGGTGCGAGTTTCATAGCTATACTCTAGTCGCCTAATAGAATCGTGCGTGGATGGAAATATACTGATTCAAGTTGGCACAGCAAGTAGAGGAATGAATAGGGAATCCGGACAAAGGGCCGGAGTCAAGTCATTGCGAGTCCCGTCCTTGACGGGACATCGCAATCTGTCTGCACGTTGCGTGGCCGACAGCTCGCGACGTCGTTCCCCCGCTGAGGCGGGGTTACTCCTCGCGATGACGTTCCGTATATTGTTTCTACAACCGCAGCCTACCCAGCCTCAGCGAATTCAGCACCACGAACAACGACGAGCACGCCATCGCCGCCGCGGCCAGCATCGGTGACAACGTCCAGCCGGTCACCGGATAGAATACTCCCGCCGCGAGCGGAATCATCAGCACATTGTAGAAGAACGCCCAGAACAGATTCTGCTTGATCACGCGAAGACTCGTGCGGGCGAGGGTAAAGGTCTGTGTCAGCAGTCGAAGGTCAGGGCGAAGCAGAACCACATCAGCCGCTTCGAACGCGACATCAGTTCCACCGCTAACGGCAATACCGACATCGGCCGCCGCCAGCGCGGGGGCGTCGTTAATACCATCCCCGACCATCGCTACAGAAAGGCCTCTCTGCCGGTATGATTCAACCACTTCCCGCTTCCCCTCCGGACGAATCCCGGCGTTGATCTCGCCGATTCCAACCTGCCTGCCAATCTCCTCGGCAGTAACCCGGTTGTCGCCGGATAGGAGCGCCACATGTTTCATTCGTGTCTTGAGATTCGCGACAACCGCGCGGGCGTCATCGCGGGGGCGATCGGCAAGTGACACGACCGCGACCGCTTTGTGATCTAGAGCGAGCAGCACAACTGCCCGTCCCAATTTCATTTCGGTTTCGGCCTGTGCTGCGAGTGGCGCAATGTCCACCGCCGCTGACTCCAAGAGCGCCCGATTGCCTAACACGACCGCGGATCCCTCATGTATCGCCGTCATGCCAAACCCCGGCTTCGACTCAATCGTCTCCAGAGCAGCCGGAATCACTCCGCCATGTCTCAAATACGTAGCGATAGCGCGGGCTATCGGATGGTCCGACTGGCTTTCCAGAGCCAGTAATACCCCCAATGACCGTTCTCGGTAAACACCTGCCGCGAATGACATCTCCGCGACCGTCATTTCACCGTAAGTCAGTGTCCCGGTCTTGTCGAATATGACCGTGTCGATACCCGTAAGTTTCTCAAGAATATTCCCGCCCCGAATCAGGATTCCAGCCCGTGCCGCCCGTCCGGTCCCGGCCAGCACCGCTGTCGGTGTCGCCAAGCCGAGCGCGCACGGACAGGCAATAATGAGCACTGCGATAACTGATTTGACCATCATCGGATTTCCCGGCGACAAAATCAGCCACGCCACCAACGTGACCAACGCGACAGCAAGCACTGCCGGCACGAATACACCGGCCACTTTGTCGGCCAGTTGCTGCACCGGAGCCTTGTTTCCCTGAGCCTCGCTAACCATCCGAATGACATTGGCGAGATAACTGCTCTCCCCGGCGGCCGTCACTTTCATCGTGAACGGTGTGTTGCCGTTGAGCGAGCCGCCGATAGCGGTCGCGCCGGAGTTCTTTTCGACCGGCATCGACTCACCGGTAAGCATCGATTCATCAATGACCGGGTTTCCATCTACGACGACACCGTCGGCGGCAATCCGCTCGCCGGGACGAATCCTGAGCACCATACCAGCGCGCACCGTAGCGGAATCGACCTCGAATTCAACACTATTGAAGATTGCCAGCGCTTTGGCGGGGCGAAGTTGCATGAGCGCGCCAATCGCTTCCCCCGCTTTCCCTTTCGCCCGCGCTTCCAGGAACCGGCCGAGCAGAATCAGGGTCACGATCATCCCCGCGGACTCAAAATAGAGCGGCTCATCCCGCCCCCCCCAGATTCGCGTGAGAGCATATAGACTCCAGAGAAACGCGGTCAGCGTTCCCATAGCTATCAGGGAATTCATGTTAGCGCGCAAATGCCGGGTCTGCTTGAGAGCGTCGCTAAGAATCGACCTCCCGGCTACAAACAGCGCGCCAACCGCCATAATCGCCTGAAATATTGCATCCCACTTTGGAGAAATGATTGCCTCGTTATGATGCCCCAGCAGCATTGGCCACATGGCGACGATCATCAACGGTCCGGAGAAGAGCAGTGACATGAGAAACTGAGTTCGGGCCAACGACAATTCGGCGGCGTTGGCGCTGAGCACGTCATCCTGTCCAACCGATGCGGCGTATCCCAACTCGCTCACCGCCTTGATGATGCGTTCTTGTGAAACTCTGGTGCGGTCGAACTGCACGACTGCCGACGCGGTCGCCAGATTGACCTGCGCCGACTGCACTCCGTCGAGTAGCGCCAGCCCCTTCTCGATCGTCGAGACACAGCTCGCGCAGTGCATCCCGTGAATCCGCAATGAGAGTGTCTCGCGTACTGCCATTTTAATCCGGTACCATCCGAGCTATACCACCTGTCAAAGCCATGATAGCTAAACTGCATTCGCTAAGGCAATGTTTCGTGGAGGACAAATTCCCTGGCCTGAGACAATGTGGCGAATCGCCAAGAGAAAAGCCGCTCGAGAGCGGCTTTTCAGAAATCTATGTAAGGCCTTGTTACTGCTGATTGAGCATGAAATCGCGCGGATTAAGTGGCCTTCCGTTCCGGTACACCTCATAGTGAACGTGGCTGCCTGTGGAGTAGCCGGTAGAACCCATAAGGCCGATAATCTGACCCCTGGTAATGGCCTGCCCGTTTTTCACCAGCACCTTTGACATGTGCCCGTAGCGCGTCACATATCCGAAACCGTGGTCGATCGCCACCAGATTGCCGAGCCCGCCTGGATCATAACCGGAGTAAACCACGCGTCCTATCGCAGTCGCGACTATCGGTGTCCCAATCCCATTGGAGATGTCGATTCCTTTGTGCATCTCCGGATAGCCGGTAAACGGGTCATTCTGCATTCCGAACCCGCGCATTGACCAACCCCGGGTCGGCCATATCGACGGCGTATGTGCCAGTTTATCTTTCAGACCAACCAGCGCTCCCTCAATCTCCTGATACCGCTCTGTTTCAAACTGAGACAGCTTTACCAGCCGGTCCAGTTCGGCCTCGGTAACCGCCGCCGTCCGCCCCACGGCTGACATCGAGAACATACTTGCTGATAGCGGACCGCCGGTCCCGAGCTGGCGTTCTTCACCATTCACCTGCGGTAGGTTGAAGAGCGACCTGATAGCCAGTTCCTTCTGAACCAATTCATCGAACTTGTTGCCGACATCAGATACGGTAACCCGCAGCTGGTCGTACTTTTCTTTCAAAGACAAGTTCTCGGCCCGAAGCTTGGACAGCTCATCTTCATTGACCCGGTCACCAAAGAGGGCCGACATCGAAAAGAGTGTCACAAACAACAGTGCCACCACCACGGCCGGAATCGAGTAAAACCAGGCCTTCCTAATATGTAGCTGTTTGAATATCCCGCTGTGATCCGGCGAGAACCAAACCGTTATCTTCTTCTTCCACATAATGTTCTACTTTCCATAAATCGTACAGCAAACAGACCAGCCCCTTTTGGTCCGTGCAGAACCTGAGGATGGCCGACCGTACAATATCGGGCTATGGTAGGCCCGCACTATAAGGCTGTCAAGTGGAAATTCCGGGTCGGCTATTTGATCAAGACATACTCGCGCTTGAGTATCTTGTTCACAATCCTGATCAGCTTGTCTCCTTCAACGTTCTGCAAACTGTACAGGTGCCAATAAGTCTTCCGAGGCAATCCTGTCACTTTCTTCTTTTGTGTCGACATGGCCGTATCCTCAGATCCTCTCAGTCCTCCGAGGGGAGTAGGCTCACAGCCATACTCTACCTATCGGACGTTTCACAGAAATATTCAAGCTGTCTGACAGGGGTACTGCGAAGTACGTGCCGGGACATCGAAAGTAAATCCCCCAGTATTGAGATATTATAATGTTGTGACATAACGACTTAATGTTTTGCGATTTGCCCGGTCGTTAGAACCGCTCGTATTTGCCTGTTCTGATTGTGGCCTGATGACCACATGTAGAACAGCCTCGCCAAGCGGCGAAAAAGCTCCTGGCCTGGCGGCCGGGGTGACCTGTTAGGTTATCCACATTCTGCTACCAAGGTTCTTAGCGGCTGAGAAGTGCGGATTAGTACCGTTCTGATGGGCGAACGGTGGCCGACTGCAGACGAATTATCATTTTCCCGTAGTGTTGCGTCGGAAAACTTCCCGTCCTCTTCGTTGACTTCCCAGCAGATCTCGGGTAGATTGGCCGAAATTTGCAGAACCGGGAGATCACATAGTGGCAAACTTGAAGGACAAAATCGCTCTCATTACTGGTGCTTCATCGGGTATTGGTGAGGCCACGGCTCGATTACTGGCTACCTCTGGA
>Ga0315276_10001010_pt1 | contig 24924 bp, 21 predicted proteins | sample YL17G05_0_MG_FD_204542 | JGI IMG/M metagenome (GOLD analysis project Ga0315276, IMG submission 204542) | Sediment microbial communities from Yellowstone Lake, YNP, Wyoming, USA - YL17G05_0 | ecosystem: Environmental > Aquatic > Freshwater > Lake > Sediment | place: USA: Wyoming | collected... | reverse complement strand
AGTCGCTTGCCTTCATCCACTCGAGGCCGAACCCGCGGGAGTCCATGAACTCGCGGAACTCCTTGCTGTTGTAGACCCTTTCCACCGCCACCGCGAGCTTCTGCGTCACCTCGGGCGGCAGGCCCTTCGGCCCCCCCACGCCGCGCCACGCACCTCCGACGTGCTCGATGCCGATCGCCTCCTTGACCGTGGGAATCGACGGAAACGCCGGGATCCGGCTCTTGCCCTGCACGAACAGCGCGCGCGCCTTGCCCGCGTCGATCATCGCGCGCGCCTCCGGCACCGAGCACGGAATGAAATCGACGCCGCCGGCAACGAGTTCCTGCATCCCGGGAGCCGCCCCCTGGCTCGGCACGATCGGCACCTTCGTCGGGTCGATGCCGAGCTTGAGGAACAGACCGGCCGTGGCGAGGTGCCACGACCCGCCGACGCCGCCGCCGCCCGACATCTTGTACTTGCCGGGATCGGCCTTGATCGCGTTGATCGCATCGCGGCCGGTGGCCCACGTCGACTCGGTGCGCACCTGGAAGCCGGCCGGGTCGAAATTGTAGAGCGCGATCGGCGTGAAATCCTTGTAGCTGATGTTCGTGAGTCCCATATGCGCATAGGTGCTGATCTCGAACGTCATGATGCCGATCGTGTAGCCGTCGGGCGGGGACTGCGCGATCGCAGCGTGGCCGGTGATGCCGCCGCCGCCGGTCCGGTTGACCACGTTGAACGGCTTGCCGAACTCCTTTTCCAGCAGCGTCGCGATGATGCGTCCGGTCGCGTCGGTGCCGCCGCCGGCGGCGTACGGGACGATCACCGTCACCGGCCGTTCCGGCCACTCGGCACGCGCGGTGGAGGCGATGGCGGCGAGCGCCGCGACCGCGGCACAGCCAAGAAGGCGATTGATTTTCATGCGTTGCTCCTCAATGACTCGGTCGGCCCACCTTGGACCCGGACTTGCCGACCAGGAAGTCGAGATCCACGCCTTGGTCGGCCTGCTGCACGGTTTCGCAGTACAGCTTGACCCAGCCGCGGTCGGTGTGCGGCTTCGGCGCTTTCCATGCGGCCTTGCGGCGCGCGAGCTCCTCGTCGGCAACGTGCAGGTGCAACCGGCGCTTCGCGACGTCGAGTTCGATGACGTCGCCGTTTTGCACCAGTGCCAGCGGCCCGCCGGCCGCCGCTTCCGGTGCGGTGTGCAGCACGACGGTGCCGTACGCGGTGCCCGACATCCGCGCATCCGAGATGCGGACCATGTCGGTGACGCCCTTCTTCAGCAGCTTCGCCGGCAGCGCGAAATTGCCGACTTCCGGAAATCCCGGGTAGCCCTTCGGCCCGCAGTTCTTCAGCACCAGCACGCTCGCGGCGTCCACGATGAGCTTCGGGTCGTCGATGCGCTTGTGCAGGTCGTCGATGTCCTCGAACACGACCGCGCGGCCCTTGTGGCGAAGCAGCTTCGGCGTCGCCGCGGAGGGCTTCAGCACCGCGCCGTTCGGCGCGAGGTTGCCGCGCAGCACCGCGATGCCGCCCTGCGGCTTGAACGGCTTCCCGAGCGGCGTGATCACCGCTTCGTTGTAGTTGACCGCGTCCTTGTTGTTCGCCCAGAGCGTCCCGCCGTTGACCGTCAATGCCCGCTTGTGCAGGAACTTGCCGACCTCCCGGATGACGACCGGCAGACCCCCCGCATAGTAGAAGTCCTCCATCAGGTACTTGCCCGACGGCATCAGGTTGACGAGGCACGGCATCGCGCGGCCCAGGCGGTCCCAGTCGTCGAGCGAGAGCTTGACGCCGATGCGGCCGGCGATCGCCAGCAGGTGCACGACGGCGTTGGTCGAGCCGCCGATGGCGCCGTTGACCATGATCGCGTTCTCGAAGGCCTCCTTGACCAGGATCCGCGACATCCGCAGGTCCTCGTGGACCATCTCGACGATCCGCCGGCCGGTGAGGCGCGCGAGCACCTTGCGGCGCGAATCCACCGCGGGGATCGCCGCGTTCGTTGGCAGCGCCATGCCGAGCGCCTCGACCATCGACGCCATCGTCGACGCGGTGCCCATCGTCATGCAATGCCCGGCGGAGCGCGACATGCACGCTTCGGCTTCCGGCATGTCGGACAGCTTCATCGTGCCGAGCTTGAGCGCCTCGGTGAACTTCCACGTGTGCGTGCCGGAACCGATGTCCTCGCCGCGGAACTTGCCGTTCAGCATCGGGCCGCCGGAGATGCCGATCGTCGGCAGGTCGCATGACGCCGCCCCCATCAGCAACGCGGGCGTGGTCTTGTCGCAGCCCATCATCAGCACGACGCCGTCGAACGGGTTGGCACGGATCGACTCCTCGACGTCCATCGCCACCTGGTTGCGGAACAGCATCGCCGTCGGGCGCATCACCGACTCGCCGAGGCTCATCACCGGGAACTCGAGCGGGAAGCCGCCGGCTTCGAGGACGCCCGCCTTGACGTGCTCGGCCACCCCGCGGAAATGCGCGTTGCACGGCGTCACCTCCGACCACGTGTTGCAGATACCGATGACGGGCCGCCCGTCGAACAGATCGTGCGGGAAGCCCTGGTTCTTCATCCACGAGCGGTGAACGAGGGCGTCACGGTCGTGGCGGCCGAACCATTTGGTGGAGCGGAGTTCGCGTTTGGCTGCTGGAGGCTTCTTGGTCATGGGATTCGGAAGGGAAAGAAATGGGGTCAGGTCCAATTTTCCCATTTTTTACCCCATTTCTTCAGGCGGAGAGGCGCGCGCCGCTGGCTTCGTCGAACACGTGCACCTTGCCGGGATCGATGGCGAGGCCGATCTTCTGGCCGGGAGTGACATCCGGCCGGCCGTGCGTGACCAGGATAAGCTGCGCGTCGCCGGCCTGGATCAGCAGTTCGGTTTCGGCGCCGGTCGGCTCGACCACGACGATCTCGGCCGGCACCGCATCGACTGCGCCGGCGTCGGCGAGCTGCAGGTCGCCGGGACGGATGCCATAGGCGACCGCCTGTCCTTCCGCGCCGGGGCCCTGCTGCAGCGGCCAGCGCACGCCGCCGGCAACCGCGACATGGGCGGCGCCATTGCTGCGCCGGACCTTGCCGATCATCACGTTCATCGCGGGCGAGCCGATGAATTGCGCCACGAACAGGTTGTCCGGATGGTCGTAGAGGCCGAGCGGCGTGCCGATCTGCTCGATGCGCCCGTCGTGCATGACCACGATACGGTCGGCCATCGTCATCGCCTCGACCTGGTCGTGGGTGACGTAGACCGTGGTGGTTTTCAGCCGCTGGTGCAGCGCCTTGATCTCGGCGCGCATCGCCACCCGCAGCTTGGCGTCAAGATTGGACAGCGGCTCGTCGAACAGGAACACCTTCGGGTCGCGCACGATCGCGCGGCCCATCGCGACTCGCTGCCGCTGTCCGCCGGAGAGTTCGCGCGGATAGCGGTGCAGATAGGGATCGAGATTCAGGATCTTCGACGCGTGCGCCACCCGTTCGGCCATCATCTTCCGGTCGGCCTTGCGCAGCTTCAGGCTGAACGCCATGTTCTCGCCGACGGTCATGTGCGGGTACAGCGCGTAGCTCTGGAACACCATCGCGATGTCACGGTCCTTGGACTCGACGTCGTTGACCACCTTGCCGTCGATCGCGATCGTGCCGCCGGTGATTTCCTCGAGGCCCGCCAGCATCCGCAGCAGCGTCGACTTGCCGCAGCCGGACGGCCCGACCAGCACCATGAACTCGCCTTCCTTGATGTCGAAGCTGACGCCCCGGATGACCTTCGTGGTGCCGAAGGATTTCTCGATGTTCTGGAACGATACGGTTGCCATCAATCTCCCTCCATTCGCGCCGCCGGGCCGCCCCAAGGCGCGAATTGCTCCCCCTCGGGGGGCAGCGAACGAATGTGAGCGTGGGGGCCCATTCGCGCCGCCGGGCCGCCCCAAGGCGCGAATTGCTCCCCCTCGGGGGGCAGCGAACGAATGTGAGCGTGGGGGCTCATCGACTAGCTCTTGACCGCGCCGGCGGTCAGGCCGCCGACCATGTAGCGCTTGAACGTGTAGTAGATCGCCGCCGGCGGCATCGCGTAGATGAGGCCGGTGGTCATCAGCAACTCCCACGGCGAATCGTCGGCGGCGAGGAAATTTCCAAGCGCCACGCCCAGCGTGATGTCCGTGTCGCGCGAGAGCAGCAGGAAAGCGTAGAGGTATTCGTTCCACGCCAGCAGCAGCGCATAGGTGCCGATGGCGACCAGCGACGGCGTCATCAGCGGCAGGTAGACGAGCCGGAACAACTGCAGCGGCGACGCGCCGTCCATCTTCGCCGCTTCGTCGAGCTCCCACGGCAACTTGTCCGACGCCTGCTTCAGCACCCATATCGAATACGGCGCGGCGATGGTGGTCATGGCCAGGATCAGCGACCACTGGCTGTTCAGCAGCCCGTACACGCCCATCGTCTTGTACATCGGCACCGCCAGGAACGCGGCCGGGATGAAATAGGTGAACAGCGCGAGGTTCATCACCGTGCGGCCGCCGCGGACCTTGAGCCGGCTGATCGCGAACGCCGCGCCGGTGGCAATGACCAGCGTGAGCAGTCCGACCGCCACCGCGATGATCAGCGAGTTCCACATCTGCAACCAGAAATGGTTGAGGTAGTGGTGCTCCTCCTTGAAGACCACGGCAAAATTGTGCAGTGTCGGCGCATCGGGCCACAGCTTGCCCGATGTCGCCTGGTCCCGCGGCGAGACGGCGAACAGGACCAGATGGTAGATCGGCAGCAGCGTCCAGATCGCCACCGGGATGCCGATCAGCAGCAACTTGGCTTCGGTCGTAACATCGCGCAGTTTCATCGGGCCTCCCGCCGGGCCGCCCCAAGGGAGGCCTGTGCCCCCTCGGGGGGAGGCGAACAACGTGAGCTTCGGGGGCTCATGCAGCCTCCCGCCGGGCCGCCCCAAGGGAGGCCTGTGCCCCCTCGGGGGGAGGCGAACAACGTGAGCTTCGGGGGTTCATTTCGACAATCGCTTCATCATGAAGTAGATGAGCGGCAGCACCGCCGGCAGTGCAACCACGATCGCCGCCATGGACAGGTCCACCTGGTCGAGGCGCAGGTAGCGGATGCCGAGCGTGGCCAGCACGTGCGTCAGGTCGGCCGGGCCGCCGCCAGTCAGGAGATAGACGCTGTTGAAGTCGCCCATCGTCCAGATCATCGACAGGATCGTGCACGTGAGGTAGAGCGTGCGCATCGACGGCCAGGTGATGAACCGGAATTTCTGCCAGCTGGTCGCGCCGTCGACCGATGCGGCCTCGTAGTGCTCGGCCGGAATCGCGAGCCGCCCGGCGATCAGGATCAGCGTCCAGAACGGCAGCGACTTCCAGATGTGCACGAGCATGGCGATGCACAGCGCCAGCGTCGGGTCATTGAGCCAGTTGGGTCCGTCGGCGCCGGTCAGCCGGAAGATCGTCGAATTGATGATCCCCCACTCCGGGTTCAGCATGAACCGGATCGACAGGATGGTCGGGATCGACGGCACTGCCCACGGCAGGATGAACAGCAGCGACAGCCACTTGATCCACGTTCGCGCCGTGATGAAGAAGCCCGACAGCACCAGCGCGATCACCATCTTGAGATTGATGCCGACGATCACGAAGATCAGCGTGTTGATGACCGAGCGTTCGAAGATCGGGTCGTCGAACAGCGCTGTGTAGCTGGCCGGGTGGCGGGCGATCCACAGGCCGTAGCCCACCGGGTACAGCACGAAGACCAGGAACACCAGCACGTACGGCGCGATGAGGATCATCCCCCACTTTTGCCAGGGAGAAAGGCCCTTGTTCGCCGGACCGGTCGGCACCGGTTGCGCGTTGGGAAGAGCGATCGTCGACACGTGCGGGCCTCCTCCGTTCCTAGGAGCCTGTCGGACTTAGGATGATTCGGCTGCAACGGTGGGAGAGCGGTCCATATTTCGCCGATTTCTCCTTACCCATTCCCGATAGGTGCGTCGAAATCGTCAAAATCTGTCCTCGCTCTCCCACCGTTTCGCTTTCGAACCCCTGAGTCCGACAGGCTCCTGGTGGGCTACCGGGAAGGCGGGCACCCTGGTTGCGGTCCCCTCACCCCGGCCCTCTCCCGGTCGGGAGAGGGCGTCCCGATGCTTCCGCCGGCAACGCGGATGCGCGGGTGGGTCAGCCGGCAACCTGCTTGATGCGGGCTATCATTTCGTCGGTGGCCTTCTCGGGCGTCCAGCCGTCGTTGACCACGCGGCTCATTGCCTTCGCCCAGACGTTCTCGTTGTTGAGGATCGTGAATTTGAAGTTCTTGGTGAACTCGAACGGCGTGGTGCCCGCGGTGAACTGGTTGTACACCGCCTTGCGATGCGGGTCCGCCTGCCAGAACTTGCTTTGCGTGCCGGTCTTGGTCACCGGGTACCAGCGGCCCAGGGAACCTTCAACGTACGGCTGCAGATTCTCGTCCTGGAGCAGGAAGGCGACGAACTCCTTCGCCCGCTTCTTGTTCTTGGCGCCCTCGAAGATAACGCCGGTCTTGACCGCCGCGCGATAGATCATCGGCGTGCCGTCCGGCTTTTTCGGGAAACCAGCCGTGGCGATGTTCTCGTCGTAGTTCTTTCTCGCGGTGGCCCTCTGTTCCGGCGTCAGCGTCTGGTTGTTGGCGTCGTCGAGCCACTTGGCGGCGATCGAGATCGTCGCGTTGTGCGTCATCAGGATCGTGTTGTTGTGGAACGACACGTTGTTGTCGGGATCCTTCCACGACGTCGACGACGGCGGCGTGCAGCCGCGGGTACGGATGCTCGTGTAGTCCTTCAGCGCGGCGACCAGCCCCGCCTTGACCTTGGGGTCGTCGACCAGCAGCTTGCCGTTGTCGTCGACCAGCCGGACATTGAACGCATCAACGAACGTGAGGAAGGAGTAGAACGAGTCGCTGGAGTCCACGCCCATCGGATGCCCGATGGCGTAGGTGCGCTTGCCGGTCTTGGAACGATGATCCGGCTGCACCTTGTCGCACCAGAAATCCCAGTACGCCTTCCACGCGCCCGGAATGTCCGACTCCTTGTAGCCCGCATCGGCCAGCATGTTCTTCCAGTATTGGATGTGCATCGTCTGCTGTTTCAGCGGGAACGCGTAGTACGCCTTCTTCTTCGTCTTGTCGTTGTAGAGGTTGGTGGTCTCGACGGTGTTCTTCAGGAACCTGTCCTTCATCGGACCGATGACGTCCGAGATGTCCTCGAGCTTGCCGTCGTAAGCCCACTTGCCGGTGACCTGGAAGTCGTAGACGTCGGCGTACGCGACATCGGGCGGCGTGCCGGCGTCGAGCGCGGCAACCGTCTTCGGAATCATGTCCTGCACCGGATACTGCGACAGCTCGACCTTGACGCCGGTCTTCGCCTCGAACTTTTTGATGGCTTCGAACAGCGCGTCGTCCTCGGACTTGTAGAAGCCCTTGACCCACCAGACGGTGAGCTTTTCCTGGGCCAGCGCCTGGCCGGCGAATGCGAGGGCGCCCACGGCGAACAGCGCGAGGCCAAATCGTTGAAACGTCTTCATGAAACTCCTCCTTTGGATGACACTATTTGGTCGTTGCCGTGCAATGCGTGCAACCGTCGTGCAGCCTACGGTCCGGTTTGCACGGTGTCAATGCCGAACGGCCCGAGAAATGGGATCTGACCCCATTTCCACACTACATCACCGCGCCGAGATACCACGGCACGAACTCGCTCTGCCCGTAGCCGTGCCCCTCGCTCTTCGATTTCTTCCCCGATGCCGTCGCGAGGATCAGCGCGAACAGCCGCGCCCCGATCTCGTCGACCCCGGCGCTGCCGTCGGCGATCTCGCCGCAGTTGAGGTCGATGTCCTCTTCCTGTTTCACCCACAGGGGCGTATTGGTCGACAATTTGAGCGACGGCGAGGGCGCGCAACCGTAGGCGGAACCGCGTCCGGTCGTGAACACGATCATGTTGGCGCCGCCCGCGACCTGTCCGGTGGCGGACACCGGATCGTAGCCCGGCGTGTCCATGAACACGAAGCCCGTGGCGGTGACCGGCTCTGCGTACTCGTAGACGTCGACGAGGTTGGTCGTGCCGCCCTTGGCCACCGCGCCCAGCGATTTCTCCAGGATAGTCGTGAGTCCGCCGGCCTTGTTGCCGGGCGACGGGTTGTTGTTCATTTCGCCGTGGTTGCGCGCCGTGTACTCCTCCCACCACTTGATGCGCGCGACGAGCTTTTCGCCGACGGCGCGGGAGAGCGCGCGGCGCGTCAGCAGGTGCTCGGCGCCGTAGACCTCCGGCGTCTCCGACAGGATCGCGGTGCCGCCATGGCGCACCAGCGTGTCGACCGCCGCGCCGAGCGCGGGATTCGCGGTGATACCCGAGTAGCCGTCCGAGCCGCCGCACTGCAGCCCGATCACCAGCTTTGCTGCCGGCACGGGCTGTCGCGTGACGGCGTTGGCGTGCGGCAGCATCTCGCGGATCAGCGCGACGCCCTTGGCGATCGTTTTGATCGTGCCGCCGGTGTCCTGGATCGTGAACGTGCGCAGCAGCGGGCCTTCCTGCAGATGCTCGGCGCCGAACAGCGAGCTGATCTGGTTCGACTCGCAGCCGAGGCCGATCACCAGCACGCCGGCAAAATTAGGATGCCGCGCATAGCCGGCCAGCGTGCGCCGCAGCACGGTCATGCTTTCGCCGTTGCTGTCCATTCCGCACCCGGAGCCGTGCGTCAGCGCGACCACGCCGTCGACGTTCCGGAACTCAGCCAGCGCCTGGCGGCTGAACGCGTCGGCGATGCCCCGGGCCACCGTCGCCGAGCAGTTCACCGTCGACAGGATGCCGAGATAGTTGCGGGTCGCGACGCGGCCATCGGCGCGGACGATCCCCTGGAACAGGGCGGGAGCAGCGACGTACTGCGTCGGCTTCACATCGGCGCCGAATGCGTAATCGAGGTCGAGGGTACCCATCTGCAGGTTGTGCAGGTGGACGTGCTCGCCCGGCACGATGTCGCGGCTGGCGAAGCCGATCACCTGGTTGTAGCGTTTGACCGGCTGCCCGGTGGCGATGGCGCGCGTCGCGACCTTGTGACCGGGCGGCACCAGGCCCACGATGGTAACGTTCTCGTCGATCAGTGTCGTGCCGCCGACGAGCTGCGCCCGGGCGATGACCACGTCGTCGTTCGGGTGCAGCCGGATGGCGAGTGACGCGCGGGTCAGCATTGGTCTCACTCCGATCAGTTCGGGATGCCGCAGCGCGCGACGGCGCGTGCGTCGATCGCGTCGAAATCCCAGTCGATGCCGAGGCCCGGCGCATCGGGCGCGACCGCGAAGCCGTCCTCGATCACCATCTGCGACGTCGTGATGTCGTCGAGCTGGGGGATGTGCTCGACCCACGCCGCGTTCGGCACGGCAGCCGTCAGGGACACGTGCAACTCCATCAGGAAATGGGGGCACACGGCGACGTTGTAGGCCTCGGCGAGGTGGGCCACCTTGAGCCACGGCGTGATGCCGCCGATGCGGGCGCAATCGACCTGCACGATCGAGCAGGCGTCGCGCTCCAGGTACTCGCGGAAATGCGCCGGATGATAGAGCGATTCGCCGATGGCGATCGGGGTCGCCGTGTGCGCGGCGAGCTCGGCGTGGCCACCGATGTCCTCCGCCGGCAGCGGCTCCTCGAACCAGGCGAGGCCGACCGGCTCGAAGGCCCGCGCGCGCCGGATCGCCTCCGACACGTTGAAGCACTGGTTGGCATCGACCATCAGCTCGAAGCCGTCGCCGACCGCCCCGCGCACCGCGTTGAGCCGGGCGACGTCTTCCGAGACATGCGGCTTGCCGACCTTGATCTTGGCGCCGCGAAATCCCGCCGCCTTCGCGGCCAGCGTCTGCTCGACCAGGCCGTCGACCGGCAGCTGCAGCCAGCCGCCTTCAGTCGTGTACAGCGGGACCCTGCGCTGCGCGCCACCCGCGGCCTTCCACAGCGGCAGCCCCGCGCGCTTCGCCCTGAGATCCCACAACGCGGTGTCGATCGCCGCCAGCGCGAGGCTCGTGATCGCACCGACCGCAGTGGCGTGCGTCGCGAAAAAAAGGTCCTTCCAGAGCGCCTCGATCTCGTCCGCATCGCGGCCGATCAGCTTCGGCGCCAGATGATCGCGGAGCAACGCGACGACCGACGAGCCGCCGGTGCCGATGGTGTAGCTGTAGCCCGTTCCCGTCGTGCCGTCGTCGCAGCGGATGCGCACCATTGGCGTCTCCTGCTTGGCGAACGCCTGGATGGCGTCGGTGCGGACTACCTTCGCGGCGAGGTCGACCTGGAGGATTTCGACGGAGCGGATGACGGGCATGGCTATTTCGCGTAGAGCAGGTTCGGCAGCCAGAGCACGAGCTGCGGCACGTAGGTGATCAACGCCAGGGTCGCCAGCAACGGCCACAGCCAAGGCAGCACCGCCTTCACCGTCTGCTCGAACGACAGCTTCGCCACTTTCTGCAGCACGAACAGCACCATCCCCACCGGCGGCGTTAGCAGGCCGATCATCAGGTTCAGCACCATGATCAACCCGAAGTGGACCGGATCGATGCCGAGTTTGGCGATGATCGGCATGAACACTGGAACGAGGATGGTGATCGCGGCGATCGTTTCCATGAAGCAGCCGACGAACAGCAGGAAGATGTTGGCGAGGAGCAGAAAGACGTACGGCGAGCTGGAGATCGACAGCACCCATTGTGCGATCGCTTCGGTGACCTGCGTGGTCGTCAGCACCCACGCGAAGATCGACGCGCTGGCGACGATGAACAGGACCACGGCGGTGGTCTCGATCGTCTCCATCGAAATCTTGACCAGCATCCGCCACTTCATCGTCCGGTACCACGCGAACCCCAGGAACAGCGCCCACGCCACGGCCGCGACCGCGGCCTCGGTCGGCGTGAACAGCCCCGACGCCATCCCGCCGATCAGAATGACCGGGGTCAGCAGCGCCATGAACGCCTCGAACCTGAACACCTTGTCGGCGACCATCACCGCGATCAGCGGCAGGCCGAAACGGACAAAGCCGCCCAGCGACTCGCGCTCCTGCGACCACAGGTAGAAGAGGACGAACGAGGTGATCGTGATGGCGCCGAGCTCGAGGAAGGCGCGCCCCATCCGCCCCCACGAGAACGCGATGTCGGCGCCGTATTTGCGGACATGCGCGTAGTAGCCCACCATCACCATCATGAAGATGGCCATGATCGCCCCCGGGATGAAGCCGCCCGCGAACAGCTTGCCGATCGACGTATTCGCCTGCACGCCGTAGATCACCATCGGCAGCGACGGCGGGATGATCGGGCCGAGCGTCGCCGACGCCGCGGTGATGCCGACGGCGAACTCGGTCGGGTAGCCATGGTCCTGCATCGCCTTGATCTCGATGGTGCCGAGGCCGCCCGCGTCGGCGATGGCCGTTCCCGACATCCCGGCGAAGATCACGCTGCCCAGCACGTTGACGTGGCCCAGCCCGCCCTTCAGCCAGCCGACCAGCGCCAGCGCGAAGTTGTAGATGCGGTTGGTGATGCCGGCCGAATTCATCAGGTTGCCGGCAAAGATGAAGAACGGCACGGCGAGCAGCGGAAAGCTGTCGACGCCGCCCACCATCCGGTGCACCACCGTCAGCGGCGGGATCGTTCCCGACGTCCAGATGTAGAGCAGCGAGGCGACGCACATCGCGATGGCGATCGGCAGGCCGGTCGCCATCAGCGCGACGAACCCCCCTAGCAGCAGGCTGTTCATGCTCTTCCCTCGGCGCCCTTCGCAGGACGTTCCACCCTAAGCCTCGACTTCGCCGGGACGCTCGAGCACGCTCCAGCCCTGCTTCCAGTGGCGCACGCCGACCTGCACCGAGCGGAAGGTCATCATCACGAAGCCGAAGGCGACGAAGCCGTAGACGTAGCTCATCGGAAAGTCGACGACGGTCATCTGGAGGTTCTGCATCTTCGGCACGAGTACGCAGGCGAGCCAGCTCGCGTACGCGAAGAACGCGATGCGCATGAGGTCGACGGCGGTCGACAGCGTGCGCCCGGCGAGTGGCGGCAGCCACCGGTAGAGGAACTCCACGTGGATCTGCGTGTTCCGGCGCACGCCCATCGACGCCCCGACGAAGCAGACGATGATGAGCAGATAGCGCGCGATCTCCTCGGTCCAGGCCGCCGAGTCGGCCAGCACATAGCGGGTGAAAAACTGGTAGAACACGTCCAGCGCGAGCAGCCAGAAGAAGCCGAACGTGAGCCAATCCTCCCACCCGTAGCCCGACAGGTCGATCGGCTCGTCGACGGCGTGGAAATGCCCCTCGGCGTCGAGGACGGGACCGTCCGCCGGGACGGTCTCGATCGGATCGGTCGAGCCGCGCATCGTTACTTGATCGCGACGACCCGGTCGTAGTCGGCCTTGACGTAGCCCAGGGACTCGACCGGTACGTTCTTCAGCACGGCGTCGACGAAGCTCTTGCGGTCGACGTTGACGATCTGCAGGCCCTTCTTCTTGAACTCGTCGACCAGCTCCGCCTCGCGCTTCTTGATGTCGGCGGTCGCGCTGGCGGCCGCCTGGCGCGTGACTTCGGTGAACATCGCCTTTTCCTGGTCGGAGAGCTTGCTCCACACGTGCGGCGCGATCTGCGTGGTGAGGCCGTCGACGATGTGCCCGGTCAGCATGATCGCCTTCTGCACCTCGTAGAACTTCTTGGCCTCGATCGTCGGCAGCGGGTTCTCCTGCGCCTCGACGGTGCCGTTCTGCAGTGCGAGGTAGACCTCGGCGAACGCGATGGGCGTCGGGTTCGCGCCGCAGGACTTCGGTGTGGCCATGTAGGCGGGCACGTCCGGCACGCGGATCTTGAGGCCCTTCATGCCGGCGCAGTCGGTGAACGGCCGGTTCGACGAGGTGTGCCGCGCGCCGTAGTACGTGTACGCGGTGATCTGGATCCCCGTCTTGGTGCGGAAACCCTCGACCATTTCGTTGAACACGTCGCTCTTCGAGTACGCGATCAGGTGGTCGGCGTCACGGAAGATGAACGGGTAGTACGCGATGCCGATGCGCGGGTAGCTGCGCGCCGCGAACGACGTGCCGCTGATGATCATGTCCACGGTGCCCAGCGACAGGCCCTGGTTGATGTCGGTTTCCTTGCCGAGCGAGCTCGCCGGATAGACCGTGATGTCGAACTTGCCGTTGCTGCGCTTCTTGATTTCCTCGGCCGCCCATACCGACCACTTGTGGTACGGCTCGCTCGTCTCGTAGACGTGCGCCCATTTGAGCTTCTGCTGGGCCGCAGCGGGACCCGCCGCCACCGCAGCCGCCAGCGCCACCGACGCAACCGCAAGCATCATCCTGTTCAGCATTCGCATTGCCTTGTCTCCCGTGCGTTCGTGAAAATGAATAGGGGTCGGCGCCTGCCGCTACGCGACCACGACCTGAACCTTCGTACTCTGCGTCTTGTCCTTCGCCAGCGCAAATGCCTTCACGGCATCCTGCAACGGAAACTGGCCGGACAGCAGCGGCCGCACGTCGACGCGGCGCGACGACAGGTAGTCGACCGCCCAGTCGAACTCGATGCCCCAGCGGAACGCGCCCTTCAAGTCGAGCTCCTTCGCCATCAGCTCGTTGACGACGAACGGCAGCGGCTCGTGCGGCAGCGTGCCGACCTGGACGATGGTGCCGCCGCGATTGGCCGTCGCGACGCACGCCTTGAGCGCGGCGAAGCTGCCGGACACCTCGTAGCAGACGTCGAACTGCGGCGTGGCGAGCGCGTCGCGGTCGAGGTCGGCGCGGACCGTGCGGTCGGCGCCGACCAGCCGCGCCTGCGCCAGCGGCCGGTCGAGAATGTCCGATACCGTCACTGTTCTCGCGCCGGCGAGGCGCGCGGCCATCACCGTCAGGCAGCCGATGGTGCCGGCGCCGGTAATGAGCACGGATTTACCCAGCAGGTCGGTGCCGCGGTTGACCGCGTGCAGCGCCACCGCGAGCGGTTCGGCAAACGCCAGCTCGCCGAGCGTGACGTCGCCGGCGACCGGATAGCACTGCCGCTCGCCCATCACGAAATACTCGCTGAACATCCCTTGCACGTGGGGGAACAGGCTGGCACTCCCGAGAAAGCGCATCCGGCGGCAGAGCTGCTCGCGGCCTTCGCGGCAGTAGTCGCAACGGCCGCAGGCGTGCGACGGGCTCACCGCGACCTTGTCGCCGACCTTGACCCGGGTGACGCCGGTCCCGATCGCCGCAACGGTCGCGGACGCCTCGTGGCCCGGGATCAGCGGCTCGCGCACGACGAAGCTGCCGTTGCGGCCCTCGTAGTAGTAGTGGAGGTCCGACCCGCAGATGCCGGCAGCGCCGAGGCGCAGCAACACCTCACCCGGGCCCGCGTCGGGCGTGTCGACCGGCTCGATCCGCAGATCGTCCTTGGCGTGGATGCGGCAAGCAAGCATGGTGTTGCCTCTTCGTTCCGGCGGTCGCCCGCAACGGCCCCGCCTTGCTGTTGTCCGGTGCGCAGCCGGAGTCTCGTGGCGTGGCTCCGGTCGACGCTCAGTGGGGTGTCGACCAGCCCTTGTTGAATCGCTTGTAAGCCTTGTTCAGATGCCGTTGCATGGCCAGACGCGCCCCCGGGACATCGTGTTCGGCGATCGCCTTCAGCACGACCCGGTGTTCCGCCATCGCGGCCGTCCACAGCCCCGGCGTGTCGTAGTGGTGCTCCAGCCGCTGGTAGAGCGGCCCCATGCGCTCCTCCCACAGCATCTTGACCACGGCGACCAGCGCGCCGTTGCCGGTGGCTTCAGTCACGCGCAGATGGAACAGGCGGTCGCCGGACAGCGGCTGCTTTTCGTGCTCGAATTCGCGTTGCATCACGTCGAGCGCCTCTTCGATTGCCGCGACCTGCGCCTTCTTCGCGGATTTCGCCGCCAGCGCCGCACACTCGCTCTCGATCGTGTAGCGGGCCCGCATCAGCTCGAACGGCCCCGCGGTCGCGTGGACGGCGGTATCCGCCAGCGCGCCGCCGGCGATCTCCGCCACGTCCGCCTTCACCCCCGGTCCCAGCACGTAGATGCCGGAACCGATCCGGACCTCGACCAGGCCCTCGACCTCCAGCGCAATCAATGCTTCGCGCACCGACGGACGTGACACGCCAAGCTGCTTGGCGAGATCGCGCTCCGGGGGCAGCCGCGCGCCGGCCACGAACTCGCCGGAGCGGATCAGCTCGCGGATCTGGTCGGCGATCTGCCGATACAGGCGGCGAGGCTCGATGCTGTGGAACGGCATGGGGCGGCGGACACGGCCGGCAACCGCGCCTCTCCTTGACTGGGATCGGGGTGCAAGGCTAACCCCCACCCGGCAACTGGTCAAGTGGTATGACCAATTTCCCGTTCCCTTGCTACAATCGCACAGTAGGTCGCGCCGTCCATCCGCCGACCGGCAATGACGCAGCGATCGCCGTCCCCCATCTCCTCCGCCATCCCTGATGCCCGCCACCGCCATCGCCGCCATTCGCGCCACGCCGGTCACCGTGCCGCTCGAAGCGCCGCTGTTGCACAGCAACGGCGCCCACTGGGGCCGCTTCGTGCGCACGATCGTCGAGGTCGAAAGCGCCGACGGCTACGTGGGCCTGGGCGAAATGGGCGGCGGCGGCGAGGATGCCTCGCGCGCGTTCGCGGCGCTCGCCGATTACCTCCGCGGCCACGACGTGTTCCGCCTCGAGGCCATGCGCTACGCCATCTGCAACCCGACCGCGAGCCTCTACAACAACCGGACGCAGCTGCACGCGGCGATCGAGTTCGCCTGCCTCGACATCATGGGCCAGAAGCTCGGCGTGCCGGTGCACGCGCTGCTCGGCGGCAAGCTGCGCGACGAGGTCCCGTTCGCGAGTTACCTCTTCTTTCGCTACGCCGACCGGCGCACGGGGCGCGGGGAGGTCCGCACCGCCGCGCAGCTCGTCGCGCACGCCCGCGCGCTGAAGAAGAAGCATGGTTTCACCGTTCACAAGCTCAAGGGCGGCGTGTATCCGCCGGCCTTCGAGCTCGAATGCTATCGCGCGCTCGCCGCGGCGTTTCCCGGCGACCGCTTCCGCTTTGATCCCAACAGCGCGCTGTCGCTGGCCGACGCCATCGACTTCGGCCACGGCATCGAAGACCTCGCCAACGACTACTTCGAAGACCCCGTCTGGGGCATGCCGCAGCTCGCGCGCCTGAAGGAATTCGTTCCGATCCCGATCGCCACCAACACGGTGGTCGTCAACTTCGAACAGCTGGCCGCCAACGTCGAGATGCGCGCGGTCGACGTGGTCCTGCTCGACACCACGTTCTGGGGCGGCATCCGACCCTGCATCAAGGCGGCCGGCGTGTGCGAGACGATGGGCCTCGGCGTGGCCGTGCACAGCTCGGGCGAGCTCGGCATCCAGTTGGCGACCATGCTGCACCTGGGCGCCGTCTTGCCAAACCTCGGTTACGCCGCCGATGCCCATTACCACCACCTGACCGACGACGTGATCGCCGGTGGCCCGATGCGCTACGCGCGCGGCGCGCTGCGCGTCCCCGACGGCGCCGGGCTCGGCGTCACGCTCGACCGCGACAAGCTCGCCCGGTACCACGAGCTCTATCGCGAGCTCGGCAGCTATCCCTACGACCGCGATCCGGGGCGACCGGGCTGGTACCCGCTGATCCCCAACCACGACTGGGCCGACCCGGCCGTGTCGCTGCAACCCGATCTCGCGCGCCCCGGTGGCGGCCCGGCGCGAGCCTCGTCACCCAGGAGAAGGAAATGAGCGGACGTCTCACCGGCAAGACGGCGCTGATCACCGCCGCCGGACAGGGCATCGGCCGCGCGACCGCGGGCGCGAGGGCCGCCCAGGGCGCGCAGGTCTACGCCACCGACGTCAATCCGAAACTGGTGGAGGCGCTGCGCGGACTGCCCAACATCACCGCCAGCGTGCTCGACGTGCTCGACGACGCCGCCGTCGCGAAGACGATCGCGGAATTGCCCACGCTCGACGTCCTGTTCAACTGCGCGGGCTACGTCCACCACGGCACCATCCTCGACTGCACGCCGAAGGACTGGGACTTCAGCTTCAACCTGAACGTCCGCGCGATGTACGTGACGATACGCTGCGCGCTGCCGCGGATGCTGGCCGCGTACGAGAGGAGCGGGCGCGGCGCCAGCATCATCAACATGGCTTCGATCGCCGGCTCGATCAAGGGGCTGCCCAACCGCTTCGCCTACGGTGCGAGCAAGGCCGCCGTCGTCGGCCTGACCAAGGCCGTGGCGGCCGACTATGTGCAGAAGGGCATCCGCTGCAACGCGATCGCGCCGGGCACCGTCGACACGCCGTCGCTGCAGGAGCGGATCAACGCGTTTCCCGATCCGGTGGAGGCGCGCAAGATGTTCATCGCCCGCCAGCCGATGGGCCGGCTCGCCAAGCCCGAGGAGCTGGCGCCGGTGGTGGTGTTCCTTGCCTCCGACGAATCCGCGTTCGCCACCGGGAACGTCTACTCGGTCGACGGCGGCATGACGATCTGAAACCAACCCGTCCAACGCATTCAATCCACCCAGGAGAGCAGTCATGAAACTCGTACGCTACGGCCCCCCCGGCAAGGAAAAGCCCGGCCTCATCGACGCCGACGGCAAGCTGCGCGACCTGTCGCGCAAGATCAAGGACATCGGTCCCGAGACGCTGGCACCGGCGAAGCTGAAGGAGTTGGCGAAGCTCGACGTCAAGCGCCTGCCGCTGGTCAAAGGCAAGCCGCGCCTCGGCCCCTGCGTCACCGGCGTCTCGAAGTTCCTCGCGATCGGCTTGAACTATGTCGACCATGCAAAGGAAACCGGTTCGCCGATCCCCGCGCACCCGATCGTCTTCTTCAAATCGGAAACCTGCATCGTCGGCCCCAACGACTCGATCATGCTGCCGAAGGACTCGACCTGCACCGACTGGGAAGTCGAACTCGGCATCGTGATCGGCAGGACCGCGCGCTACGTGGAGAAAAAGGACGCGCTGAAATACGTGGCCGGCTACTGCCTGATCAATGATGTCTCCGAGCGCGAATACCAGCTGAAACGCGGCGCGTCGCAGTGGGGCAAGGGCAAAGGCTGCGACACCTTCGGCCCGCTCGGGCCGTGGATGGTCACGACCGACGAGATCAAGGCTCCGCAGAACCTCGACATGTGGCTCGATGTCAACGGCGTGCGCAAGCAGACGGGCAACACGCGCACCATGATCTTCGGCGTCGCCGATCTCGTCGCCGACGTCTCGCGGTACATGACGCTCGTCCCGGGCGACGTGATCACCACCGGCACACCGCCGGGTGTGGGCATGGGCACGAAGCCCCACCCCGAGTACCTGAAGGCGGGCGACGTCGTCACGCTGGGCATTGCCGGTCTGGGCGAGCAGAAGCAGAAGGTCGTCGCGTACAGGAAGGGACGCTGACGAGCGCCCCGCGCGCGCGGTGCCGGGAGCTGATCCAGATTCTGGAGCTTCATGTCGAGCTGGTCGCCCGGCGCCTCTATGCGTCCGCGCTGTTCGGCGCGCCGGCAGACGACAAGCTCGAGGATCAGGTCGCCGCCGATCTCAAGCTCGGGATCGGCGCCCTCAAGCGGCGCGTGCGCTTCGCGCCGTTCATCGCCGGCGACCGGATGACCTATGCCGACACCGCCGCGGTGTTCCATTTCCCGCTGGCCTCGCTCGCGATCAAGAAGACCTACGGCGAGGACTGGTTCGCCGGTTTTCCGGGCCTCGGCGATTACCTGGCGATGATGGTCGCGCGACCCCATGTTGCCGCGGTGGAGGCAACGCGGCGGGAAGCGACGCCCGGATTCATCGCGGCGGTACGGAAGGGATACGGACTCGCCTGCAGCACGTCCGCGTCGGATCCTTCACCCGCAGGCGGAATCCGCTGGCGTCGCGAACCACGTTTGCGCTACGTCAACCCGCGCCCGCTTGGCGCGTTGGAGAATGGCCAGGCGTTTCTTCGCGGCGGGCCATGATCGAGGTTCGCCCGGAGTAGCAGACACTTTTCAATCGGGAGCGGACATGAAGCTGATGATGATCGCGGTGGTGACGGCCGTTGGACTGACCGGGGCCGGGTTGGCGCAGGCGCAGGCTGGCGCGGAGCTGGCGCAGAAGAGCGGTTGCATGACCTGCCATGCGGTGGATACGAAGAAGATGGGCCCGTCATTCAAGGATGTCGCCGCCAAGTTCAAGGGCAAGTCGGATGCCGATCTGGTCGCCGCGGTCAAGGCATCGAAACCGCACGCCGCGTCCAAAGCGTCGGACGCCGATCTGCAGGCGCTCGGGAAGTGGATCCTGACGCTGTAGGCCGTTCGCTCGCCTGAGGAAAACCCGGGCGCAAACGCAGCGCCGCCAGCCGTTTTCGCCGGGCCGTGCAAATGGGGTCAGGCCAACATTGCTGAAATGTTGACCTGACCCCATTTTCGTTTCGAGGTCAGAGCGTCGGAGTTGCCTCGTGCGCGTAGGTTCGCTCGCGCTGCTGCTGGCAGACGAGGCAACGCGTCGCGGTGGGCCAGGCGAGAAGGCGCTCGACGCTGATCTCTTCGCCGCAGTCGTCGCAGCTTCCGAACAGGCCTTCCTTGACGCGCGCCCGGGCCGCTTCGATGTCGCGAATTTCGTGGATGTGCCGGTCGATGAGCGCAAGGCTCAGGTCGGCCAGCATATCGCCGATCGACTGATCGCCGATGTCTGCGGGCGCATGATCGATCAGCTCCACGTACTGCTGGTTCTCGCTCTTCTCCAGCGCGTCGCGAACCTCCTCGAGCAACGCGTCGTGGCGTCGCTGGAGCGTCGCCGTTATTTTTGCCAACTGCGCCTTGGACAAAGCCATGTCTGCTCCTGCCGCCGGAAGGGAGTGACCGATGTTGGAAATTGTAGGGTCGATGGCTCCCCGCAGTTTGACCTGGCGCAAGTGACGGCACATCAGCCGGGTGGGCGATGAAGATTCCGCGCACCCCCGGCATCCCGCTGCCAACGGACAAGGCCGCTGCGCGAACCGCCATTCCTTGGGTGCCCGGGTGCAATATCGCCGGTATGTGACCTCCGTCAACGCGCCCGATCGCGATGGGTATACGGTGATGTGCGTGAACAGTTGAATGCGGACCGGCGTGTCGATGCCGCAGGCGCGGATCGCCCGACGCAGAAGGGGGATGTATGCACAAGATCCTGTTTGCCGTGGACGGCTCGGAGGCTTCGCTGCGCGCGGCCCGCGGGCTGGCCGGGATCCTGCGCTGGTCGAAGGCGACCAACGTGGAGATTCTCAATGTCCAGACCGAGCCGTTCATCCTGCGCGAGGCGGTCCTCAGTTCGTTGCGCGAGCGTGCCGAAAGCCGGGCGCGGGAAGAAGGCGAACGCGCCTTGGCGATGGCCGACGCGCTCCTGCGCGAGGTGGCTGCCCGGACCGCGACGACGGTGCGGTTCGGCGACGCCGCGACGGCGATCGCCCGCGCAGCGGAGATGCTCGATTGCGCGATCATCGCGATGGGCTCGCATGGCGCCGGCGCCGTCGGCAGCCTGCTTACGGGTTCGGTGACGACGAAGGTGATCCACATCGGTGCGCGGCCGGTCCTCGTGATCCCGTCGGCACAGCTGCTGACCGGCGCTGCGTACGCGCCGCCGCAACGCGCCGGCAGGGTCCTCGTGCCGGTCGACGGCTCCGCCGGCGCGACGGTGGCGGTGCGCGAAGTCCTCCGCATCGCGTCGTGGTTCCGCGATGCCCCCGAGATTCACCTGCTCGCCGTCTACGAGGGGACTCCGCTCGACGTCGAGATCGCGGCCATGCTGGATGCGCAGGCCGTGCGCGACTATCAGCACAAGCAGTTCGAGGCCGCGCTCGTGCCGGCGCGCGAGGCGCTCTCCGGCACCACGCTCCAGGTGATCGAGCACACGGCCATCGGCCCTCCGGTCGATGCCATCCGCGCGGCCGTCGCGGCACACCGCTGCGATCTTGTCTGCATGGGCACGCGCGGGATGGGTGCGGTGCGCAACCTGATTCTCGGATCGACCACCGCGAAGGCGCTGCGCGCAATCGACGTCCCGGTCCTGGTCGTCCCTCCGGCCGCGTCCTGAGCGCCGGCTTAACGCTCGTTGCGCATCGCCCGGAACGCCTCGATCAGTTCCGGCTCGTCCCACGGCACGTCGACCGGGTAGTCGCGCAGGTAGCGGCTGCCGGGATCGCGCAGCCATTCCTCCGGGAAGTAGACGGTAAGGCCTTCTTCGCCGGGGTCGAGATCGGTCCGCGACGCATAGGGTGTCCCCTGCAGGCGCGCGTGCAGAGCCGCCCACTGATCCACGCCGCGCGTCGCGCCGCGGTGGCTTCCGGGCGTCGTCCGCCGATTGATTTCCAGCGCGTGCGGTTCCGCGGTGCCGTCGGCGATGATGAACTCGACGAAGAAGTGCCCGCTGATGCCGAGCCCGCGGACGAGCGTGGCCGTGATCTCGCGCAGCCGCGGCGAGCGGAAATGACGGGTGACGGTGGGGGGCCCGGTCGGCTCCGGATTGGCCACGACCTTCTCGCTGGCCCACCCGGCCAGCAGGTCGCCTTGCCAGGCCGTCGCGAGGTAGTAATTGATCCGGCCCGGAACGTGCGCCTGCACCAGGTGCCGATTCGCGGTCGAATCGCCCAGGTCCTTCGCGTTGGCTACGGTGAATTCGGCGAATGCCCGCGTGAGCTCGTCGCGATTGGCGCAGATTGCCACGCCTTGGCCCGCGAAGCCGTGTCCCCGCTTCAGCACGACCGGGTACCCCTGCGCCGCCGCGAACGACACGGCCGCCTCCGGCGCGCTCACGATCGCATAGGGCGGCACGCGGATCCCGAGCGCCTCGGCCGCGGGCGGAAAGAGCGTCTTGTCGACGCTGGTGCCGTACCAGGCCGGGTCGCCGAGCGATTCGCGAACCAACGCCCCCAACCGCAGTTGCGTCGCCGGCTGCAGCGCCGACGACGGCGACACCGCCAGCATCCGCAGCAGCCGGAAGGCCATGTCGTCGCACGGAACGACCAGCCGCGGTGCCGTCGCCTCGACCGCGTCGGCAAACGCAGCGATCCATTGCGGCACCGTCGCGTTGTCGGGCAAGTAGCGCACCCGGGACACGTACGGGCTCTTCTCGGCCAGCGAATTCGGCGGCGTCAGCAGCGCCACCTCGAAGCCTGCCTTGGCGAGCGCGCGCGGGACACGTGCCGTTCCGATCCAGCGCGTGGCCGTGGAAACGAGCAACAGAGGAATTGTCATCCGGGGTTAGGGAACCATGATCGCTCAGGGGAAGGCGGCGGCGGCAAACACGGCGCGAACGCACTGCCGCATTCTCCGATGCTCTACGGAGATGATGGTAACAGGCGGCGCGGTGCTTCCGCATCCGGACCGCGGAGCCTGTAACAATCGAATCGCCGGGTTGCGGTACGATGCCATCGTTATCTCATGCGGAGACCGCGCAATGGCCGACAGCAAGAAGAAGAAGTTCGATCTTGGCAGGAGCGGCACCATCACCTGCCACGTGTCCGAGGACGCCCGGAGGCTGCTGATCGAGTTCGATACCGATAAGGAAGGCCTGAGCAAGACCGGCGTCAACGGCCTGATCGACGCCCTGAAGAAAATTCGGGACAAGATGGTGCGCTAGCGCGCGGACGGGCCGCCCGCCAGCGGGCATGGCATTCGGCGAGCAGGCCGGCGATTTCCCGGCCCTTCGGGGTCAGATACGTAACATCGCCGGCCGCACGCCGCTCACGCGATGACATCGGGCTCGCCGCAGACCGCGAGAATTTCCGCACGGGCGCGATCGCGCAGACGGATCGCGGCCGCCCAGTCGCTCCCGTCGGGCGCGAGCGCCGGAGTGACGATGATCCGGACGAGGCCGCGACGGGGCCGCCACTGCCCGTCGCGCAGCACCGAGCGGGTCCCGCGGATCGCCACCGGTATCACCGGCGTGCCTGCGCTTGCCGCAGCCACGAACGCGCCCATGTGAAACGGGTGCAGCCCTGGTTCGCGCTGCAGCGTCCCCTCCGGAAACACGACGAACGACGCACCCTGCGCTGCGTGCACCGCCAGCTCGTGCGCGGCGCCGACGCTGCCTTCGATGTCGAAGCGCTCGACGAAGCGGGTGCCGATGTTGCGCAGCAGGAGCCGCAGCGCGAAGCTTCCGGCCAGCTCCTGCTTGGCGACGAAATCGCAGCGCTCGGGGACCACGGCGAGGACGATGAGTCCGTCGATGTAGCTGGCATGATTGGCGACGACGATCAGCGGCCCCGCCGGCGGGAAATGGCCCTCGCCCTCGACCTGAACAGGCACGCGCGACGCGGTCACGAGCGTGCGCGCGAGGACCGTCGCGGCATGACGTCGCCAGGCAGGGCGCGGCAGTGCGGTGACCAGAATGAGCGCGGCCAGCACCAGCGGCACGGCCAGCGTCCACGCATACGCGGCGAACAGGTATTCGCCGGCGCGCTGGAACGACCTGCGCACGGACGCCGCCGCGCCGATTGCGCCCAGGCGGACGAGTTGCGGCCACAGCCGGAGCGACCCGGGCCGCAGCATGCCGCGCTGATAGAGATCGCTGCAGGCGGCGCGGCGGATCTTGCCGCTCGAGGTCTTGAGCACCGTATGGGGCGGCGCGAGGACGATGTCGTCGGGCGGCGCGCCGAGCAGCGCGACACCCAGCGTCGCGATCGCCACGCGCAACGACTCCCTGCGGCCGGGATCGGTCTCGCGGGTCTCGGCGAGCACCACGACCTTCTCGGTTCCGGCGGCGCGATCCGGCGCGCCGAACACCGTCACGCAGCCCTTGCGCACGCCGGGGATGCCGCCGATCGCCGCTTCAGCCTCCTGCGGATGGATGTGCTGCCCGCCGCGGATGATGAGATCCTTGGCGCGGCCGGTGAGATGCAGTTCGCCGCCCGCGACGTAGCCCAGATCGCCCGTGGCCAGCCAATCGCCGTCGAACAGCGCGCGGGTCGCCTCGGGATTGCGAAAGTAGCCGCTCGTCGCCGACGGGCCGCGAAACTCGATCCCGCCCTCGTGCCGCTCGGGCAGCTCGCGCCCGGTCGCATCGACGATGCGAATCTCGTGCCCGGGCAACGGTTGTCCGCAGGCGACGATGCGCAAGGCCTCGCCATCGTCGGCGCGCGCCGGCGTGGCGATGCCCGTGCTCGCCAGCAGCCGGCGATCGACGCGGTCGACGGCGGCCCCGCGAAATACCGGCGGGAAGGCGAGACCCACCGCGGATTCGGCCAATCCGTAGACCGGAAACTGGGCCCGGGCGTCGAAGCCGTACGCGGCGAAGCGCTCGTTGAAGCGGGCGATCGTGTCCGGGCTCACCGGCTCGGCGCCGTTGAAGGCGACGCGCCACGACGAGAGATCGAGACCCGCGAGCGCGCGCGTGTCGATGCGTGTCGCGCACATTTCGTAGGCGAAGTTCGGGCCCGCGGACAGCGTGCCGCGATGGCGATGCATCGCCCGCAGCCAGCTGTCCGGCCGGGCGAGAAAGTCGGTGGGCGACATGACCATGAACGGCACCGCGAAATAGAGGGTGCCGAACCATGCGCCGATCAGGCCCATGTCGTGGTAGAGCGGCAGCCAGCTCACGAAGACGTCGGACGGCCGGAGCCCCAGCGCGCGGCCAATGGCCCGGATGTTCGCCAGGACGTTTGCGTGGGTCAGGGTCACGCCCTTCGGCTGGCCCGTGCTGCCGGACGTGTACTGCAGGAACGCGATGTCCCGCGACGTCGGTCGCCAGCGCAGTGCCTGCGGTGTCTCGCGCAGCTGCGGCACCGAGACGATCTGCCGCAGCGAGGGCGAGACGGCGCGCAGCAGTCGCGCCACGCCGCGCGCCTCGGGCACGGTGATCAGCACGGTGGTGAGCGCGTTGGCGACGATCCGCGACTGCCGGCGGAAGTGCTCCTCGAGTTGCGAGCGGCGCGCGGGAGGATAGATCGGAACCGGCACGCCGCCGGCGAGCAGAACGCCGAAGAACGCGGCGAAGAAG
>Ga0315276_10001009_pt1 | contig 24934 bp, 22 predicted proteins | sample YL17G05_0_MG_FD_204542 | JGI IMG/M metagenome (GOLD analysis project Ga0315276, IMG submission 204542) | Sediment microbial communities from Yellowstone Lake, YNP, Wyoming, USA - YL17G05_0 | ecosystem: Environmental > Aquatic > Freshwater > Lake > Sediment | place: USA: Wyoming | collected... | reverse complement strand
CCGCCCTTGGGCGCGTAGACCACGATCATCTTCGAGCGGACGCTGTCGTTCAATGCCAGCGCCGCCTGGTGCATCGAGACGACGACGTTCACGAGCTCGAAGCCGGAGAACGGCATCCCGAGGACGGCTTCGATCCCGGCGGCGGGGTCCCGGGCCACCGGGCTCTGGGGGACGGTCAGCACCACGACCGGGATGCCGAGGCCGCTCTCGCGGAGCTGGGCAACGACCTTCTCGCCTTTCGTGCGGCCCTGGAGGAGCCAGTCGACGATGATCACGTCGGGGCGGAGCTGGCGCGCCTGGGCCGCCGCGCGGCCGCCGTCGCTCACGACGTCGACGAGCTTGACCTGCGCCTGCGCGTTCAGCAGGCCGCGCACGTACTGGGCAACCTGGGGCACGTCCTCCACGAGGAGGAGGCGGATCGGAGTGCTCGAGGGGGACATCAGGCCGACGATACCACGCTCAATCGCGCCCGCCGGAGCCCGGCCTTCGGGCGATCACGACCGCCCGATCGTCATGGGGCCCCAGGGGTTCGAGGTCGTAGCCGCCGGCGACAAGCTCCACCTCCAGGCCGGCCGCCTCGGCCATCGCCCGGAGCTCGTCGGCCGTCACGAGACGGACGACGTCCCGCCGGACCCAGCGGCTGGCGGGCTCTCCGGGGTCGCCCTCCTCGTAGATCGTGGTCAGGGCGACGGTCTGGGTGGCCGCGTCGTGCTGGGCGGCGGCCGTCTTGGTCACCCATCGCCCGGTCTCGGGGTCGGGCCGGTGGTACTCCAGGTGGAGGCGACCGTCGTAGCGGGCGAGGTCGTGCGCGTCGGGGAGCCACGCGTCCACGGCCGCCACCCCGCCCGGCGCGAGGTGCGCCGCCAGCGCCTCCCACGCGGCCCGCTGGGCGGCGCGGCTGGGGAGGAGGAGGATCGAGTTGAGGGCGATGAAAGCGAGGCGGAAGCGTCGTGCGGGCACGCCGAGGGCGGGCTCCAGCGCCGGCCCGACGACGTCGGCCGCCACGAGGTCCAGGCGGGCCTCAACCTCGGGTCCGGCGGCCTCGGCCCGTCGGCGGGCGCGGGCGAGCATCGCGGCGTCGAGATCCACGGCGGTGACGGCGTGCCCCTCCTCGGCGAGCGGGATCGCGATCCGGCCGCTCCCCGCCATCAGCTCCAGGACGGGGCCGTCCGCCTCAGCGGCCAGCGCCGTCCAGAGGTCGAGGTCGCCGGGGTCGTCCTGGAGGTCGAGGTCATAGAATCGCGCCAGTGCCTCCGCCGGGGTCTCCGCCGTTTCGCGGCCGTCGGGCATGGTCATGTCCTGATCCTACGCCGTGGCGCACAAACCAGGCACTGCCTCCGGGTCCCGCGCCTCTACCCGCGCAGGAACCGCACCTCGCGACCGGCCGCCTTCTTGACGGCCAGGGCGGAAATCGCTTCGAGCGCGCAGCGGTTGGCCGCCGCCGCCGTGATCTCGGCGTGGTCGTACGGCGGCGACACCTCCACGATGTCCATCCCGGCCAGCTCCACCGCCCCCACGATTCGGCGGATCGCCCGCAGCACCTCGCGCGTCAGCATCCCGCCGGGCTCGGGCGTCCCGGTACCGGGCGCCATCCCCGGGTCGATGACGTCGATGTCGATCGAGAGGTAGACCGCGTCGGGCCCGTCGAGCGCCTCGGCGATCGCGGCGTCGATCACGGCCTCGACGCCGCGCTCCTCGATCTCGCGCATGAGGTGCCAGCGCATCCCCTGTTCCTTCATCCATTCGAAGACGTCGACCGGCGGCCAGTAGCCGCGCAGGCCCACCTGCACGAAGTTCCTGCCCGCGACCGCGCCGCTCTCGATGAGCCGCCGCATCGGCGTCCCGTGCCCGGCGAGCACGCCCCAGTCCTCGGGCGCCGTGTCGGCGTGGGCGTCGAAATGGACGATCCCGATGGTGCCCGGCCGGCGGACCTCGGCGATCGCGGTGGCCGACGGCCAGGTGATCGAGTGGTCGCCGCCGAGGACGATCGGGATCGCGCCGGTCTGCGCGACCTCGCGGACCTTGCGATAGATGAACGCATGGCCGCGCTCGATCCAGGCGGGAATGATGTTGGCGTCGCCGGCGTCGACGACCGTCAGGACCTCGAACGGCTCGACGTGGCCGAGCTGGAGCGAGTTGATCGAGCCGGTCGAGTAGTTGGCCTCGCGGATCGCCCGCGGGCCAAAGCGCGCGCCCGGCCGGTGGCTGACCGCGTCGTCGAAGGGAGCCCCGACGATCGCCACGTCCACCCGGCGGCGGCGAATCTCGGCCGGATCGGTCACCCAGGGAAGCCCTGAGAACGTCGTCGGGCCGACGTAGGTCGGCAGGTCGAAGTCGGAGAAGGCCTCGAAGTCGCGGTCCCACCCGTTCAGGTGGCCGTGGTCGGGCCCGTCGGGCGCCCCGGATCCCCCTGCGGCGGGATCGTGGCCCTGCCGGTCGGTCACGCGAAACCTCCTGGCGACCGGGCGACGGGCGGGCGCGGGCCCGGGCGCCGAGGGATGCGTCGGTCACCGGTGCGGGCGCCGCCGGTTCGTGTCCGCCGTCCGGCGGGGCGCCCGCGGATGATAGCGCGCGGACGGTCCGGCGCCATCCCCTACCCCTCCCCGCGGAACTCCCGCCACGCGGCGTCGACGAGCGACGGGTCCGCCAGCAGGTCGAGAGCGGTCTGGGCGACGAGCGTGGCAGCGACCAGGGTCGTCTCGTCGGCGCGGGGCGTGGCCGCGGCGTCGCGCGACTCGATGGAGTGCCAGGGGACCCCGTGGTCGCAGATCGCGAGCGTCGGATGGATCGTCGGCAGGACGAGCGAGACGTTGCCCATGTCGGAGCTGCCGATGTGCTCCGGGTCGATCCCCTCGTCGACCCGACCGGCCGCCTCGAGGTTCGCCCGCCAGAGCCCGCCCAGGACCTCGTTGTCCTTCATCGTCGTCGAGCCGCCGGAGAAGACGAGCTCGCCCTGGACGTCGGCCATGATCGCCGCGCCCTGGACCAGCGCCCGGAAGCGGTCGCGCATCGACTCGTAGTAGGCCTGGTCGGTGCTGCGGATCATGAACCGGGCCGTCGCCCGGTCCGGGATGATGTTGGCCGCGGTCCCGCCCTCCAGGACGATCCCGTGGACCCGGGCGTGCTGGGGCAGCTGCTGGCGCCACAGGCCGATCCCCTGGAAGAGGAGCACGGCCGCGTCGAGGGCGTTCTTGCCCTCCCAGGGCTCGCCGGCGGCGTGGGCGGCCCTGCCGGTGAACGCGACGTCGACGTCCTCGCTCGCGAGGAGCAGGCAGCCGACCATGTCCCGGTCGCCCGGGTGGAAGAGGAGCGCCGCGTCGAGCCCGTCCATGAGCCCGTCGTCGAGCATGAACTGCTTGCCGCTCCCGCGCTCCTCGGCGGGCGTGCCGAGGAACACGATCTCCCCGGCGAACTCGTCGCGCAGCGCCGCCAGGGCGATGGCCGCTCCCACGCCGGAGGCCGCCATCGTGTTGTGGCCGCAGCCGTGCCCCAGCCCGGGGAGAGCGTCGTACTCGGCGAGGACGCCGATCCGCGGCCCTGCCACGCCCCTGCCGCCGGTCAGCCGACCCCGGACCGCGGTCGCCAGGCGCCCGGCGGGGTGCTCCACCGCGAACCCGTGGCGGGCGATCGCCTGGGAGCACCAGGCCGCGGCCTGGTGCTCCTCGAAGGCCGGCTCCGGGTTGGCGTGAATCCGTGCGGACAGGTCGAGGATCTCGGGCCGGGCGGCCTGGACGGCGGCGGCGGCGCGGGCCTTGAGCTCGGGCGCGGCGGGCATGGGAACCTCCGGGCGGAATGGCCGGCTCAGCGCTCCACTGAGAGCGTGAGCTCGGCGAAGACGACAAGGACGACGATGAAGAGAGCAATCGGGACGGAGAAGACGCCGAGGACGCGGAGCTCCACGAAGAGGCCCACGACGAGCCCGGTCCACAGGCCGCGGCGACCTGCCCGCAGCCAGTCGCCGCGATAGGCAATCCGGCGGTGACGGGCGAAGGCGGCGAGCCAGAAGAGGGGCGTCGCGGTGAGGCCGACCGCCGAGCCCATCGCCATGGCGCCCAGGAGCCCGGCGACCGCGTCCTCCCGCGGGTCTCGATTGAGCACGAGGAGGGCGACGACGGCCCACGCGACGAGGGCTGCACCGAGGATCCCGAGGTTCGCCAACCGGTCGCGCGTCTCCACTCGGTCGAGTCTAGCCGCGAGCCGGCCCTGCCGAAGGGCGCACCGGGATGGTCCCGCGCGCGAGGACGGCGAGCGCCGGCTCGAGGTCGGCCAGGCGGTCGAGCACGAGGTCCGGCTCCGCGTCGCCGTCCGGCTCGCTTCCGGGAAGCGGCGAGTCGGCCGGACGTGCCCGCAGGTAGGCGACGCGCCAGCCGGCCCGGGCGCCGCCCACGACGTCCGCCGCCCAGTCGTCGCCGACGTGGAGGATCGACGCCGGATCGAGCGACGGCTCGCCGCTGCCCGTCAGCGCCGCCTCGGCGGCCCTGAAGATCGCGGGGTGCGGCTTGATCACGCCCACCCGCTCCGAGACCACGATCGCCGCCAGGTGCGGCACCCAGCCCGCCGCCTCCGCGTAGCGGTCGATCGTGGCGGCGAGCGGCCAGTTGGAGAGGATCCCCAGCCGGTACCGGGGCGCCAGGCGGGCCAGCAGCGCCCCCGCCTCGGGGTCGGGCGGGAGTGCGGCCACGAAGGCACGACTGTAGACGTCGATGCCCTGTTCCACCTCGGCCGCCGTCGACCGCCCGGCAGCGGCCGCGTCATTCCAGGCCGCATCCGGCGCGGGAGCCGCCATGCCGCGCAGGCGGGCCAGGACGCGTCGCAGCCGCACGGCCAGGTCGGTCTCGCGGAAGCGGGGGACCTCCTCGCGGAACTGTCGCGCCCGCTCCTCGCCCCACGCGGCGAGGAAGGCCGTCCGATCGACGCCGAACCGGGCAGCCGCCGCGTCGGCGAGCGCGCCGACGACGGCCTCCAGGGACGCGCGACCGACCGGAACGAGCGTGTTCCCGAAGTCGAACGTGATGGCGGCCAGGGGTGGTCGCGGGTCCATGGCGCTCACCGGGCGACGCTTGCCGGGCAGACCTCGCGGAAGGCACACCAGGAGCAGGCCATGTACGACGGTGTCGCCGTGAACCGGCGCGCCCGGACCCCGGCGGCCGCAGTGCGGATGTCGGCGACCCCCTTCCCGACCCGCGCCGCGTCCACGTCGGCCATCCCGACGAGGCCCGACTCGAGGAAGTGGAGGGCCACGGCGTCGGGCAGCCGGCCCGTCTGGGCCTGCCAGGCCATCGCGTAGATCGTCAGCTGGAGCGACTCCCTCGCCCGCTCCCGGGCGCGCGCGGGGTCGCGGACGTCAGAGCTCTTGTAGTCCGTGATGACGACGCGCTCGCGGAGCAGGGGCAGGGTCGTCTCCACGACGTCGGCGGCAACGGTCTCGGCGCCGATCGGGATGCCGGCATCGCCGCGCGGGATCACGCGGTCGCCGCCGGGGACGGCAGCGGGCGCCCGCCCGTCGTCCAGCGGGACGATGTCGACGCGGTCCATCCGTCCCCGAACCCGGTCGCCGTCGAGGGTGAACGCGAACTCCCGTTCCACGTACGCCGGCACGACGGCACCGGGCGCCAGCTGCTCCGCCCGGAAGCGGCGCAGGGCGGCCCGGCCGGCCCCCAGGCGCGCCTCCTCGTGCTCGCGGGAGACGAAGCCCTCGTTCGACCAGGCAGCCTCGAACGCGGCGAGGAGCGCCTCCTCGGTCATCACGTCGCCGCGGGCGTGGCGGCGGTGGAACTCGGAGACCGCCAGGTGGAGGGCCGCGCCGTAGACGATCGCGTGGTGCGGCGCGACCGGGACGCGCATCACGTGGACGTAGCGGTACTTGAGCGGGCAGGTCAGATACGCGTCGACCTGGTAGAAGGAGAGAACGAGGGGCTCCCCCGCGTCGACCGCGGAGGCGACGGCCGGCAGCTCCGCCGCGGTCGCCTCGAAGGCGGTGAGCCGCTCGACGGGGCTGGACGTGCGCGTCGGCGGCGTGGATCCGGCCGGGAGGTCGAGCGCCTCGAGGACGAAGGGTGAGACGCGCCGGGTCCGCTTGCCGCCGTAGTCCAGCGCGTGGCTGAGGACGAGCTCGTCGCGGGCGCGCGTCAGCCCCACGTAGAAGAGCCTCCGCTCCTCCTGCACGTGGGCGTCACCGCTGGGAAAGACGCCCCGCAGGAGCGCGTCCGGGACGGCCAGCTGCTCGCGCCGCCCGCGCGCGGGGAAGCGGCCGTCCACGAGCCCCACGAGGAAGACGACCGGCCACTCCAGCCCCTTGGCCTTGTGGAGGGTCGCCACGGCGACGGCGTCCGCATCGGGGTCCAGGTCGGCCGTGGCCGGGTCGTCCCCCGCGTCGATGAGCGTCTGCAGGTGCGGGGCGAGGAAGACGGCGCGGTCGTCGGCGAGGAGGTCCGACTGGGCCCCGATGATCTCGAAGAAGCGGGCGATGTTGGAGAGCGCCTCCTCGCCGGCCACCGTATCCGCCTCCATGAGCCTGGAAAGTGAACCGGACGACCGGAGGAAGTCGTATAGGACTTCGCCAGCCGGGCGCCGGTGGCCCAGCTCGCAGTAGCGACGCAGGTCGGCCACGAGCCGCGCCAGCGACGTCCGGGTCTCGGGACGAAGGCGGAGGAGGCCCGGCTGGCCGTCCACCTCGACGAGCGTCTCCCACAGGGAGCGGTTCGTCCGCCGCGCCCGGTTCGCCAGCGCCGAGAGGTCGTCGCCCCCGAGGCCGTAGACATCTGAGGCCGCCAGGCCGTAGACGTCGACCGAGCTGCCCGGTTCGCCCACGGCCCGCAGGAAGGAGAGCAGGACCCGGATCTCCGGCCGGGCGTACAGACCCGAGATGCCCGAGAAGCGCCAGGGAACCCCGGCAAGATTGAGGCTTCGCAGGACGGCGTCCGCGTCGGCGTTGGCCCGGACGAGGATCGCGTGATCGCGCGGCGGCGCCCCTGCCGCGATCCGCGCCGCGATCTCCGCGGCCACCCAGTCGGCCTCCTCGGAGCCGGTCGGGAAGGCGAGGTGGCGAACCGGCACGGCCGGGGCCGCTCTCCGTCCGCCGGGCCCGCGGCGCTGGGGGATGAGGCGCTTCGTGATCCCCTGCTGCACCTCCAGCCGATCCGGGTCGTTGAAGCGGACCAGGCGGTAGGCGGCGTCGAGGATCGGCGCCCGCGAGCGGTAGTTGCGGCGCAGGACGATCATCCGCGCGCGCCGGAAACGGCCCAGGAAGTCGACGATGGCCCCGGTCGCCGCGCCGCGGAAGCGGTAGATCGACTGGTCGTCGTCGCCGACCACCGCGATGTTGCGGCGGGGCTCGGCGACGAGCGCCACGAGCTCGGCCTGGGCCCGGTTCACGTCCTGGAACTCGTCCACGAGGACGTACCGGAAGCGGGCCTGCAGCTCCGCCCGCGCGGCCGGGTGCTCGCGAAGGAGTCGCAGGGCGAGGGCGACCTGGTCGCCGAAGTCGATGGCCCCGGCCTCGCCGAGCAGCTCCTGGTAGCGGGAATAGGCGCCGGCGAGCTCCACCTGGCGGCGGGCCGTCTCCCGGAGCGCCTCGCGGGCCGGGCCGTCTGCCGCGCCGGCATCCGCTTCGGCGGCAAGGTGGGCGGCGTGCGCCGCGAAGGCGGCCGGCGACACGTCCTCGTCCTTGAGGCGGGAGAAGAGCGTCGCGAGGGCGTCGAGGAACCTGGTCGGGTTCCCCAGCGGGCGGTACTCGTCGAGGTCGAGGCGGAAGAGCCGCTCGGCGAGGAAGATGACCGTCTCCGGGCGCGAGAGGATGCGCGGCTCGGAGGGCAGGCCGAGCTCGAGGGCGTGCTCGCGGATCACCCGGTCGCCGAAGGCATGGAAGGTCGAGATGACCGTGTCCGTGTAGCCGTACGGGACGAGCCGATCGACCCGTGCCTGCATCTCCTCGGCGGCCTTGTCGGTGAAGGTGAGGGCCAGGACTTCGGAGGGCCGCGCGCGCCGGGTGGCAATGAGCCAGGCGATCCGGCGGGTGACGACCTGGGTCTTCCCGGTGCCGGCGCCGGCGACGACGAGGAGCGGACCCTCGCCGTGGGTGACCGCGCGTTTCTGCTCGGCGTTGAGGCCGGCCAGCAGCGCGTCGACAGCGGCAGGCGTCGCGGTCCCCTCCCGCTCCCCCCGGGCCGCGATCTGGTCGCGCCAGACGGGGATCTGATCGAGCTCCGCCGGGTCGCCCCGGCGGCCGCGTCCTCTCCCGGCCCGCGTCATCCCGGCGGGCGTCCGCTCAGCGCCCGTGGGCGCGCGCGCCTGCCAGGCGGATCGCCTCGGCCTCCTCGTCGGAGAGCGCGCCCTCCGTCGCGCCCGCCTGCACAGCCTTGGCGTAGAGGCGCGTCTGGTTGCGCGCGTGGAGGCTGTTGAGGACCACGCCGTCACCTGCCGGGTCGAGCAGGGCGAGCACGAAGCTCTGGTTGCCGCCCGTGTCCTCGAAGGTGTTGAAACGGACGAGACTGACACCCTGGACCGCGCGCCCTGCCTGCGCCTCGAGCACCACGGCGTGGGCGTCAAGCTCGTCCTGGCGCCGCGCGACGGCGACCACCTTGGCAAGGTGGGCATCGAGCACGCCGGCGAGGTCGCGGCCATCCTCGCCGCGGGTCAGCGCCTCGAGCCGCCCCTCGAGCCGCCGGGCTCGGCGGGCAACCTGCACGAGCACGAGTGCGAGAGCCGCGATCGCGAGCACGAGCACGCCGATGAAGAAGGCCGCGTTCTGGGTCACGAGCGCGTTGAGGTCGCTCACGGGTCCTCCGCTGGGGTGCCCCGAGTCTAGCAGGGGGTCGCTCACCCGGGAGGTCACGGCCGGGGCCCGGATCGCCGGCCGGGGCGTCGCGATTCTCGCGGGCGGACGCAGCCGCCAGACCCCCGTCCGGGCGATGGCGTATCCTTCCGCGCGGCGGCGCAACCACGGGCCGCCGCGGGATCGATCCCGCCCGATACCAGGAGATGACCCAACCCATGGCGAAGCGGCAGCGCGGCGGCGCACGACCCGGCCAGCGTGCCCCCCTCCCGCGCGGCAGCCAGCCCGCCTCGACGCCGGCGGCTGAGCCGGTGGTGGCCCCCCGGCCCGGCGGGCTGAGCGCCGGCGAGCTGGACCGGGCTGCCGAGCTCGAGGCGCAGATCGTCGCCGAGGAGCGCGCGGCGACCTCGTCCCTCGCCCGCGGCCGTCGCCGGACCGCGGCCGACGCGATGCCGGCGTCGCGGAGCCGCTCGGCGGGTTCGCTCGCCGTCGTCGCCGACGAGGAGTACCGCTACGTCACGCGCGACCTGCGGCGCATCGCGGTCGTCTTCGCGGGCATCTTCGGCCTCCTCCTCGCCAGCTGGTTCCTGATCGTCGTCCTGGTCGTCGTCAAGATCTGACCCGCGGCACTCGCCCCGGCCACTCCTGCGGGGGGCTACTCCCCGGTGCCGCCGGGCCGGGGCAGGAATCGCCGCCCTTCCATCCCCCGCGGCAGGTAGCGCTGCCCGGCCGCACCGGCCGGGTCGTCGTGCGGGTTGCGGTATGTCTTGGCGGCGGGGCGCAGGTGCGACGGCACGGGCCGCGTCCCCTCCGTTCGCACCGCCTCCCGGGCCGCGAAGAACGCGCGTCCAGCCGTGGCGTCCTTGGGCGCCCGGGCCAGGAAGACCGTGGCCTGGGCGAGCGCGTAGAGCCCCTCGTCGTTCGTCTCCGCCCCGATCTTCTCCACGGCCTCGAGGGCGGCCAGAGCCAGGGGCAATGCGCCCGGCTCCCCCGTGCCGACGTCCTCGCTCGCGCTCACCACCAGCCGCCGCGCCATGTAGCGGGGGTCCTCCCCGGCCTCCAGGGCGGTCGCCAGCCAGTAGAGGGCGGCGTCGGGGTCGCTCCCCCGGATGCTCTTGATGAAGGCGCTGACGACGCCGGAGCGGTCGTAGTCGAGCGTCGCCGATTGGGCGGCCCGGGCGACGTCGCCGGGCTCGATCGCGCTGCGGCCGTCGGCGCCCGCCATCGCGACCGCGGCCTCGAGAATCCCCAGCAGGCGCCGCGCGTCGCCCGAGGCGTAGCCGATGAGCTGGCGGAGGGCGACCTCGTCGAGGGTCACCCGCGAGCCGAGCCCCCGCTCTGCGTCGGCGAGGGCGCGCCCGGCGATCTCGCGCAGCTCCGCCTCTCCGAGGGGCTCGAGGCGGAAGACGCGCAGCCGTGACAGGAGCGGCCGGGTGATCCCTCCGCCGAACGGCGCCTCGGTGGTCGCGCCAACGAGGACGATCGTGCCCGCCTCAACGTGGGGCAGCAGGGCGTCCTGCTGGGCCTTCGAGTAGCGGTGCACCTCGTCCAGGAAGACGACGGTCGTCGCGCCCCGGAAGGCGGCTTCGTTGCGCGCCGCGCCCACCACCTCGCGCAGTGCCGCGACCCCGTCCATGGTCGTGTTGAGCGCCTCGAAGCGCGCGCCGACCGCGGCCGCGAGGAGCCGTCCGATCGTCGTCTTGCCCGACCCCGGCGGCCCCCACAGGAGCATCGACGGCAGCCGGCCGCCCTCCACGAGCCGGCGCAGCGGGGCCCCGGGGCCCAGCAGGTGGACCTGGCCGACGACGTCGTCGAGCGCGGCCGGCCGCATCCGCGCGGCGAGGGGCGTCAGCTCGGCCGGGGGCGCGAAGAGCGGATCGGGGGCCCGGCCGGCCGGGCGTCGCGCAGGCACTCCCCGATGGTACGCGGGGGGCGACTCGGCGTCGCGGCCAGGGCTACGGCTCCAGGTCCAGGAGGCGTTCGCCGCGCGGGCCGCGGGGCACGAGCACCGCGAGCGGCCGCCGGTCGAAGGTCGCGACCCGGCGGACGCCGAGCCGTTCTGCGGCGGCGATGAGCAGGGCGTCCGAGAGCCGCGGTCGGTGCTCGGCGGCGGCGCGCAGCAGGGCCGCCGCACGCTCCAGGTCGCCGGCCGTGGGGGCGACGACGCGCACGGCGCCCGACGTGCACGCGTCGACCAGGGCCAGCGCGGCGGCCGGGCCGAGCTCGCGCTGGAGCACGTGGTCGGCCTCGGCGAGCGTCAGAGCACCGATCACCAGCGGCTCGTCGACCCGGGAGAACCAGGCGCGGGCGGCCTCGTGGTTGAGATCGGCGGTGTCGGCTGCCGCGAGGATGGCCGACGCGTCGAGCAGGATCGCCATGCCCTCGCTACCCCGTCTCGCCGGCACGCCGGCGTGCTCCGAGCTCCCGGCCCGCAATGCGCCGGGCGTCGAGCGAGAGCCGCCCGTGGGCACTGCGGCCGATCCCGATGAAGGGCAGGTCCGGCGGGGCGCCATGCGCCTCGAGGTAGGCCTCCAGCGCGGCCGCGATGACCGCCGTCTTGGTGGTGCGCGCGCGACGCGCGTGCCGATCGAGCCGATCGAGCAGGTCGGGGTCGGCGAGGATGGTGGTGCGCTTGAGGACGGACATATGCGGTCATATATACCACGCTGGACGCGACCGGGGCGCCTCCCCTACCCTTCCCGAACCCGATCGACCACCCGAGAGCCAACCGCAGCCCCAGGAGGCCGAACCCGTGCCCCGCTTCGAGCAGAACCTCCGGATCCCCGGCCCGACCGCCCTCCCGCCGACCGTCATGGCCGCCGGCGGGCGCCAGATGATCAACCATCGCGGCCCCGAGTTCGCCGCGCTCATGGAGCGGATCGTCCGCCGGATGCGGCCGTTCTTCGGCACCCGGGCGGAGATCGTCCTCCTCACCGCCGCCGGGAGCGGCGCCCTGGAGGCCGCCGTCGTCAACGTCCTCTCGCCCGGCGACCGCGTCCTCGCCGTGACCGTCGGCGCCTTCGGCGATCGCTTCGCGAAGGTGGCCGAGGTCTACGGGGCCGACGTCCGCCGCCTCGAGGTCGAGTGGGGCCGGGCCGCCACCGCGGACGCCGTCCGGGCGGCGCTTGCCGAGGAGACGAACGCGAAGGCCGTCCTCCTGACCCACAACGAGACCTCGACCGGGGTCACCAACCCGATCCCCGAGCTGGCCGCGGTCGTCCACGAGGTGACACCGGACGCGCTCATCCTCGTCGACGCGATCAGCGCGCTTGGCGCCGTTCCCTTCGCGATGGACGCCTGGGGCCTCGACCTCGTCGTCAGCGGCTCCCAGAAGGCCTGGATGTCCGCCCCCGGGATGGCCTTTGCGGCCGTCGCCGAGCGAGCCTGGGCGGCGATGGAGACGGCGCGCATGCCGCGCTTCTACTTCGACCTGCGGCGGGCCCGCGAGAGTGCGCTCAGCGGCCAGACGCCATGGACGCCGGCCGTGGCGGTCATGTACCAGGTCGACGAAGGCCTCCGCCTGATGGAGGAGGAGACACCGGACGGTGTCTTCGCGCGCCATGCCGCCTGCGCCGCCGCCGCCCGCGCCGGCCTGCGGGCTCTCGGCTTCTCCCTCCTCGCCGACCCGGCCCATGCATCGCAGACCGTCACCGCCGCGTGGGTCCCCGACGACCTCGACTGGAAGGCATTCAACGCCGAGGTCAGGCGCCGGGGCCTCGTCATCGCGGGCGGCCAGGGGAAGCTCAAGGGCAGGATCTTCCGGGTCGGCCACCTCGGGTCCGTCGAGATCGAGGACATCCTCGGGGCGATCGCCGTGATGGAGGAGGCGTCCCTCCGCGTCGGCCGGGCCGTCGAGCCCGGCGAGGCGGTCGCGGCCGCCCAGCGCGCCGCCCTCGCGGACCTCGGCGCGTCCCACTCGGCCGCGGCCGCCGCCACGGCGGAGGCTCGGTGATGAAGATCCTCGTCGCCGAGCCGCTCGCCCCATCGGGCGTCGAGCTCCTGCGCCGCCATCACGGGGTCGACGTGCGGATCGGCCTGTCCGCCGAGGAGTACCGGGCGATCCTCCCCGAGTACGACGCGCTCCTCGTGCGCAGCCAGGTCAAGGTCGACGCGGCGATGATCGCGGCCGGGACGCGCCTCTTGGTGATCGGCCGGGCCGGCGTCGGCGTCGACAACGTCGACCTCGATGCCGCGACACACGCCGGGATTACCGTCGTCAACGCCCCCACCGGCAATACGATCGCGGCGGCCGAGCACACGATCGCCCTCATGCTCGCGCTGGCCCGCAAGGTCGCCGCGGCCGACGCCTCGATCCGGCGCGGCGAGTGGAGGCGGAGTGCCTTCACCGGCACCGAGCTGCGGGGCAAGACGCTGGGGATCGTGGGCATCGGCAAGATCGGCGGCGCCATCGCCGACCGGGCCCGGGCGCTGGAGATGACGGTCCTCGGCAGCGACCCCTACGTGACGGTCGAGGCCGCGGCCAACCACGGGATCGAGCTCGTCACCTTCGACGTGCTGCTCGAGCGCAGCGACGTGGTCACCCTCCACGTCCCCAAGACGAAGACGACGGCCGGGATGATGGGGGCGGCCCAGCTGGCCCGCATGAAGCCGACCGCGTTCCTCCTCAACGTCGCCCGCGGCGGCGTCGTCGACGAGGCCGCCCTCGCCGCGGCGCTCGCCGCCGGCACGATCGGCGGGGCGGCCGTCGATGTCTTCGCGATCGAGCCGCCGGCGGCCGACAACCCGCTCCTCGGCGCGCCGAACACGGTGCTGACACCTCACCTCGGGGCCTCCACCGCGGAGGCCCAGGTCGCGGTGGCCGAGGAGGCCTCGCAGCAGGTCCTCGACATCCTCGACGGGCGGCCGGCGCGCTACGCCGTCAACGCCCCGCTCCTCACCCCGGAGACGGCCCGCGCGATCGCCCCCTACCTGCCCCTCGCGGAGACCCTCGGCCGCTTCTTCGCCCAGTTCTCGCGCGGCGGCGTCGAGGAGGTCACGCTGGAGGTGGCCGGCGAGCTGGCGGCCCACGACGTCTCGCCGCTCCAGGCGGCGGTCCTCCGCGGCCTGCTCGCCGACGTGACGAACGAGCGGGTCAACCTGGTCAACGCCGCCATCCTGGCCAAGGCGCGCGGCCTGACCCTCGTCGAGCGCAGGACACCCGACGCCGGCACCTTCGCGACCCTCGTCACGATCTCCGGCACGGCGGCCGACGGGACGGTCCGCACGGTTGCCGGCACGCTGGCGAACGGCGAGCCGCGCTTCGTCCGCCTCGACGACTACTGGCTCGACGTGGCACCCGCGCCCTGGGTCCTGGTGTCGCTCCACACGGACCGGCCGGGGATGATCGGGCGGGTCGGCAGCCTGCTCGGCGCGGCCGACGTCAACATCAGCGCGATGCACCTGGGGCGCTCGGCTCCGCGCAGCGACGCGGTGATGTTCCTGGCCCTCGACGACCCCGTTCCGGCCGAGACGGCGGCCGCGATCCGCTCGATCGACGGCGTTCTCGACCAGTGGGTCATCGACCTCGAGCCGATCGCGTGACCGAGCGGACCGCGCCGCCCCCGCTGGCGGTCCCCACCGATCTCGCGGCGACGCTCGTCCTTCTCCGCCATGGCCAGTCCGTGGCGCTGGCGGAAGGTCGGTACCAGGGCCGCTCGGATACGCCGCTGTCGGTCCTCGGGCGGCGCCAGGCCGAGCTGGCCGGCGCGCGCCTGGCGGCGCCTGACGCCCCGCCCCGGCTGCCCATCCCCCCCGGCGAACCCGTCGCGGTCGTCCACTCGCCGCTCGCCCGCACTCGCGAGACAGCCCAGGCAGTCGTCACGGCGTTCGTCGCGGCTGGCCGCCCGGCCCCCCCGCTGCGCCCCGAGCCCGGGATCGCCGAAGTCGGCCTGGGCGCATGGGAAGGCCTCCGGCAGCGCGAGATCGAAGAGCGCTACCCAGCCGAGATCGCTGGCTGGCGCCGCGACCCCGTCGGCTTCCATGCGCCCGGCGGCGAGCCGATCCCCGAGATGGATGTCCGGGTCCGGGCCGCGCTGGACCGGGTGATCGGCGACCTCGCCGTGGCAGCCACACCCGTCCCGCACGCGACGCAGTCGTACTACGACCCGCACGCCGGTCCGTGGACCCTGCTCGTGGGCCACGACGGCGCCTTCAAGGTGGCACTTCTCGCGCTCCTGGGCCTCCCGCTCGACCGCTTCTGGACCTTCACCCAGACCACCACCGGGATCGCGGTCCTCGACATCCGCAACGGACGGACCATCCTGCGCGCCTGGAACCGCACGGAGCACCTCGCCGCCCTGGAGCTCGAGGCCGCCGATGCGACGCGCGCCGAGGAGGACGCCGCGGCCGACCGGGCGCGCTCCGGCGCGCTGTAGGGGGCGGCCTAGCGACGCGGGCCCCGCCGCAGGGCGAGGCGCAGGAGAGCGACGCGCAGCCGGCGCTGGGCCTCGCCGAGGGCCGCCAGGCGGTCGGGCGGCATTCGGCGCCGCCCGTACGTCGTCTCCACGGTGGAGCGCGCCACGAGCTGGAGCTCGGGCCGGGCCGTGGGGACGGCGTCGGACAGGCTCCCGAGGTACTCGTAGACCGTCTGCGTGGGTCGGCGCGGATGCCCGAGGCGACCGGCCATCCGGGCGACGGTCCGGTAGACGATCTCCGGCTGCACCGGTCGCGCCAGCCGCCGCCGCAGCCACAGGACGGCAACGACGATCAGGGCGACGACCGCCGGGATCACCACGAGGATCATCGGCCCGATCCCGGGCCTGCCCGCCACGGGTCCTCCGCCGCCGGCGGGCCCATTTGGCTCGTCGACCCCGTCGCGGCCGCTCGGGCGGGGCGTGGCACCGGCGGCGCCGCTCGGGGCGGGCGAGGGCGTCGGGACCGCGGGGCCGGGGGCGATCGCCTGGGGCTGGCCGACGCCGGCGGTCGGGTCGAAGTCGACCCAGCCGTAGCCGGGGAACCAGGCCTCCACCCAGGCGTGCGCCCGCGACCGCCGGATCGTCTCCTCGCCGGCCGCGTCGCGCTCGCCGGGCAGATAGCCCTCGACGAGTCGCGCCGGGATGCCCTGCACGCGGAGCATCACGACCATCGTCGTGGCGAAGTGCTCGCAGTAGCCTCGTCGGGAGACGGCGAAGCAGTCCGCGACGCCGCGGTCCCCGCACTCGACGTCGAGGACGTCCGTGTCGTAGGTGAAGTTGCCGGAGCCGGCAAGGTACGACTCGATCGCGCGGGCCGTGTCGTAGGGGTTGCGCGGGCCGGCCGCGTCGAGGATCGTGGCGAGGAGCGCCCGAACGTCCGCCCCCGCCGTTCCCGGCTGGAGATCGAGGTAGACCGCCCGGAGGTCGGCCCCGTAGTCGGCGCCGGCCGCCCGCAGGCGGTTCTCGGTCAGGGCGTCCTCGACCCCGTCGGTGACGATGGGGATCCGGGCGGTCGCAGCGTAGGAGGCCGCGCCGTCCACCCGGGCGCTCGCGAACCAGACCTCGCTGCCCGCCTTCACGAGCGCGAGCCGTGTCATCCGGTCGACGGTCGCGGCGGCACCGGGGGCAACGAGCACGCCGAGCGACCCCGAAGCACCACGCACGACGTACGAGACTTCCTCCGTCGCGACCGTCTCGGTGGGCAGGTCGCCGGTGCCGGCGAGCAGGTCCTGCCCGGCGGGGATCTCCAGGTCGACGGTCTCGCTGCGGCTCCACTGGTTGCCCACCAGGCGGTCGTAGGCGACCGCCCGCCACTTGAGGCGGGGGGCGTCGGGGTCGCTCGTGATCGAGAGGACCGGCGTGTCGTCCGAGGTCCAGACGCCCTCGACGGTGACGGCCGCGCCGAAGCTCGCTCCACCGAAGCTCGTCCCGGGTCCCCCGGACGGGAAGAAGCGGGCCAGCTCCGTGCCGGCGTCGATGAAGCGCTGGTCGAGGCCCTGCCACCAGCCGGCGAGCGGTGCCGAAGAGGCGTACGTCGTCAGGACGAGGCTCCCGACGAGGGCGACGCCGACGAACGCGAGCCCGGCCCGCAGGGAGAGCCCGACGGCGTTCCCGACGTCGGCGATCCGGTGGCGCGCCCAGGTCCGTTGCTCGTCCGCGACGTGGAAACGGATCAGGAACAGGAGGGCCGCCAGGGCGAACAGGACGAGGGCCGCGAACTGGTCGAGGACCGTGATGGAGACGTTGACGATCAGGATCGTCCCCGGCAGCACGACCGCCGCGAGCGGCCTTCGATGGGCGTACGCGGCATAGCCGGCGAACTGGCCGGTCGCCCAGACGAGGCAGCCCAGGACCAGGAGGTAGTGGGCGATCTCGGTCGTCGTCGCGCGGCCGCGCACGATGAGGTCGTCGTAGGCGCCCCAGACGCCCTCGGCGGTGACCCGGAGCATGGCGGCCAGGTCCTCGCCGGGCGCCAGGCGGCTCCCGACAGCGAGCAGGAGGAACGCGGTCGCCAGCAGCGCCCCCAGCCCGTGCGCGACGAGGCGGCCGCGCCCGAGCTTGGCCGCCACGAGGCCCCACAGGACGCCGAGGGCGCCGGCCCAGGGCAGGAAGTCGGTGTTCGACTGGTCGCCGAGGACCCAGTGCGCGTCGTCGATCGCCCAGCCAACGAGGGCGCACATGAGGACGAGGAGCAGCACGCTCGTCCAGCCCTCGGCCGGGGCCAGCGCGAAGCGACGCTCGGCCCGCAACGAGGCCGCGTAGCTGGCGCCGAGGTCGAACGGCGTGCGGGCGGCGCTCACCCGACGAGAACCTCGCCGAGCGGCACGCCCGGCGGCACCGCGTGGGTCCGGATGTCGAACTCGGCGACGTGGTGGCGCATGTTCCGCGCGGCCGTCTCGCGCTGGGCAAGCGCCGCGACGACCGCCGGCTCGCCGATCGTGCCCTCGACCTCCGCGGCCCGGCGGGCGAAGACGGCGGGGTCGAGCCAGATCACCTGGCAGCCGATCCCCCGGGGCCGGAGCGTCGCCAGCGGGCGGACCCAGCCCGGCTCGGCCGAGGAGGTGACGACGATCGCCGACATGCCCCGCCGGAGGAGCGGCAGCCCGGCCACGAGCGCCTCGACAAGCGGCGTGCTCCCGTCGCCGTCGACGGCGGCGAGCAGCTGCAGGATCTTCTGGCGCTGACGCGGGCCGCGGTCGGGCGGCAGGACGGTCACGCGACTCCCGGTCGTGGTCAGCGCGACCGAGCGGTTCTCCTCGATCGCCCGTTCGGCGACGGCGGCCGCCACCCGGACGCCGACCTCGACCGTGCTGTCATCGTCGGCGCCAACCTGGGCGGTGCGCTCGAGATCCAGGATGATCCAGACGTCGGCGGTCTGCTCCAGGTCGAACTCCTTGACCTGGATCTCGCCGGTGCGGGCCGTCGAGGGCCAGTGGATCCGGTTGAAGCCGTCACCCGGCGCGTACGGCCGGACGGACGTCGCGAGGGGGGTCGACTGCTGCGTCCGGACCGGCGTGGAGCGGCTGCCCTCCAGGCTCACGGCCTGGAGGCGCCAGCGCGGGATGGCCTCGACGCGGGGGTAGACGACCAGGGTGAGGCCGTGGCCCACGGCGGCGCTCGCCTCGAAGAAGCCGAATGGATCGCCGGTCCGGATCTGCAGCGGGTCGACCCGGAAGTGGCCGCGCCGCGCGAGGGGCACCTTCGCGATCCAGGATCGCTCGCCGTGTGGGCCGAGGGAGATTGCTCGGCCCGGCAGCGGGATCGGCAGCGTCGTCGGGTTGTGGACCTCCAGCCAGAGCTTCGGGATCCGGCTCGCGCTGCGGAGCGTGTAGGTCGCCCGGAGCACCTCGCCCACGTGAGCCTGCAGCTGGCTCACGGCGTACCCGGCCTCCAGGTCGGTCAGCCCGACCCGGGTGACCAGGTAGCTCCCGCCCAGCACGGCGAGGCCGAGGTAGACCAGGAAGAAGAGGAACGGTGCGCCCGTGGTGAAGGCCGCCACGACGAGCGCCGTCGCGACGATCAGGAACGGCAGGCGGCGGAGAACGACCACGACCACCCCCTCTGCGCGGCGCAGCCGGCGCGCCTAGCGCGCCCGCGCCTCGTCGGCCTCGATCCGGCGCGGGCCGCCGGGCCGGGCGGGGGCGTCGACGGGAACGGTCTCGAGCAGCTCCCGGACCACCGTCTCCGAGTCGACCTCGCGGATGGACGAGCTCGTCTTGATGATGAGCCGATGCGCGAGCGCGGGGCCGGCCAGGGCCTTGACGTCGTCGGGGATCACGTAGTCGCGGCCGAGGAGGGCCGCCCGGGCCTGCCCGGAGCGGTACAGGGCGATGCTGCCCCGCGGCGAGGCGCCGAGGTAGACATCGGGATGGGTCCGCGTCGCGGTCACCAGGCGCACGATGTACTCCGAGACGCTCGCGTCCACGTAGATTTCCCGCACCGCCCGGTGCATTTCGCGCAGCTCCGCGACGGAGAGGACCTCGCCGAGGTCGTCGAGGGGATGGGTGCGCTTCTGCTCGTCGAGGATGACGATCTCCTCGGTCGGCGTGGGGTACCCCAGGCGCAGGCGGAGCATGAAGCGGTCGAGCTGCGCCTCGGGCAGCGCGAACGTCCCCTCGTACTCGATCGGGTTCTGGGTGGCGATGACGAGGAACGGATCGGGCATCGGGTGACTGATCCCGTCGATCGTCGCCTGGCGCTCTTCCATGCATTCGAGGAGCGCGGACTGGGTCTTGGGGGTGGCCCGGTTGATCTCGTCCGAGAGGACGACCTGGCTCATGATGGGGCCCGGCCGGAACTCGAACTCCTGGGTCTTCTGGTTGTAGATGGAGAGGCCAGTCACGTCGGAAGGCAGCAGGTCCGGCGTGAACTGGATCCGCCGGAAGCTGCAGCCGAGACTGCGCGCGATCGCCTTCGCCAGGACGGTCTTGCCGGTCCCGGGGACGTCTTCGATCAGGAGGTGGCCGCGGCACAGGAGCGCCACCAGCGCGAGCTGGACCTCGTGGTGCTTGCCCACGATCACGCGCTCGACGTTCGCGACGACCCGGTCGCCAGACTCCTGGATCTTCGTCATCGGGCTCCTCGCTGTGCGGCGCCGGCGGCGGGCTGGACGCTCCGGTGCCGGGGAGCCCGCTCGACGTGCGGTGGTGGCGGACTCGGGGTTCGGAGATAGTACGCCGGGAGGCCCACATCGGTTCCGGAGGCCCCCGGGCCCAACGGCGGGCCGCGTCAGCCGCGCACGAGGGTCCGGATCCCGACCCAGGCAGTCATGACGGCACCGATCGCGGCCATGATCGCCAGGAAGGGCTCGCCCGACACGAACGAGACCGCGGCGACACCGCCGAAGAGGGTCGCCAGCACGGCTGCGATCGCCGCCATCCCGACCCGCTCGACGAGCGGGCGCCGGTCGACCCGATCGGGCGGGAGAGCGGCGGGGGGCTCGCGGTCGTCGGTCATGGCTGCGCGTCGAAGTATGCCCGCAGCATCCGCCCGGCCAGGGGCGACGCCCGCTCGCCACCGCGCCCCCCGCGCTCCACGATGACCGCGATCGCGATCGTCGGCGCGTCGGCCGGGGCGAACCCGATGAACCACGAGTGGGGCTCCCCTGCCCCGCCGATCTCGGCCGTTCCGGACTTGCCGGCGGTGAGCACCCCCGGCACCTTCGCCCCCTCGGTGAAAAGCCGGCCGCGGTCTCCCTCCACCGCGCGGGTCATCGCCTCGACGAGTGCGGCGTTCGCCGAGGCGTCCAGGATCCGTCCCATCGACCGCGGCCCCACCGACGTCGTGCGGCCCTGGCGGTCCACGAGTGCGGTCGCCAGGCGCGGCTCCATCAGCTCCCCCCCGTTCGCCACGGCGGCCGCGACGAGGGCCATCTGGAGCGGGGTCGCCAGCACCTCGCCTTGGCCGTAGGCCGCGTTGGCCAGCTCGACCTCGTCGAGGAAGCCTCCCGGGAGGGGGCCCCCGCCGTTGGTCAGCTGCGACGGGGCCGTCGGAACGTCGAACGGGAGCGGCCCGCCGAACCCGAGCCGGCGGGCGAAGGCGTCCAGGTTCGCCCCGCCGGTGTCGAGGCCGGCGAGGGCGTACCAGATGTTGCACGACACTTCGGTCGCGGCGACCAGGTTGAGCTCCTCGTCCCCGGTGAAGGCGTGATGGCCGTCGCGGATGGTGAAGCCCGACACGACCAGCCCGTCTTCCTCGGCGCCGGGCTGCTCCGGAAACGTCGTCGCCGGCGACAGCGAGCCGCTGCCAAGGCCGGCGATGGCCGTCACGATCTTGAAGACGGAGCCGGGGACGTATCGCCCCAGCGTCGCCCGGTCCAGGAGCGGCGATGCCTCGTCCTCCCGGAGCGCCTCGAATCTCTCCTGCGCCGTGGCCGGGTTCCCGATCCCCGAGGCGTCGAAGACCGGCGTCGAGGCCAGGACCAGGACCTCGCCGCTCCGCGGGTCGAGCATCACGACTGCCCCGCGATCGTCGCCGAGAAGCCGGACGGCGAGCCGCTGAAGCGGCAGCGAGAGCGCCGTCTGCAGGTCGCTCCCGCGGTCGGCGGGCGGGAGGAACTTGGCGAAGAGCCGCGAGGACGGGTCGCTGCCGCCGGCGCCCGTCAGCTCGGCCGTGTACGCCCGCTCCAGGCCGGCCGATCCGTACAGCGCAGAGGCATACCCGACCGGGTGGCTCACCGCCGGGTCGGCGTAGACGCGATACGGCGTGCCGTCCTTGGCGCGCCGGCTGTCGGCCAGCGTCCGGCCGTCCCGATCGAGGATCTTCCCCCGGACGACGGTCCGGGCGGCGACGAGGACCGCCGCGTCCGTCGGGGAGGACACGAGCTCGTCGGCCCGGATCACCTGCCAGTACGAGGATCCGGCGGCGAGGATGCCGAAGGCCAGGACGAGGACGACGGCGACCGCAGGAACGCGCGCGGTCGGCCGACGGCCCGGCGTCACGACGGGCCGCGCGGCGAACCGCGCAGGCGGGCGAGGCGAGGCGGGCGCGGCAGAGCGGGAGGCGCAGCCCCGCGATCCGAGAGCGCCATGAGCGTCCCCACGACGATCGCGTTGGCGAGGAGCGACGACCCCCCGTAGCTGACGAACGGCAGGGTGATCCCGGTCAGGGGGATCAGCTTCAGGTTGCCCCCGGCGATGATGACGGCCTGCACCCCGACAACGAGCGCGAGCCCGGCCGCCAGGAGCGCCCGGAAGTCGTCGCGCGCCGCGGCCGCGATCCGCAGCCCACGCCCGACGATCACGAGATAGGCGGCAAGGACGGCGACGACGCCGGTCATCCCCAGCTCCTCCCCGATCGCGGCCAGCGGGAAGTCCGTGTGCACGGCCGGGATCGGGAGCCGCCCTCCGATCTCCGGGAGCCCGGCACCCAGCCCCGTGCCGACGAGGCCGCCGCGGGCGAAGGCATGGAGCGCCTGGATCAGCTGGTAGCCATCGCCGAGGGGGTCGGCCCACGGGTCCAGCCACACGGCGATGCGCTGCTGGACGTGGGGGAAGATGAGGGCCAGGAGCGCGAAGCCCGCGGCAAACAGGAGGAGCCCCAGCACGACATCGGTGAGCCGGCCGGTCGCCAGGAACAGGAGCCCCAGGAAGACGGCGTAGAAGAGGAGCGCCGCGCCGAGGTCGCGCTGCACGACGACGATGCCGAGCGCCAGGGCGAGCATGGCGACGATCGGAGCGAGATACGTGAGCGGGGGAACCGTGATCGGGCCCACCAGACGGACCCGGGCATCGGCGAGCAGGACCCGGTTCTCCGCGAGGTAGGCCGCGAAGAAGACGACGAGGATGACCTTCAGAAACTCCGAGGGCTGCCCGCTGAAGGGCCCCACCTGGAGCGTCAGGCGCGAGCCGTTCACCTCCGATCCGAAGACGAACGTGAGGGCCAGGAGCGCGAGGCCGCCCGCCGCCCACGTGTACTTGTAGGGGCGGAGCCAACGATCGGAGCGCAGCGCGACCGCGATCGCCGTGGCCACCGCCAGCGCCACCCCCAGCCAGAGGAGCTGGAGGTCGCCGAGCCCCAGCGTCAACGGTCCGATCTCCTGGACCACGAGGTCCTGCGGCAGGCGCTCCATCACGAGGAGGCCGATGCCGCCGAGGAACGCCGCGGCGGGGAGGAGAACCTCGTCGAGCCGCCGCCCCGAGACGACGAGCACGACGTGCGCGACGAGGAGCCCGGCCGCGTACAGGACGAGGCCCAGCGGGTCCGCCGGCTCCAGGCGCCCGGTGCGGAGGAGCCCGAGCGAGAGGCTCCCGATCGCCAGCGCGGCCAGGACCGCGACGAGAAGGCCGAGCTCGCGCGGCCGGGCCCGGGGGCGGGGGAAGCCGGGCAGAACGGGCGCGGCGCCCTCGGCGGCGAGCCCCGTCATCGACGGCCCCGCTCCAGGCGAAGGCGGACGTCGCCGATCCCGATCTCGTCCCCGTAGCCAAGCGCGGTCACGCCGGCGACCTGGGCCCCGTTCACGTGCGTCCCGTTGGTGCTGTGCAGATCCTCGACGTACCACCCCCGGCTGCGGAAGGTCAGCACGGCGTGCTGCGCCGACGCGAACGGATCATCCACGACCACGCTGCTGCCCAGGTCGCGCCCGAGCGTCGTCACCGCGTCGAGGGCGAACACGGTGCCGGGCGCGGGCTGGCCGGACGACGCGATCACGACGAGGCGCCCGAGCGACGCCGCCGGATCGCGGGAGGCCGCGCGGACGTCGCTGAGGAGCGCCCGCGCCATCAACGCCAGGGCCACCCAGAGCAGGGCGAGGAAGGCGAGGCGCAGGACCCACAAGGCGAGGTTGAGCCCGGCGTCCATCAGGCCTCCCGCGGCGTGCCCGCCACCACGATCTCCAGGCGCGTCGCGCCGACCTCGATCTGGTCACCCGGGCCGACGACCGCCTCGTGCACCGGTTCGCCGTTGACCCGCGTCCCGTTCATGCTACCGAGGTCGGCCAGGACGAGCCGTCCGCCCCGCGTCGAGAGGCGCGCATGGCGCCGCGAGGCGAGCGGGTCCACGAGCACGAGCTCCACGTCCGTCGCGCGCCCGATCGTCAGCGGGCGCCCGTCCAGGGCCACGTCCCGGGTCGGACGTCCCGGCGCAGAGACCCGCAGCACGGCGCCCGGCGGGATGGCCGGCGGCAGCGGGTGCACCAGCGTCATCTCCGGGCGCGCGTCGGGCAGGACGGGCGGCCGCCGCCCGTCGGCGAAGCCGGCCGTCACCTGGACGGCGCCCGGCGCGAGCTCGGGCGCGCCGAGAAGCGCCACGGTCGGTTGCTCCGGGATCCGGTAGCCGCGCCGCCGCGCATGATCGAGGGCAGCCCGGGCGAGGTCCTCTTCGAGCGTCGGGAGGCGTGCCAGGGCTGCGGCGTCCGCCCGGGAGACCCGGACCGAGAACCGGGTGGGCGCCAGCATGCCGTCGGCGTCGACGCGCCGCTCCTCGTCCATGGCCCGCTCCAGGCGCCGCGCCAGGGTCACGGGCTCCAGGTGGGCCCCGAGGAGACGAGCAGTCGGACGCTCGAAGAGCCGCTCCAGGAAGCGCTCGAGCGCGGCGAGGGGGCGCATCTACCGGTAAAGGCCTCCGTGCGGCGCGTCCGGGGACGCTGGCGAGGGACGATTGGGGACGATCGGGGGCGCCGGGGGGTACCTCGGTCCCCGGGGCGCTGGGACCCCTACGGTATACTCTCGGCCCCGCGGATGGGTCGACGCGACTCACGCCGGGGTCGCTTCGCCCGGGAGCCTGATGACCGACACGATCACCGAGTCGTTCTGCGAACGCTGCGGCACGCGGTATTCCCTGGGGAGGACCGCGAAGCGACGCCGCGGCGGGATCGGCCGCGTCCGCGTCCTGACACGGGGCCTGAAGAACTACGTCGCGAACGACGGCATGCCGATGGACGAGGCCATCGCCGCCGCGCGGAGCGACGAGGAGCGGGCGGGCGTCTCGCGCCAGCTCGACGCGTTCCACAGCACGTTCAACTTCTGCATGTCCTGCCGCCAGTACACGTGCGCGAACTGCTGGAACGAGAAGGTGGGCGAGTGCCTGACCTGCGCTCCCGATCTCACCCGCGAAGTGCTGCCCGCTCCCTTCCCCGACTTGCCGCTCGCCGGTCCGGCGGAGGCTCACGAGCTGCTTGCTCCTTTCCCCGACTTGCCGCTCGCCGGTCCCGCCGATGCTCACGAGCTGCTCCGCGACGACGAGCTCGACACGCCCGCCGCGTGGCCCACCGCCGATCTTGCGCGCGCCACGACGTATGCCGCGGCGGCGG